>Ga0233430_1004635_pt1 | contig 12590 bp, 12 predicted proteins | sample SI_118_April2016_2_FD_179883 | JGI IMG/M metagenome (GOLD analysis project Ga0233430, IMG submission 179883) | Seawater microbial communities from Saanich Inlet, British Columbia, Canada - SI_118_April2016_150_MG | ecosystem: Environmental > Aquatic > Marine > Inlet | place: Canada: British... | reverse complement strand
CCTCTTACCGGTTTAACCGTACCATCTAGCGCTAATTCACCAACATATAAGGAATCTGGATCTGCAGCTAATTGACCTGTAGCTTGTAAAATACCTACTGCTATAGGCAGATCAAAAAGAGGCCCCTCCTTTTTGATTTCAGCCGGAGCCAAATTAATCGTATATAATTTTAAAGGATATTCTAAACCAGAATTCTTAATAGCTGCCCTAATCCTGTTTTTACTTTCTCTAATAACCGTATCCGGCAAACCAACAATGGTCTCTCCGGGCAAACCTCTCGTAGCATCAACTTCCACAGTTACGTCTAAAGCCGCAATACCAAATAAAGCTACGCTTCTTATTTTTGCTAACATCTTAATAGGTATATTAGGGCAATATAAAAATTATTTCAAGTATTTTATAACGTAACTAAAAAAGCCGACAAAAAAAGCTCACTTTTCCCAAGTTATCCATCCCATCTCATATGGATGCGGCAACAACTCATTTTTAGGCAACACTCTTACGGCATAACCGTATCGCCCAGAAAACGAACACGCAATCGTAATTGTATAAGAATATACATCTCCACGTTTTGCTTCTTGCAAGATCATGTTTTCATTTATCGGTTCAAAAACACGTCCTTTACGATCGAGAACTCCATAATAAATTTCCACATTCACATCTTCAGGGTTAAGCCTTCCTAAAAAAACATCCGTTGTAACCGAAAACTTTTCATCCACTTTAAGATACTTAGCCGAAATTTCCCGGCTATTCAAAACCCGAACATTTTTCCACTCTCTAAAAAGCCTTTCTTTCCAAACAGTCAATTTTTTCAAAGCTCCCCATTTATCAAGTTGCAATTTCTGAGCCGATTCAAAAGCCGGTATATAAAATTTTTGACAATACTCAGACACCATTCTACTGGTATTAAACTGATAACAATTTGATTTAATGGACTCTTTCATTTTAGCAATCCAGTCTCTAGGCATCCCATCTGCATGCCGATTATAAAATAAAGGTATAATTTCTTTTTCCAATAAATTATAAATCTGCATACTTTCAACATGATTTTCTATTTCCAGATCATCATATTCTTCGCCTTGTCCAATAGCCCAACCATTTTGCGTATTATATCCCTCTGTCCACCAACCGTCTAAAACACTCAGATTCAATACGCCGTTAGCCGCTGCCTTCATACCAGAAGTCCCGCTAGCCTCCAAAGGTCGCCTTGGCGTATTCAACCAAACGTCACATCCCTGCACCAAATATCTAGAAATACTCAAATCATAATCTTCCAAAAACACTATCTTGTTTTTAAATTCTCGCAAACCTCCAAAACGAATAATATCCTGAATAAATTTTTTACCCGGGTTATCATGGGGATGCGCTTTACCTGCAAAAATTATTTGTACTGGCCGCTTTTCATCTGACAATATTTTCGCCAATCTTACAAGATCCTTAAAAATCAAAGTAGCTCTCTTATAAGTAGTAAATCGTTTAGCAAACCCAATAGTTAAAGCCTTAGGGTTCAAAATATCTCCGGCTCGCTCAATCTCCGAACTACCCACTCCTTTTTGCTTTAACTGTTCAACTATTTTATTTCTGGCAAAAGATACTAGCCTCTCTCTTCTTCTTTCATGTGTTCCCCACAATTCTATATCAGGAATACTATCTACCCGTTCCCAAATATTTTTCTTATCTGGCGTTAAACCCCAATTAGGCCCTAAATATCTATTATAAAGATCAGCCAAATCATGACTAACCCAAGTTCTAATATGAACGCCATTAGTTATGGACTTAATTGGCACTTCGTCCCTTGGCAATCCTGGCCAAACACTATTCCACATACTTCTACTAACCTCGCCATGTAATTTACTTACACCATTACAAAACATAGCTGTTTTCAAAGCTAAAACCGTCATACAAAAAAGCTCGCTTTCATCTTTAGGATTTTCCCTGCCTAATTCTATAAACGCTTTTTCCGACATTCCTATGTCCATCAAAAACTTAGTCAAATAAGACAACAAAAGCGAATTTTCAAATCTATCATTACCCGCAGCCACAGGCGTATGCGTAGTAAAAACATTAGTGGTTTTCACAAAATTAAAAGCCTCTTTTAAACTTAATTTATCTATGGTCATACAACGCTTAATTCTTTCCAAAGACAAAAACGCCGAATGCCCTTCATTCATATGAAAAACCGCCGGATCATATTTCAAAGCATACAAAGCTCGCACCCCGCCTATGCCGAGCAAAAGCTCTTGCTTAATACGCATTTCTATATTTCCCCCATACAACTGCGCCGTGATCAGCCTATCTTCTGGCGTATTTTCCAAAAGATTACTATCCAACAACAACAATTTCACTCTACCCACCATACATTCCCAAACCTGAATTACTACCTTACGCGCCTGGCAATCTAAAGTAATCTTTATCGGCTCCCTTTTAGCATCCGTCGCCAAACTAACTGGCATATAAAAAAACTCATTCTCCGGATACACTTCCTGCTGCCAACCATCTGCATTTAAATATTGTTTGAAATATCCTTGCTGATATAAAAACCCAACCCCCACTAAAGGCAAATTCAAATCACTCGCTGCCTTCAAATGATCTCCGGACAAAATACCTAGTCCTCCTGAATATATAGGCAAACATTCGTCCAATCCAAATTCCATAGAAAAATAAGCAAAAACCTTATTATCCAAAGAAGCATAATTTTTCTTAAACCAATCGCCTCCTTTTAAATAGGCTTTAAAATCGCCATAAACCTCATTCATATATGAAATAAAACTTTCATCTTCTGCAGCTTTTTTCAAAGTTTCTTGGCTAATAATATTAAGCATATATTTAGGATTATAATTCGACTCCTCCCACACATCAGGATCCAGTCGCTTAAACAATTCAATCGCGGGAAAATACCAGGAAAACCACAAATTATTTGCTATTTCCGGCAACGGCTTCAACTTTTCCGGTACACGAGCAATCACACTAAACGTTTTAATCTTCAAATCAATCCACTCCCTTTTAAAAAAATCAACCTATTTACCCTCCAGCAATTCACAACAAACTCAAAATACTCAATACCAATATAATACCCTTTTTCCTCGAATTCACAAAAATTTGATATTAAATCTATTTGCCTTCTCTCTTTACCCGTCTACCATAATTAGCTACAATAATCTCATGACAAATTTCCTGATTTTTATAGCTATCTTATTATTTACAAGTATCCCATTCAAAGACTTCTTTACTTGGTTTTTTCAATGCGTTTCTGATATCAATAAAAAAATGGAGAAACCAAATTCCACTATCTTCTGTCCTAAAACCACTTTTAGTTTCTTTTTAGCCCAAATCGCTGATTTTAGTAAAGGTATTCTTCCTGGCCTTATTATCTTTTATTACTTTGAAAGTGACTATCTACTTTTAGTCCTAATTCCTCTTTGCCTCACTGCACATAACTGGTCATTTTTATCCAGGTTCAAAAATCAAAATAATTTCATAATGATTAATTGGGGTGTTTACACTTATTTAAATCCAGTTTTTTTCTTTTTATATCCTTTAACTTATTTTATATCTGCGCTACTTACCAATTCTCTCTTACTAGCCCCTCTTTTAAATATTTTTTTATTTTTTATATTTATTTGGTTTTTCAATCTCAATCCGCTTTACTTCCTGCTAAATCTAGCTATTCTATTTATTGTTTTACTTGCTTCTTACCCCAAACTCCTAAAATATCTGGAACAAAAAACCACTATTCTACAATCTTTTCTCAAACGCTAGCAAGCCTGCCTGAAAGAGGCCGCTTGAACACCAATCTTTCTCCAGTCCGAGGGTGCATAAAAGCCAAAAAATAGGACTGTAATAGCTGTCCGCCTTTTCTTTTGACCTTTTTACCGCCATACGTCTTATCTCCCACCAAGGGAAACCCCAAATAAGCCAAATGAACCCTGATCTGATGTGTACGTCCCGTTTTCAAATTAATTTCTATTAACGTCTTTGTATTATATCTTTTAAGAACCCTTACCTCGCTAACAGCTTTTCTGGACTTAACATCTTCATCAAGCACTACCCTCATTTTTTTACGATCTCTCACAGCTCTAGCCAAAGGCAAATCTATCACAAAATCATCTTCTTTAATATTTCCGTAAACTACAGCATAATACCTTTTCTCTACTTCGCGTTTCTTAAACTCTTCCACCAACTTTGCATGTGCAAAATTATTTTTAGCAACTACCATTACGCCTTCCGTATCCTTATCCAGTCTATGCACTATACCCAACCGGTCCGCACCTCCCAAATCAGATAATCCTTCTGCATAATAATATTTCAAAATATTTACCAAAGTACCTTTATCATTCCCTGCCCCCAAATGGACTACCAAACCTGCGGGCTTATTAATAACCGCTACGTCTTTATCCTGCCATATAACCTCCAAACACCCTTGTTCAGACACTACCTTTTCTTCCGTAATCTCATCATTCAAATCAAGTGTAATCTCATCATTTTTTTCCAAAACATACGAAACCTTAACCGCCGCTTCATTTACACGAATACGACCATCTTTTATTAATTTCTGTATAAAATTACGAGATTTATTTAGATAAGAGGTCAAAAAAACGTCTATACGCAACCCAGTTTCAGGTACTTTTAATTTCATCTTGTTTATCAAAAAATAATCCTAAAATAAAAAATAAAATAGCAATATTAATACTAATATCTGACAAATTCAGTATCGGGAAAATCTTAATATCCAGAAAATCTACTACATATCCTCTAAAAAGCCGATCCAACCAATTTCCCAAAGCGCCCATCACAAAAAAAGACAAACCTAATTTAGACAAAAAAGTATCTGCTATTTTTTTTTGGAAAATAAAACAAAAACACAATACCAAAAAACCAATGATTGTTAACAGCCAACGTTGATTTTGCAAAATCCCATAAGCTGCCCCAAAATTATAAACTAATTGTAAAGAAAAAATATTATGAATAATGATCAAAGCCTTATCAAAGCTCAAAAATCGAATAGCCGCAAACTTCAATAACTGATCAAGTAAAATTCCTAAAAAAATAAATACCGTATAACGCAGGTTAATCATTTATAAACTTAAATAATTACCTGATTTACCACTAAAAACCAAAATAACAATAAAATCACTATTATACTTAACACAAAACCTAAACCCCAAAAAAAACCAGCCCACAAATTTGTTAAAAACAAACGTCCCGGATTAGCCAACAAATACAAAAAATCCGCAAATTTTACCTTTTGAAATAATTTTTTTAAAATTTCCACATTCTCATTAAATTCCTCTAAAACTCCCTGATTATTTTGTCGGTCCTGCGGAGAATCCCAGTCTTCCTGAAACCGAGCATATTCTTGACGAGCTTTAATCGCTTCATCAGTTAATACATCCTTTTTCTCAGAAACTTTTTTAATAATTTGAGCTAACTCTTCATCTTTAGCAAATTTTTCATTCATAATTTAATCCTTATCTAAAATGACTTCCACCCCGGGCAATATCTTACCTTCCAAATATTCCAACGCCGCGCCTCCGCCGGTAGATATATGGGTCATTTTAGCACTTAACCCTGCTTTTTTAACAGCTGCGGCCGAATCACCGCCACCAATAATAGTAATTGCCTTACTATCTGCCAAAGCTTGTGCTACTGCCTGCGTTCCTTTTGCGAATTCCTCTATTTCACATATCCCTAATGGCCCATTCCATAAAACCGTTTTTGCCTTTTGCACTACAGTCTTAATCTCCTCAATCGTTGCCAAATCAATATCTACTCCTACATCTTCAGGCCTCATACTGCGCATATCTACTTCTGAAACTGCACACCCCTTAAACTTATCTTCCAACTTTTCCGCTGCCCAATTTACATTTTTAGCAACCACACTACCTTTAGGAAAAATGATTTTAGTTTTTGAATTATGTTCTTTTTTTAAAAAATGGCGCGCCTCTTCTAGCTTATCGTCTTCCACCAAAGACTGACCTATTTCCAATCCTTGCGCTTTCCAAAACGTAAAAACCATTGCGCCACCGACAATCAAAGTATCTACTTTATCTAAAAGATTCTCCAAAACCCCTATCTTGGTAGAAACTTTTGCACCTCCGATAATCGCAACAAAAGGACGTTGCGGCTGTTTAACCGCATTATCCAAAAACTCTATTTCTTTTTGCATTAAAAAACCCGCATATGCTGGCAAAAAATGAGCGACGCCTTCTGTAGAAGCATGCGCTCTATGCGCAGTCCCAAAAGCATCATTCACATATATATCTGCCAAATCTGCCAATCTTTGCGCAAAACCACGATCATCCGCTACTTCTTCTTTATAAAACCTAATATTTTCTAAAAGAATTATTTCGCTATCACCCATTTTGGAAATCGCTTTTTGAACCTGTTCTCCCAAAGACTCATCCAGTTTTTCAACCTTACACTCCACTAGCTCCGTCAATCTAGCCGCCACCAAATCCAAACGCAACGACTCTACTACTTTTCCTTTAGGTCGACCCAAATGCGAAACCAAAATCACTTTAGCTCCGTTATCCAACAAATAATTTATAGTGGGTAATGCTGCTCTAATTCTAGTATCATCGCTTATCTGCCCCTCACTATCAAAAGGCACATTAAAGTCCACGCGTACCAAAACTCTTTTGTGTTCCAAATCTTTTTTTAGCAAATCTCGCACTGATTTTTTATTTAACAACTTTTAGCTCCTTACCCACTCCTGTATTCCCCCCGAAAGAAGGCAAAGGAATTTATCTAATCTGCGTCGCCAAATCTACTACACGTGCAGAATATCCAGTTTCATTATCATACCAAGACACAACCGTAACCAAGTTCCCTCTAGTCACCGTTGTTAAGCTAGCATCAAAAATAGAAGAAGCAGGGTTACCAATAATATCCGTAGATACTATCTGGTCTTCCGTATATTCCAAAATACCTTTTAACGATCCCTCAGCAGCCGCTTTCATTGCTGCATTTACCTCTTCTTTTGTAGTTTCTCTACCTAAAACACAAGTCAAATATACCATTGAGCCATCTGGCACAGGCACACGCGTTGCCATCCCAGCTAGTTTACCTTCCAATTCTGGAATCACCTTACCTACAGCTTTCGCAGCGCCCGTACTAGTCGGAATCATATTCTGAGCTGCCGCCCGCCCTCTTCTAGGATCAGCATGCGGCAAATCCAAAAGCCTTTGATCACTAGTATAAGCATGGATCGTATTCATCGCTCCTGAAACAACACCAAATTTCTCAAGTAAAACTTTGGCTACCGGCGCCAAACAATTCGTCGTACAACTCGCATTTGAATACGCTTGCACTTCCGAAGAAATTTCTTCACTATTAACCCCCAACACTACCGTCCTAATCTCATCTTTAGCTGGTACCGTCAAAATAACTTTGCTAGCTCCTGCCTCAATATGGCCCATATATCCGCCTTTGTCTCCACCAGCTGTACGAAAAACACCAGTAGATTCAATAGCAACATCCACTCCCATTTTTCCCCAAGGCAAATCTTTAGGATTTCTTATAGCCGTTACTTTTATCTCTTTACCATTCACTACCAACTGGCCATCTTTCACTTCCACCGTGCCCCTAAAGTTACCATGCACAGAATCATACTTTAATAAATAAGCCAAGTCCTCAATCTTTGCCAAATCATTAATCGCCACAACATCCACGCCATCTCTTTCCAGTACTTGTTTGAATACACATCGGCCAATTCTACCAAATCCATTAATCCCTACTCTCATTGCTACTACTTTTTTCATTTTTTCCTCCTTTATTTTACTCAAATTCATTCTCCTCAATTTTTTCTTGCATTTCTTTTTCAGCGATATCCCGTCCCACAGGTACGGCATTATGTTTTTTTAATTTTTCTTTATGTTTAATCAACTGTTTCTCTAGTTTAGCAAACAATAAATCAATACTGGCATACATATCACTAGAAGCATCTGTCGCGCGTAAAATCGCCTTAGGCACCCAAACCGTACCCATAGCTACTTGCCGTTTATCTTCCACAGAATTACTTTCTATATCCAGCTCAATTTGAATCTCCTGAATATTACTAAAATATTTACCCAACTTTTCCATTTTTGTTTTGGCATATTCCTTTAAAGGCTTCGTAACTTCCACATGGTGTGCACGTACATTAATTTGCATAATTTTTTTCCTCCTTCTATAAGTTTAATTTTTTTTCACAAAAACACAAGCTTTAGCTATCAATTCTTTCAGTTTCATATTCTGATAATTAGGATCTTTAATATTAGCTAAAGCTGCTTCCTTAAGCAGTTTTGCTGCCTTCCCTTCTCCCATTTGTTCCAACATCATCGCATAAGAAAAAAAAGCTGCTTCCGGCTTCACCAGTTGCGTTAAAGCCGCGTCATATTGTCCTTTACTGTTATACCATTTATCCGGGGAACTCCCATGAATCGGCTCAAACATAGACGGATAAATTCCTTCCGGATTGATATTCCCAGAAACCGCCGACCCTATTCCTCCTTGAATTACTGCGCCCGCATCTGTCGAAATATCACCAAACATATTTTCCGTAATCACTACATCAAACTGTTCCGGTTTGATCAACATCTGCATCATAAAATTATCAATATGCATATAGTATACATCTATATCTTTTCTAGTTCTAAATTCCTCGAAAACTCGGTTCCAAGGATGCGCGGCATAAGTCAAAACATTAGTTTTAAATACCATATGCAGTTTCGGTTTTTTCGCTTTTTTACGAGCTATCGCTCTCTTCACCGCAAATTCCGCCAATCTTTTCACTCCCTTATACGTACATTTCATGACCTGGTATCCGGCTTCTTCTTCAGTTCCTTCTTTTTCAATCCAACCAGCACCAATATATAGCCCCTCTGAATTCTCCCGGCAAATTTCAAAATTTATATCTTTATATGTCTTGTCTTTCAAAATTGTGGGCACTCCCTCAGGCAAAATCACCGGCCGTAAATTCACGTATTGATCAAAATATTGCCGTACTTTCAATAAAATTCCAGCCTCGACAATTCCTGGTTTAATTTTTTTAGGATCTCCCACCGCGCCCAAAAATATTTGATCATATTTTTCAAGCTCTCCCAACTCATTTTCTCCTAAAGTTGTAATTTTATGCTTATTAAAATAAGTTGCATTATAGTCATACCTAGTATGTTTTATAGGTTTTTCTAAGCTTTTCTTTAAAGCTTCCACAACTTCCAATGTTGCCTCTGTCACGGTCACACCGTTTAAATCTCCCGGAATCAAAGCGATATTATGATATTTTTTTAGCATTTCATTCCCCTTTTTGATTAACCTTACAAAGCTTCTTTTCTTTTTTCTTTCATCCATAGCTATCAATCCTGATCAGGTATCACATCAATTCCTGGTAACTTTCCATTATTTTCAATATATTCCAACATAGCACCTCCGCCAGTGGACAGAAACTTAGTTCGCTCTGGGGTAAACAAATCTGACACCTCAGCTTGTTCTATTGCAGACAACGAATCTCCACCTCCAACAATCACTAACGCCTCACTTTCAGCTACAGCTTTCGCAATTGCCTTTGTTCCTTTAGCAAACCTTGTGTCCTCAAAAACCCCCACAGGCCCATTCCATATAACTGTATTTGCCTCATTTATAATAGAGGTAAAGAGCCTAATAGTATCTCTCCCAATATCTACCCCTTCCTCCTCTTTACCAATCTCAGACGAACTCACTATTTTAGAAAGTTTTTCAGCTAGGCCAGGCTTAAACCGTTCCGCTGGCGTTTTTCCGCTCCTCTCAACATCTGTAAACACCACATTATCTACAGGAAAAACCACCTTTGTAATCGTCTTTTTTCCTAAAAACTCTCTTGCTGCATCTAAGTCCTTTTCTGTAATATCGTCCAAAATTCCACCTTTCCCCGCTTCCTTTGCTGCCGAAAAAGTCAAAGACATCATCCCTGCAATAATCAAAATATCAACTTTCCCTAACAGCGCTTTCAAAACCCCTATTTTACTAGAAACTTTTGCACCCGCAACCATCGCTACAACAGAATGTCCCGGCTGTGCCTTCTCACCTTCCAAAAGCACAAGATTTTTCAGTTCTTCTTCTCTTTGCGTTAAACGCACTAACGCCTTATTCAAAATGTCCATCTCACTTCTCATTAAAAACCCCGCATACGTCGTCTTCTTCAACAAGCGTGCCACCCCTTCCGTAGAAGCATGTGCTCTATGCGCTGCACCAAAAGCATCATTTACATAAAAATCTGCCAAAGCTGCTAATTCCCGCGCAAGTTCCGCCCTATCCGAATCCGTAGATTCTTCCCTCGGATCAAAACGTATATTTTCCAATAACACAATCCTTGCTTCTGGCATTTTCTCAATCTGAGCTTTAACCTCTACGCTAATACGGCCTTCTAGTTTTGGCACTTTTTGTCCCAACAGCTCCCCTAATCTTTTGGCCACTGGCTTCAAACTAAATTTTGTATTCACTTTCCCATTTGGCCGTCCCAAATGCGAAACCAAAACCACTTTAGCGCCGTTTTCCAACAAATAATTTATAGTGAGCAATGCTGCTCTAATTCTAGTATCATCGCTTATCTGTCCCCTAACCAAAGGCACATTAAAATCCACGCGCACCAAAACTCTCTTTCCATCTAATTCTTGAGCAGAAAGACTCTCTATTGATCTTTTCGCTGGCAAAACTCTTAGTTCTCTACATGCAATAATTTTTTTCTTTAACACTTTTTTCTCCTTATCAGCCACACTTAAAGCTTCTTTTTATCTTAACAAAATCTACCCCAAAAGACTATAATCGTGTTATATTAACTTAAAAAAAAGCACCCGACCCTCCTTCCAGTCTCCCCTCTCCACAAGTGGAGAGGGGGCTAGGGGGTGAGGCCTAAAAGGAGACCTACTATGAATAAACAAGAAATCAAAAAAATCTTTGAAAAAATGGGTGCCGTAATCTCAGACAGTCACATTGTCTACACCTCAGACAAACACGGAAGTGCCTATATAAATAAGGACGCTGTTTATACCAATACCCACGAAATTTCTAAACTCTGTAAAGAAATCGCTACCCACTTCGCTAACACTGGCGTAGAAGCCGTGGTCGCGCCAGCACTAGGCGGTATCATTTTATCCCAATGGACCGCTTACCATTTATCAGAAATAACCGGCAAAGAAATCATCTCTGTTTATGCCGAAAAAACCGAAGACAAAAACTTTGTGATCAAAAGAGGCTATGACAAATTAATCCAAGGTAAAAAAGTTTTATTATTAGAAGACGTACTCACTACTGGCGGTTCCCTTAAAAAAGTTGTAGAAATCGTCAAAAACATCGGTTCCCCGATTGTCGGCGCCGGCGTGCTTTGTAATCGTGGCGGCATTTCCGCGCCAGAACTAGGGGTCCCTGAAGTCTTTTCTCTTTTAGAAATCAATTTACAAGCTTGGGAAGAAACAGATTGCCCACTTTGCAAACAAAACATTCCCATCAACACCAATGTTGGCAAAGGCCGTGAATACCTTGCTAATAAAAAATAAAATTGATGTGAGGCCCGTCTTCATCCCAGACGTCTCGTTTGATTTGCAAACAGAATTAAAGTCATACTTATCCGCGGAAGAATTAACCAAAACCGCTAAATTTCTGAGATCCACGGACCAAACCAGATTCATCATTGCCCGCGGTATGCTCCGTAAATTTTTAAGTGATTTCATCCACGTAGAACCCAAAAAAATTGAATTTATTCAAGGTAATTACGGCAAACCTCATCTTGAACCAAAACTAAATTCGCAAAACATTTGTTTCAATATGTCTCATTCGCATGAACTCATTGTCTATGCTTTTACGCAAAACCAAAATATTGGCATTGATACAGAATATATGCGACCACTTAAAAATATACCGAACTTAGTCAAACGCTTCTTTTCCAAAGATGAAAACACGCAATTCTTCAGCTTACCTCAAAACAAACATTCCGCTGCTTTTTACAAAGGCTGGACCAGCAAAGAAGCCTACCTCAAAGCCCTGGGATTAGGTATCACCAACCATCTCAGCCACTTTTCCGTAGATCTAGATCCAGACACTCCCACAAAACTCCTCAAAACAGATTCACCAAAAATTTTAAAACCTTTGCACCTGAAAAAAATCGCTTCTTCACCAAACTATTACAGCGTTCTAGCTTCTAAAAAATCTTAAAAAATAAAATTTCCAACTTTGAATATATCTTATGACATTATATTCCCCCTCTACACTTGTGGAGAGGGGGGGCTAGGCAAGCTCTCCGAAGCCTTGGCGCAGGAGAGGGGTGAGGCCTAAACCGGTCCGACCTTCTCCAACAACTTACCCTCTGGTGTATTTGTAAATCGCTCAAAATTCTGTTTAAACTCTACAGCTAATTTTTTTAAAATCTCTCCATACTTCTCTTTGTCCTGCCACACATTCATAGGATTCAATATTTCAGAAGGCACCTCGCTTACAGCTTTGGGTATCTGTAAATTAAAAACCGGCATTAGTTCAAACTCTGCCTTATCCAACTCTCCACTCAAAATCGTGTCCACAATCGCACGTGTATATTTTAATTTAATGCGTTCCCCCTCGCCATAACTACCACCTATCCAACC
>Ga0233430_1004630_pt1 | contig 12598 bp, 14 predicted proteins | sample SI_118_April2016_2_FD_179883 | JGI IMG/M metagenome (GOLD analysis project Ga0233430, IMG submission 179883) | Seawater microbial communities from Saanich Inlet, British Columbia, Canada - SI_118_April2016_150_MG | ecosystem: Environmental > Aquatic > Marine > Inlet | place: Canada: British... | reverse complement strand
CGATATTTGACGTATCGTCGGGGCGGTTGTTTATTTGGGGAAGGAATAGGCCATGCGGATCGTATTTCACGGCGAAAATGCCGCCACATTTGTCGAGGGTTTTAGTGATTTGCTGGACGGCGATCACCAAATCATGTCGGTTGGCGATGCCTTGACGGACGCCGGTGAAATCGAGTGTTTCCGCACCGCCGACATCATTGTCGGCACCCATTTGGGAGCGGATGACCCCAGGCCCGAAAAGGCGCAGGCTTACCTGATCGCGGCGGCCGGTTACGATGCCGTGGATTTTGCCCGCCTCGTACCGGGGGCCAAGGCCTGTAATTGCCACGGCCACGAGCGGCCCATCGCTGAATATGTGGTTGCGGGCATGCTGGCCCATCGTGTGCCTCTGGCCGAAGCTGACAAGCGGTTGCGCGATGGCGACTGGGCCTATCGGGCCGGTCCCATCGACAATCTGCACGACGAATTGACCGACGGTACCGTGGCGTTGATCGGCTACGGCCATATCTCGCAGGAAATCGCCCGCATGGCCAAAACCTTTGATATGAAGGTTCTCGTCGCCAATCGCAGCCCGGTCGCGACCGGCGATCTTGTGGACGCCTACTGGCCGATAGACGACCTAGCGGGCGTTCTTGGCGAGGCCGATTTCGTGGTAAGTGCATTGCCGCTTATGGACGCAACGGCGGGCCTGATTGGCGCTGACGAATTTCGTCAAATGAAATCCAGCGCGGTTCTGTTCAACGTTGGGCGTGGCGGCGTGGTCGAGGAGCGTGCGCTCTATGAGGCCTTACGCGACAAAACAATCGCGGGCGCGGTCATCGACACCTGGTACATCTACCCATCACCCGAAAACGATACGCCGCACCCTTCCGAATATCCCGTCCACGAGTTGGATAACGTCATCATGACGCCGCACATGTCGGGATGGACCCACGGAACCATCCGCCGCCGCCGCGAAGAAATGGCCGCCAACGTCAACCGGTTGGTGGCGGGCGTAGCACCGAAATCAGTGGTGTTTTCCGGCTAAAGCCAAGCGTCCGCCGGTCGGGCCAGCATGTTGGCGAGGATTTCGACGGCTTTGTCGAAATCCTCCATCTCCATGGCCTCATACGGATTATGGCTGCCGTGTTCATTGCGGATGAAGATCATCACCGTGGGAATGCCTGCCAACGCGAAAATGGCCGCGTCATGGCCAGCGCCGCTGGCCATCACTTTGTAGGGGATGGACGCTTCTTCGGCTGCCGATTTCATTAAATCGATCAGGTTTTCATTCATCAGCGCAGGCGTGCTGCCGCTGATGTCGCCGAAATCGAATTTGACGTTGCGGCGTTGGCCGATCTCTTCGGCGATGGCCGAATATTGGGCCTGTACCTCGTCCAAGGCCGTCTGGTCCTGACTGCGCACGTCCAGACAGATGTGCGTCTCGCCCGCAACTTTGGAAAAGCCGTGCTGCTCGGCGTTGGTGGCGACTTCGCCGAAGGTAATGGTTACATCCCGTTCCGCCGCCAGCATCTCTTCCCAAAGCGCATCCATGCGCACGATCAATTCGGCGGTGGCGGCCATGGCGTCCTGCCGGTATTTGCGCGGCATGGCGCCCGAATGGCTGTAGGCCCCCTCGCAACGCCCATTGCGATAGCGGAAACTGCCGCGGATGCCGGTAACCACGCCGACGGGGACCTCGGCATCGACCAGAACCGGAGCTTGCTCGATATGGGGTTCGATATGGGCGACGACTTTGGCTTTGTCGATCAGGCTTTCGCCGCGCCTGACACCGTCCGGGTCGAAGCCCTCTTCAGTGATATGGTCGGCGAGCGTGCGGCCCGTGTCACTGCGCTTCAATGTATCCAGCAAGTCGGCATCCAGAATACCCAGCGCCATGCGGCTGCCGATGTAGCTGAAGGGGAACCAGCAGCTTTCTTCGGCCCGGGTGATAATCACGCATAAATCGAACGGCGGTTTGCGTCCCGAGGAATGGAATACCGCCATCGCGGCGACGCCCGCGATAACGCCCGCTGCGCCGTCGTAATTGCCGCCGTGCGGAACCGTATCGATGTGCGATCCGATTTGAATGACGCGCGAGCGGTCTTCGCCCGGATAGGTCAAAAACAGATTGCCGCCCGCATCGAACCGGTGTTCGGCGCCCAGCGCGCCTGCTTCGCTGATCAGCATGTCGAAAGCAAACTTTTCGCCCTTGCCATAGCCTTTGCGGGTGATGCCGGGCGGATCGGCGGTTTCTTTTTCCAGGGCTGTGAATACCCGTCGGGCAAGGGTTCCTGCCGCGGCCAAGTCCTGTTTTCGCCAATCGCTCATGGGGTCGCTCTCCCGGTTCCTGGTTGTCTAATGGTCTTCCAGAAGGCTACCGAAACCTTCGATTTTGTCGCGCAGTCCGGCGGTTCGCAAACTGTGCCAGAAAGTGGCCTGATTGCTGGTGATCACCGGTTTTCCGACTTCTTCTTCCAGTTCCGCGATCATCTCGACGGTGGCCAGATTGGTACAGCTCAGGAAGATAACATCGGCTTCGGGCCGGTCGATGTGACGGACCAGCCTAAAAAGGCTTTCCGGCGGAACCCGGCCAATGCCGCGCCTTTCCTCCTGGGTTTCGCCCAGTTCCAGACCATACATGGATGTGACCTCGTACCCGGCGTCTTCAAGGAATTTAACCTCGGCCTGGTTGACGAAATCCACATACGGCGTGCCCAGCGCGACGCGCTTTGCGCCAAGGGTGTCAAGGGCGGCCAGAACTGCGCCGATGGTCGTTACCGCCTGAATTCCCGACGCCTCGACCATTTGGCCCTCAAGCTGTTCGCGCGGCACCACGACCGAACCCGACGTGCAGCCCCAGGCAATCACATCAACCTCGGCGGTGCCCAGTTCGGCTGCCGCGCGCGCGGTCTCCTCGCCCATTTTGATGTAGGATTCCTCGGTCGCCTTGCCCAAAAGCATGATCCGCGCGCTATGGATCGAAACCCCGTGCGGCGCCATCATGTTGAACTCGGGCTCGTTCACCGTATTGGTGGACGGAACGATAAGTCCAATCTTTGCCCGGTAGCCATAAGGGCTGTACATCTGTACCGCCTTCATGGTTTTCCCGGCAACCTGCTGCGGGGATATGCCCTTGGCTTTCATAACCTAGCGTCCTCCGATTTTCATCAGGGCCGGTACGGCGGCGCGCGCCGCGTTCAGAACCATGGCCGCATCGTTCGAATAAGGCAACCAAGTGCAGCCCTTGTCGACCCATCGTTGGGCCATTTCGGGGCTGTGGCAACTCAGGCCATAGGGAACGTTGTTGGCCTTGCAGATGTCGAAAATTTTATCAAAGGCTTCCGACAGTTCGGGGGCTCCCATGTCGCCGGGAACGCCCAGATCCTGCGAAAGATCGTCGGGCCCGATCATCACCGCGTCCACCCCGTCCACCTTGCATATGGCATCCAGGTTTTCCATGCTGCGGACCGTTTCCACCATGATCACCGTCATGGTTTCCGCGTTCACATGAGCAATGGTCTCGGCGGGTTTCCAATCGGTGAAGTAATCCGTGTGCGGCCCCTTCAGGTTCATGGGGCGGTTGCCGCGCGGATGATATTTGGTGGCCTTGATCAATTCCTCGATTTGCTCGGCGGTGTCGATGGAGGGCAGCAGAAGCCCTTGTGCGCCGCCATCCAGCGCGCGGGTCAGATCATGGGCCTTGACCGTGCCCGGCGTGCGCACGATGGGAACCATTCCGGCTTCGCGGGCCAACATGGAAAGGTTCGATACCGTGGCCGGTGAAAAGTCCGTGTGCTCCATTTCAATGATCACGAAATCAAAACCGCTGGAGGCGAAAATCTTGACCGTGCGCGGATGTGGCGAAAGCGTGATCCACGTTCCGAACGCCGGTTTTCCGGCTTTCAGCAGGGCCTTTACAGGATTGCTTTTAATCATTTTCATTTTTCCTTACTTAAATCGGCGGCGTTCCCAGGTTTCGGGATTGACCATGTTATCGGGCCGTTGGCCTTCCAATACGTCGATGACCTGCGCGGCACACTGTGTGGCGGTGCGTTCCAGACATTCCTCGGTTGCGCCAGCGATGTGCGGCGACATGACGAGGCCATCGGTAGTGGCGAACGGGTGATCCAGCGGCAACGGTTCGGTCTCGAACACATCCATGGCCGCGCCGCGCAGATGGCCGCTTTCCAGAGCCTCGACCAGGGCGTCGGGTTCCACCAAAGCGCCCCGCGCCGTATTGACCAGAATGGCCCCTTTTTTCATGGAGAACAGGTGTTTTCGGGTAATCAGTTCGCGGGTTTCCGGGGTCAGTTGCAGATGCAGGGAAACCACGTCGGCCTCGGCCAGCAGGGCGTTCAGATCGTCGGCTTTTTCCATGCCGCGCTCGGCCATTGCGGCGGCGTCGATGTAGGGGTCGTAGGCCTTCACCTTCATGGAGAACCCTGCCTTGGCAATTTCGGCGGTGCGAATGCCGGTGCGGCCAAAGCCGATGATGGCCAGCGTGCGCCCGTTCAATTCGCAAAAATCGCGGGTGTAGCGGTAATCGTAATTGCCTTCACGCACGGCGCGGTCGGCCTCGCGCACGCGCTTGGCGATGGCCAGCATTTGCGAGATCGTATGTTCGGCCACCGATTCTACATTGCCGTAGGGCGTGAAGATGATGGGAAGGCCGATCTCGGTGGCATAGCCCACGTCAACCGGGTCCACCCCGATGCCGTGATTGCCCAGCACGCGAAGGTCTTTCGCGGCTTCCATGGCGGCCCGGTTTAGCCCGGCGTTGCGCGTGATTGCGGCCACGGCCGGTTCGATTTCGCGGGCGACCACATCCATGGTCGCGGCCGATGCCTGCCGCACTTCAAGTCCGGCGTTTTCCAACAGAGCGATCCCGCTCTGGTGAATAGGTTGAATCAATAAACAAATAGCCATTCGGGTAGGGTTCCCTCGTAAGGATATGAACGCAGGGTTACCGGCTAATTCAACGCACCGCTACCACAATGTCAAATCGATTCTTTTGATGCTGTAATGCATAGATGTTATGCTCGCCACGACCTGACACGACCAGGAGAATAATCGAATGGCGAGACCGATTAACCCGCGCCAGATAGAAGCGTTCCGCGCGGTGATTTTGACGGGCAGCATGACCGCCGGCGGCGAGATGCTGCACATATCGCAACCCGCCATCAGCCGCTTGATCCGCGCGTTGGAGGCAGACCTGGACCTTGAACTGTTTGAACGCAACGGGGCGCATATCGCACCGACGGACGAGGCCCTCATTCTATATCAGGACGTTGAACGGCTGTTTGTCGGCGGCGAGAGGATTCGCGAGGCCGCCGCGGCCATTCGCAATCGTAGCGCCGGAACCTTGCGCATCGCCGCGATGCCGAACGTCTCCCTGGGCTATTTTCCCAGAATCATCCAGGAATTTCTCGTGGACCATCCAGGAATTTCAGTGGTTCTGCATTCGGATGCTTCAGTCAACATCATCGATCTGGTGGCCAAGAATCAGTTTAACGTGGGGCTGGCCTACGTGCCGACCGATCAGCCGGGCGTCGAAATCCATCCGCTTCCCATCGTCGACGCGGTTTGCGTCTTGCCGCTGGACCATCCGCTGGCGGACCGGCCGGTCATTCATGCCCAGGATTTGGAGGGCCTCGACTTCATTACCCTGGGGCAAAGCAGCCTTTTGCGAATGCACATCGCCACGGCCATTCAGTCGGCCAATGTCGAGTGCAATTCCCATATCGAAACCCGCTACGCCTCGACCGCCTGCGCTTTTGTTGCGCGTGGCCTGGGTGTCGCCATCGTCGACCCGTTCGTCGTTGTCGAGGTGGGCAAGGGCGATGTGGTGGCCAAACCGTTTCGCCCGCGAATCCCCTATGAATTCTCGCTTATCTATCCCCGGCGCAGGCCCAATTCCGGCATTGCCGAGGAATTCGGCGAGATGTTCCGAAAGGCCATGGAACGGGATTTTGGCTAGCGCGCTGACTACTCGCCCAGCGGCTTCATAACCTCGAACAGTTTTGCTTTTCCTTCGACGCCGAGACCCGGCAAGTCGGGCAGGGTGGTGTAGCCGTCCTCAATGGGAGTGTCGTCGGCAAATCCGCCATAGGGCTGGAACATTAACGGATACGTCTCGGTGCCGCCCAGTTGCAGCCCGGCGGCCATCGATAACGCCAACTGGGTGCCGCCGTGCAAGACAATGCGCGTCCGCGGCCAGTTTTCGGCCTCGGCAGCTTCGATGATTTTCAAGCCCTCGGTCAGGCCCATGGCCAAGGCTGGGTCCGGCATGATCCAGTCTTTCGCAGGGTTCAGCCCGCCATAGCGCAGCAAGTTGCGAATATCCTGGTGCGAGAACAGGTTTTCGCCGGTGGCAAACGGGCCGTCGTAATGATTGGCCAGTTCGGCTTGCAAGGCATAGTCCAGCGGATCGCCCGCTTCCTCGTACCAGAAAAGCCCATAGGGCTCCATTCCATGGGCGTAGGCGATGGCCGTATCCAGATCGAACTTGCCATTGGCGTCCACCGCCAGCCTGCCGCCGTCGCCGCCAACAACGTCGATGACCGTTTCGATGCGTTTCAGGTCGGTGGCCAGATCGGCTGCGCCGATTTTCATTTTGACGATGGTGTAGCCGTCATCCAGATAGCTTTGCATCTCGTCGCGCAGCTTATTCAGATTGCCGTCCGGGTAGTAATATCCGCCGCCCGGATAGACCAGCACCCGCCCGTCGGCCTTGCCGCCGTTGAACCGATCGGCCAGCAGTTTCCACAGCGGAACCTGCGCGATCTTGGCCACCGCATCCCACACCGCCATATCCAGCGCCGCCACCGCAATGGCCCGGTCGCCATGCCCGCCGGGTTTTTCATTGGTCATCATCGCCGTGAAAACGGCGAAGGGGTCGATGTTGTCGCCCGTTTCATCCAGCAGGCTGTCCGGATCGGCGGCCAGAATACGCGGGATCAGCCGTTCGCGAAGGATGCCCCCCTGCGCATACCGCCCGTTGGCGTTAAACCCGTACCCGACAACGGGTTTCCCATCCCGCACCACATCCGTGACCACCGCCACCAAACTGACCGTCATCTGACTGAAATCAATAAAAGCGTTGCGCATGGAAGTCTGCAACGCGCCGGTCTGCTCACGGATATCAACGATACGCATGGTCGGGCTCCTCCCTGGATTTTTTTTGTTAATAGCAGGGTGGGGCGGGAGTGAAAACACTTCGTCAAACCGTGCCTATTCGGATAATGCAGACACCCACCACATATAAGGTTGCGGCATGCGGCCTTTTTTTCGACAGCAGTTAGCCAAAAGCGGTCATTTGACGCACTAATTATGTTCTCGTATCAAACCCTGCTTGGACAAGGTTTTCGAGAATAAACTCCACTCTTTTGGGGACAGGCCACTTCGGGACGTCGATCATCTGGTACCCGTTTTCGTGGTATGCAGAGACATTCGCTTCGTAGTCCTTAACAGCAAATTCAAAATCGTGTCGCCGCTCTGGATCATTCGAAAAAATTTCCTTCCATGGCATGCAAACAAAAACAGGATTGTTGAAGCGATGTAATTGAAGTGCCTTGCTCATTGTGGACGGTACAGGTTCATGAATAATCCTGCTGTAGGCGATAGCCTCGACAAAACTTCGATCGAAAAAGATGGGCGCAGGATTGGCCTTGTCGAGCGCTTCATAAACATCCAAAGATCGCTGAAATAGTAAGTTGCGAAATGCGACCCGGTCCTGCCAAGGAAGGGCTTTCCCACAAGCTTCAGTTTGTTCTCTGACGATCTCTCTGCCGACTTCCGGTTCTGTTTGAAAACCTCTGTCGGCGAGTCCCTTAAGAATGGATGACTTTCCACCGCCAGACGCGCCGGTGATCACGAATACTGGCATCAATTCATCCTCAAAATCTTTTTGGGCAGTGTAGATCAATTGGCTGAGAGCGGTGGAGTGGAAAAACGGATGTGATGTCGCAATTGGGTCATGAGCGGACGATTGGGTGGTGTCGGCATGGCGCGTTTATTACCGGTAGAGGTCTGTCTTAGCCAGACAGATACGGTTCGAAGCTATCCTCTAAACACCTCATCAAACGCCCCCCGCAGCGCCGCGTCCACCTCGTCCATGGTGGCAGTCACGCCCAGTGCGTGCAACGAGGTGACGCCGTGGGCGTTGATGCCGCAGGGCACGATGCCGGTGAAGTGGTCGAGATCGGGGTTTACGTTAATCGCAATCCCATGGAAGGTGATCCAGCGGCGGATGCGGACGCCGATGGCGGCGATTTTGTTTTCGACGCCGCCGCCCTGGTCGATCCAGATGCCGACCCGGTCGTCGCGGCGTTCGCCCTTCATGTCGAATTTGGCCAGGGTGGCGATGATCCATTCTTCGAGGTTATGGACGTAGGCGCGCACGTCGCGACCGCGTACGTTCAAGTCCAGCATCACGTAGCCGACGCGCTGGCCGGGGCCGTGGTAAGTGTATTGGCCGCCGCGTCCGGTGCGATGGACGGGAAAGCGGCCCGGTTCCAGCAGATCATCCGGCGTGGCGCTGGTTCCGGCGGTATAGAGCGGCGGGTGTTCCAAAAGCCACACCGTTTCGGGCGCGTTATGCGTGCGAATCCCCTCGACCCGGTCCTCCATGAACGAGACCGCTGCCTCGTATTCGACCGGTTCGGCGTCCGTGCGCCATTCGATTAAATCGGGGGTTTGCATTTTAATCGTATATCTCCGCGCCGCGACGCTTGATTGATGGGAAAGGATTTGCTATTCCCGCGCTCATAAGACGGCAACTGAGTGGTTTGCCGCAAGGAATTTCGCGGTCGTGGCGGAATTGGTAGACGCGCAGCGTTGAGGTCGCTGTGGGAGAAATCCCGTGGAAGTTCGAGTCTTCTCGACCGCACCATTTTTTCCAAGGCCCGTTAGTTCGTTAACGGGCCTTGATTTGTTTCGGCTAGCAACGACGGTCGGAAAGTGAAGGAGGAACCGATAATGACGGCTCCGGAACACGAGACCGCGAAAGCTACGGCTGAGCCTGTGGCCGAAGAATTTGTCTACGGCATTGATCCCGATCTCGAACACAACATCGTCGAAGCCCTGGAAGAGGGCGACATCGCGCGTGTCAGTTCGTTGCTGGAACTGCTGCACACGTCCGACACCGCCGATCTTCTGGAACGTCTGAGACCGGATGACCGGCGTTCTCTCGTTGAAATCCTGCGCGAGGACTTCGACCCCGACATCCTGCCCGAACTGGACGACGAAGTTCTCGACGACGTGGTCGAGGAACTGGGCGTAGAGGAAACGGCGGCCGCCGTTGCCGAACTGGAAACCGATGACGCAGTTCAGATCATTGAGGATCTGGAGGAAGACGATCAGCAGCAGGTGCTGGACGCTATTCCCGTCGGTGATCGCGCGCTGATCGAGGAGGCCCTGGCCTATCCCGAGGACAGCGCGGGCCGCCTGATGCAGCGCGAAGTGGTGACGGTGCCGGCCTTCTGGTCGGTGGGCGAAGCCATTGATTTTCTTCGCGAAACCGCTGAATCGGATGGCGATTCACTGCCCGAGGTTTTTTACGATATTTATGTTGTCGATCCGGCCCACCGCCCGGTCGGCATCGTCGGCCTGAGCCGGCTAATGCGCAGCCGCCGCCCAGTGCCGGTGAGCGATATCATGGAACCCGATATGCAGGTTGTTTCGGCGATGGTGGATCAGGAGGAAATCGCCTTCCTGTTCCGCCAGCGCGATCTGGTTTCGGCGCCGGTGGTCGATGACGGCGGACGGCTGGTCGGCTCCATCACCATTGATGACGTGGTCGACGTCATCCACGAAGAACACGAAGAAGACATCATGCGCATGGGTGGCGTGTCGGAGGACGATCTGTACGACGCCGCCATCGACACCACGCGCTCGCGCTTCGCCTGGCTGCTGGTCAACCTCGGCACGGCCATTCTGGCTTCCGTGGTGATCGGATTTTTCCAAGGAACCATCGAGCAAATGGTGGCCCTGGCTGTGCTCATGCCCATCGTTGCCTCCATGGGCGGAAACGCGGGCACGCAAACGCTGACCGTTGCCGTTCGCGCGCTGGCCATGAAGGAACTGACCGCAACCAACGCCATGCGGGTCGTCGGCAAGGAGTTGCTGGTCGGGGCCATAAATGGCGTCTTGTTCGCCATTATCACCGGGTTCGTTGCCTGGGTGTGGTTCGGTGATCCGGACATCGGCATCGTTATCGCACTGGCCATGATCGTGAATATGATCGTCGCCGGTCTGGCCGGTTCGGTAACGCCCATATTGCTTGAAAGGCTGGACATCGACCCGGCGGTGGCGTCCAGCGTTGTACTTACGACCATTACCGACGTTGCAGGTTTCTTCGTTTTCCTGGGGCTTGCCGCGTTGTTGCTGCTTTGAGACGGTGAGAAAAAACATGAACGAACTGCCGATTACACACCGTGGCGCCGTTATGCCGTGGGAGTGCGACCAGATGGGACACATGAACGTCACCTGGTACGTCAATAAATTCGATCAGGCGACATGGCCATTTTTCGGCATGATCGGATTCTCCGGGCGTTATATGCAGGCGAATGGCGTCGGCGTTGGTGCGGTCCAGTACAATGTCTCGTACATGCGTGAAATGCTGGCCGGTGATGCGTTGACCGTGCGCACCCGAATTCTCGAGGTTCGCGAAAAGGTCATTCGCTATATTCACGAGATGTATCTGGACGAAACCGGGGAGCTCACGGCAACAGCGGAAGTAACCGCCGTTCACATGGATACGAACTCGCGCAAATCATGCCCCTTTGATCCTGAAATCCTGGGACGTGCGCAGGCCCTTTTGACCCGGCACCAAAGAATTTCGCGCGCCGAATAGTCGACAGGGTGCGGGCCCAAACGCAAAGGTGAGTTTACGGAAAGATGACCAGAAAACTGATTTCTTCGGGGTCCTCGTTTGAGGAACTGGCCGGGTACTCGCGGGCCGTGGTCGACGGCGAATGGGTGTTCGTGTCGGGAACCACGGGTTTTGACTACGCGGCCGGCGTTATCTCGGACGATGTTACCGAACAGACCGAACAGATTTTCCGCAACCTGACCGATGCGCTTGCCAAGGCTGATGCCAAGCTGACAGACGTGGTCCGCGTGCGCGTATTTGTTGCCGATCGCGATGATTTCATGGCCGTTGCCAAGGTGTTGGGTAAACAATTTCGGGACATCCGACCGACGAATACCTCGGTTGTTTGCGACCTCGTGGATGAACGTATGAAGGTCGAGATCGAAGTCACGGCCCGAAAAAGTGAGAATTCCGTTTGAGCGTTAATCTCGTCAAAATGTGTGTCGGCATCGAAAGCGTCGAACATCTGGCGCTGGTTCAGGCGCAACGGATGGAAAACGCGCGTGAGGCCGGTGACGATCCGACGTTGCGGCATATTACGCGGCACATGCCCAAGCGCGCCCCCGAATTGTGCGAGGATGGCTCGATCTATTGGGTGGTCCGCGGGTTCATCGCCGTTCGCCAGCGAATACTCGCCTGCGAACGCCGTTTGAATTCGGAAGGCCGACCGTCGTGTGGACTGGTGCTGGACCCGAACCTCGTGCGCACGCAACTAAAACCTTCGCGCCCCTTTCAGGGCTGGCGTTATCTGAAGGTCGAGAAAACACCGCCCGATCTTACCAACGGGGAGGATTCCGAGGCCGGTGACATCCCCTCGGAAATGGCCAACGAATTGCGTAATCTGGGCCTTCTGTAGTCTCTAAAGTACGAGACCGATGGCGGCGACCGCCAGAACGATCTGAACGCCATAGCCAAATTGAACGGCGCTGATTTTCCGCAAGAGGAATCTGCCGAAGAGGGCGACCATAACGGCGCTTGCGATCAGCCCGGCCATAGGCCATGCCATGTCGGTGGTTAAGATACCCGCTTGGCTATAGGCGGTGAGCTTGGCGAAGTTCGAAAGCACCGAGGTGGCCGCCATGGCGCCGACGAACGCTTCCTTGGTGATGGACATCTCGCGGAAAACGATCGCCTTGATCAGGTTGCCGCTTCCCAGCAGGCCGGAAACGAAGCCATAGGCCGCCGAGCCCACGACAAGACCCGGTGTTCCAATCCTGAAATTTGGGCGCAATTTGAACACATTCATAATCAGGTACAAAAGCACCATGACACCGAGAAGACGCTTCAAGGCGTCGGCCGGGACGACGGCCAGCAGCGACGCCCCCAAATACGAGAACGGCAAGCTGCAAATCGCCATGATTCCGGCGATTTTCCAGTCGATGTGATTGCGGAAGATCAGAGTTTTGGTCAGGGTCGATGCAGCGAACAAAACCGTTGCCAGGGCGATCGTTTCCTTAACGGGAAGGATATGCGATCCGACGGCAAGGACGACGAGAGCCGTACCAAAGCCAAATACCGAGGAAATGATAGACGACACGAAACCGAGGGCGACAAACGCTACGTATTCCATTTCGCACGGCCCTGTTTTTGCTGGGTCATCAATGTGTCGTGCGAAAAATACCCGCGCTTTCGTCCCCCGTCACAGATAATTTTCGATGATTTTCGTTATGCTGCCGTTTTCGCGAAGTTCGCGTACCGCGTCCTGAAGGCGAATTTCCTTTGCCTTTTTCGGACCGTCCGCCCGGC
>Ga0233430_1004622_pt1 | contig 12615 bp, 7 predicted proteins | sample SI_118_April2016_2_FD_179883 | JGI IMG/M metagenome (GOLD analysis project Ga0233430, IMG submission 179883) | Seawater microbial communities from Saanich Inlet, British Columbia, Canada - SI_118_April2016_150_MG | ecosystem: Environmental > Aquatic > Marine > Inlet | place: Canada: British... | reverse complement strand
TTTACCCGCCATCCACCACTGCGGCAACACTAATCCCCTGCCTGGCATGCCGAAGCATTAAATACCAAAGTAAAAGTTCTTTAACGAAACCCTCGCAACGTGCGAGGTTTTTTTTATTTAATTAAACCACTAGCCACTCCGGTCGCAGAAGCATTATTAATCCCAGTGTAATCATTAGAAGTCCACCTATTAACGTAGTCCATTTACTGTACTTGTGAGTTAATCCGATTTTATCAAAACTCCAGATAGCTAACCCGAAAACAGCAATATCATCAAGCATATACATTAACATGTATAAACCTACGTATGATTGCGTTTCAAGCCATCCTAACTGATTAATTTCCAACACCTTAGTGAAGGCTTGAGGGATACCAACCGAACATGCGAATTCAAAAATATTTACAGATAATGCGAGTCCAATAATTCCAATAGCAACTAATATTGTCATTGGCTTATTCACTAATTTCGTAACTTTTGACTCAATTTTTGCCTGCTGCTCAAAACTTGTCACATTGCAAACAGGCTTAAAGGTTTTGAACTTATACAAGAAATAGATTCCACTACCTAATGCCAATAGTCCTACTAGCGGAGTTATAATATTATCCAGCCGCACAAAGTCCCATAAGGTAAACCACACCATAAGTATCAGGTAGTACATTATGCCCTGCGCAATTATGAACAGTCCCGCAAACTGCCACATCTTCTTCTTGTCCCCTATTTGAGACAACATAACTAAGAACATAACTAAGACCCACATCGCACACGGATTGAAGCCGTCAATAAGACCTAAGACTAACGACAACCCACCCAGAGAGTATTTACCGACGTCTATAGTGGTGCCAATCACTGGAATAGTTACTAATAACGGACTATCTATTGAACACCCTTCAATTTCGTCACAGGTTGACCCAGGTGTTACTAAACCACCCACTGTTGCACCACCATTAACTATTTCCTCAAATTTTAACTGAGCGGGCCCTGTGCCTTTGATGGCCCCTTGTAGTATTACGCCAGTTGTATCTTTTGTTCCGAAACCTGGTATGAGCTGTCCTCGAATTAAAGTTAGCGGTGTGCCTTTGGCTATGTCGTAATATTCAGTGATATCGCTGAATAGCTTTGCGTTCTGTTCCTCGGATAAATCGTAGTAATCCACTTCAATATCTGGCATTTCTTTTTGCAGGTCTTCTAAAAAGGCTTTTTCGTCTTGGCAGTGCTTACATGTATCTCTCGTGAATACTGATACCAATACCGCCTCTTGTGCTAAAGCGGCGGGTATTAATAGAAAACTGGCAAAAGCAGAAATTGCCACTACTGCTCCTAACAAATTTTTAATTGTTTTTAAGTCGAACATTAAGTCTATATTATATAGCACTCTTCTAGTTTCTTGAAAAGAAACTATTACATCATGTTTATGAGGTCGGTCAGTTTAACAGTAGCTACTCCTACTACAGAATCGGCGCCGCCGTAATAAATAAATATTGTATTTCCGTGTCGTACCGTACCACAAGGGAAGACGACATTATTTACCTGCCCTATTTGTTCGTACTCCATGATCGGTTCCATTATTGGGGCTGCTGTTCTAGCTAATACGTTAGTTGGTTTCTCACTGTCTAGCATAGCCGCTCCCACTCGATACTCTCCTCTTTCTGATACACCATGATAAAGCAATAACCAGCCATAATCCGTCTCTATAGGAGGGGCGGTTATGCCAACTTTTACGCCATCCCACATACCGGGTCTTCGTTTGAGTATCTCAATGCAGCTAGACAATTTTTCTTCTTCAAAATTAAGGCTAGGTAGATACTGTCCACAGATCGTTGTTTCAATTCGATGCAATAATAAGTAACGACCATTAATTTTCTTGGGGATAATACATGTATTCTTATCCATAACTCCTGGCGGGGAAATTAGGGTGGGCTTGGACCAGTTCCAATTTTTAGCAATAAAGTCGCTTTTTCTTATAGTGGTGACTGCAACTCGTGGCATATGTACACCATCGTATGCGGTGTAGGTCATGTATATAGTATTGCCAATCAATACTACTCTAGGATCTTCGCAACCTGAGTTACCTTGTCCTCCAGCAATCTTTTTTTCAAAATCTTCTCTTGGTGCATACACTGGTTCGTCTAACCTTTCAGTGATACTCAGCCCATCTTCACTGGCTGCATATCCTATAGTTGACGTATTATCCATCGACATAGCCCGATAAAGAATGTGTGTTTTTCCTTCACAATTAATAGCAGCTGGGTTAAAGGTTGCTCTCGCTTCCCAGTCGTGATTTGGAAGTGGCTCAATAATTGGATTGTTCATTGACCGGGTAACTGCACCGACACCTTTTTTGTCTTTCAGATGAGTCAATATACCACTTAAGGATACTTCAGCCTTACAACAGGTGTTATCCGTAGCTCCATAGAAAATCTCCACAGCATTCTTACGCTCAATACTACCGCTAGGAAAAACAACGTTGGGTATTTGACCGGTCTTTTCATACATCATCTCAGGTATCATAACCGGGAACTTTGTTCTACCTATTATTTCTTGGGGATTCTTTAAATCTAAAAGTAGAGCCTCAATACCAAAAACTTTTTGTTCCGTGAAATATCTTTGGATATGGGAATAGAAACAAAGCCATCCATCTTTTGTTTTGATTGGTGCTGCTCCCACCTCAACGTGTTCATTGTCATCTCGTTGTACATCCAGAGTGTGATCGTCTATTTTTTCATACCACTGCCCCCAGAAATCTTGCGACCACATATCTTCTTCTTCATTAAACTGCGCTAAAGCTATCTTTGCTGGTGGCCTGTCGGTATTGGCAGTAAGTAAGGCCATGAACTTCCCGTTAATCTTTTCCGGAAAGAGTGTCATTGCTTTTGCGTTAAAAGGAGTGACAAGGTGTTTTTCAGTGACTTTTTGAAGATCGCGAGTAATGGCAACGGCAACCTTGATACCATCAGCCTCAAATGGATACTTGGATAAAGCTGTATAAAAGATATAAAATTTGCTACCTATTTTTGTTATTCGTGGGTCCTCACAACCATATTTCTCCCACTCTTCCTCGGGCATAATTAGCTGACGACGATTCTTGAAATGAACACCGTCACGACTAACAGCGCAGCCTATCGTGGACGTTCCAACTTCCATTTCACCTAGTTGATCGCGTTCAGCTTGTGCCCTGTAGACACAGTATAATTTACCTTTATGTATTACGGGGCTCCAATTAAAAACCGCTTTTGCTTCCCACGGATGACGGTGGTCTGGTTTTAGTATTGGATTATGATTTGAGCGCTCTACTGTAAACATACTATGTATATATAATAACCTCTTTTATTTTTTTGTCTCACTCTGTCTCACTTGAACTTTTACTTGCTCTCCTTCTTTCTGTAAATTTTTAAGAAATTTTTTAAGCGGTGTTCTGGCGGCACACACAACACGGTCCCCGCCGCCATAATAAATAATTAAATCATCTCCCTTAACTGCTGCCCCTGAAGGATAGACTACTCCTGGCTTGCCTTCGTTTTCGTAACTAACATCGGGTGCTATTAATGGTTGGTTAGTGCGACATAATACTTGCGCTGGATCCTCTAAACTCATTAGCATTGCCCCCATCTTATATCTACCTGGATCACAATCATCAACCGCATGATAAATACAGAGCCATCCATCCTTTGTCTTTATTGGAGTTGCCCCCACACTCAACTTTCGACTATCCCAGTGCGAAACTCTAACACCTATCCTGTCGTGTCCTTCAAGCCATTTGTCTCCTTCGAAGTCTAGGTCGTCCAAGTAATCTACTAAAATATCTGGAAATATTCGATGGAACATGACGTACTTGTTATTTATCTTTTCTGGCAAAAGACACGCACTTTTGGTTACGACGTTTGGTGGAGATATGAGGATAGGTTCACTCCAGTCCCAATTCTTATTTCTAAAATCTTCTAAAGATAAGGATGTTAGTGCTGCTCGCGGTGGCCCCCATCCGTTATATGCTACATAAGTCATATATACTTTATCTCCAATCTTCGTCAGCTTTGGATCTTCACACCCACCCCAGCCACCTCCCGATTCAAACCAACTCTTACTACCGTCTGGTTTTCCTCTTAATCCCTCGAATCCTTCCCTGGGCACATAAATTGGGTCATTAGCTCGCTCTGAGACTTCAAATCCATCTTCACTAACAGCATAGCCAAACACTGAGACCCCGCCTCTGCCTACAGCCCGATATACGATATGCACCTTATCTTCGTCCACCATTACGGCTGGGTTAAAAGTACCATCAGATTCCCAATCATTGGCATCAATCGGTTCTAAAATTGGATTATTATCATACCTTTGCACTGCCGCAGCGTGCTTGTTATCTAGTTCTTTTGTTTGTAACCAAGGAGCGGGTATGGAGGAAGCGTAAAAATCATGGTCACCTAGTTGCCAGTAACAAAACAATTCTCCATTCAACTCTCCTCCACCGATTGATTTAACCGACTTAAAACCAGGGACACTACTTTTAAATAAAGGTTCATCCGATCTCCATAACACCTGATACGGTTCGAGTGATGACATTAGGACTCCTCCTACCGTTAAAGTTGCGCGTCCACGTTTTACTTGCGAGGCATCGTAGGTCATAAACAGCCCATGACTGGTTCTGTCTGCTCCTACCAAAGTTATCTTACCGTCATCAAAATACTCTTCACGCGAGGTTAATAAGAGTCGATCAGAGATGGACCATTTCTGATAATCTCGACTTAAAGCAACCCGCACAAAAGTATCCTCAACATACATGACCTGATAATCTCTATAGGAAAAATCTGACACCATAACTCCAGGTCCTGTCACTTTTTGCTCCGTATCATTTACTATCCATTCTTTTAAATCACTCGATAGGGCAATAACTAGTTCACGCTTTTTTTTCTTTTTTATGACCAGCGTTGCTATGTAGCCTTCCACTTGTTTAGCCATCCTCACTTCCTCAAGACCAGATAAGTCACATGCTTTTCCTTCAAGGGTCAAAAACTTTACCTCTCCATCAAGTGGCTTTAAACTGAATCCGTTCTCGCTTTCCAATAACTGAAATTTGTCTGGCCCGTACTTCTTAATCCTAGATAAAAAAAGCATCCTTTCGTCGTCAGCTAAAACGCCCAATAATTGACGCTTTGTGCTCCTCAGTATGCGCTTCGGTTTTTTATCTAATTTCATAACTGCTTAATCAATTAAATTTACCATATTTACCCTCCTCATTCACGTTTATACTGCCTAATAAAAGTATCATTCGTGGCCGAGTAAGGGATGGTAATTTATTTCAATAAGCTGCCGTAGTTATTAACAATTTTTTCTACCTTTGGTGCAATCACAACCTGACAGTAAGCTTGATTAGGATTCTTAGAATAATAGTCTTTATGGCCTTCCTCGGCTTCGTAGAATCTCTTTAGCTCTTTAGTCTCTGTCACAATAGACTGTTCATGCTTACCACTGCTATTCAGTTCATCTATGTACTCTTGCGCTTCTTTTTTTTGAGCAGGACTAGTATAGAAAATAACTGATTTATATTGTTCTCCGATGTCATTTCCTTGCGGCAGGTTTCGAGAAACTCGTCGCCTTTCTGTTTCGGGGCGGCTTCTCTTGCTTGCTTCTTGCCTAGAGTGAACATCACTCTCACCTCCTTTCTTCCTGGTTTCTGGCGGGCCGCTTAATGTTGATGTCTCTTTTTCTGCCCGCCATAATTGGCCGTCACACCCGCTACGCGGGTGTAGACTCGAGGCCATCGGCGGGCAGAAAAGAGACATTCCACCTCCCGGGAGGATGGGACCAAAATGGCCCTCAGGCCAATGGGTTATCGGAGGCGTCAGGGGCATCCGCGTCGGCTTCACGCCTTGGCGGAAATATTGCCCCGAGTGGGGCGTGATTGACTTCGGCCACTTGGGCCAAAAACCTTAGCCAACTTGGCTTGCAGATTTGGGCGTATTGAGCCGTTTCAAGGGGCGGTCGAGTGGTGGGCCAAAAACATCCGTTTGTGGCTCGGCCTTTGGCGAGTACGATAGGCTAAACGGTAAATCGAGGGAGACCAGCGACTGAGACAGATTAGCAGGATCAGAACATCGAGAGAGCCAAAAGTGCAAGAATAACGTAAAATCCGTAAGAAGAGAGCAGGATAGCAACAGCAATAACTCTCAAGCGTAGGCTTGGCTGCAGAACTAGTCCTAAGCAAAGTGCAAATAGTGGAAAGGCTCCTAAGAAAGCATGACGAATCATAAGGATTGATGCCCCGAGTGACGAGCGATCTCCAGGCGGCCAAAGATAATAGAAGGAAGTTGTCGGGAAGAGTATGACCAGGCCATTCCTGGTAATCAATTCGTGTATGGAAATAGCTGCGACAAAAACAAAGCTCATCAAAATAGCTAACTTCCATCGTTTGCTTGATGGCCATGTGACAATTGAGTAAGCTAAGCCTGTCCAAAGTGCTAGTTCTATTGCGTCACCCGCATTGATGTAACGTATTATGTAACCTAGGAATGAGATTACATGCTCCAAGACTGGAATATGACTACCCCGCAAGAAAAGGGCGACGATTTGCGTTCCGGCCAGGAAAATGGCGGCTCCGACGGAGACACGCAATAGGAGTTTGAGTTGTCTTCTGTGGGATTCCAGCCACGATATAAACATAGGCTAGTTGAAGTGTAGCACTTCCGTGGTCAACACAACAACAGGCATTAGACGAGTGCCTATTGACAAAGACAATACTAACACCTTCATCGGCGGCGGCGAGTAGTCCGGTCGCGAAGTGGACGATCCAGGCTATCCTCATCGAAATCGAAATCTAAGACCTGATCCAGCGCCAAAAGGGTGAACATATCAGCTCCACCGCCGCCAGTTAGAAGATCTGCTTCGAGGTCTTGCCCGCCGTGGAGAGTGTCGTTGTCTGCATCACCAAAGAGTTCGTCGCGCCCACCTTCTCCGCAGAGCCGATCATCTCCGTTGCCACCGTGCAGAATATCGTTGCCGTCCCCTCCATATAGTGTGTCCTTGCCTGCATCGCCGAAGAGTTTGTCAATAAATGCACCGCCTCGGAGCACGTCATCGCCAGCCCCCCCATGAGCCTCGAACATCAGGCTTATGGCTGCGATACGGTTTTCAATAAGGTCATTTCCCGCGAGTGAGAATACACGCACAAGGTCGATGGGAAGTGACGCAAGACGGTCACGGTTAAGCTGGTCCTGCCACTGGTGGATATTGATGTGGCTGTAAAAAAGGCTGTAGTCGTTACGGTAATCGACGGTCAGCGAAGTAGGGGATCCGGTGACGCGAATATCATTATCGTTAGCATTACCGACGACCGTGAGAACTCCCGGCTCATCCACCGGATCAAGCACGACTGCCCAGGGGTCGGGAGTATCGGGAATTCTCTTGTTCCCAAATATATCCTCACTCCAATCCCATGGGTCAAGCCAACGGTATACGTCTCCCAGAACCCCAGGAGCACTCTGGAACACAGGGCCTCGCGGTGGGTTGCTCGATAGCCAATCCGGCACGAGTCCTACTGCCTCTGACTTGTCATCATTGCCCCAGCTTCCAGGATATTTCACCCAGTCCTGGGAAGCAGCATGCGCAACTCGCGGTAAGTAGTAAACCTCGTCTGCCTCGTCTGAAGAGGGGGCAAATGCCTGTCCGTTGCCATAGTGGAAGTCGTCGTCTACTAGGGGAAGTTGAAAAGTCTGTCCGGAGCGTGCGTAAGTTGCGTGGCCACCTAATCCGACAAATAGATGGGCCTGCAGATCATTTGTGAGAAGATTGGACCACTCAACGATTTCTTGGTTAAGATGTTGAGCAAACGCGATTCGGTCTGGAATCAAGTGGCCTTCGTCGTTCTCGATGAAGACTGTAGCTCCCTCCCAATCACCCTCGTGCGTGTTGTATCCTCCATGCTCCATCCAGTTACTGCTCGGGTAATGGAAGAAATAGCTGATGGCCAACTCATTCGCATTGTCGCCAACGCCTTCAAGGACGGTGGCGTACGTCGCTTTTTGGAGTTGTCCTGCCCCATTGGAGTAGCCAGACAGGTCGTGATAATCCTTGCTGGAACCAAATTCACTAGCAGCAAGGATGCCGACGGGGTAGCTGGCGACATCCACCGGAAACGGGTAGTCCTCCTCCACGTTGAAATGCAAGATCGGGGCAAAGGCATCTATCAATTGACCAACGGTTGCATAGCTCCGAATACCGTCACCGAGCGATACCTGGAATAGGTCTTGTTGTTCGACGCCATCGTAGACTTCTGGATGATCCGCGACAAAGAGGCTGGATAGCTTACTAACGAGAACATCAACGCCGAAGGGGACGTCTCGGAAGAGCTGGAAAGTGACCTGTTCAATGACCGCCTCTTCTGGAACCGCGAAGCTGTTTATCGCGAACTCGTGAATGCCGGCACTTAGAGTATTTAGATCAGCGGTCCCCAAGAAGGTGTTGAAGTCAATCCGTTCGCCACCATCGACGCTTACTCCAGCCCCGCCGGAAAGAGACCACGTATTAACACCAAATGTGTCAATGCCAATATCAAGAATGTAGTTGCCAGCCTGTTCAACGTTGACAGTCCACTCAACGGACATGGGGTCGTCGCCGACGGTCGCATACCACCTGTCGAGGCCCAGGGGAGGAGGCGGAGCGTTGCACGTAATGCGTTGGATCCGGTCGTCGTGAAAGATGGAGAGGTAAAGGGCATTGTCTGGACCAAAAGCCAGGTCCAACGCATCTACGCCGTCACGCAAAACCTGGCGGTTGCCTGATTCGTCAAAGCGCAGAAGCTGACCGTTGGCTATAGCGTAAAGCTGGTGGCCAAATTCGCCGCCGCGGCCGAATGCTAAGTAGGGTCGGTCGCCCAGGGCGGTAGCAAATGCGGCGTTGACCAGATTGCCGTCAGCATCATGCACGCGAATGACGCCGTCCGTGGCAGCGCTGTAAATGTGGCCATTGGGAGCCACGGCAAGGCCGCGTCCGGAGGCCGGTAGCGTAAACAGGGGTGTGGGAAGCCCGCCATCGCTGACGAAGACGGAATTGGAGTTCTGGGCGGTAAAGAGTAGGCGACCGCGGCTATCCATGGTCATTTCAGCGACGTTTCCACCACCGAACAAGTCCTGGACATTTTCGTCGGGCAGTACCGTGAAAACGCGCAGGCCGCCAACGAGGACGCTGCCAGGGACGCCCGAAATGGCTCCGCTGGCGTCGAAGGTGACGACGTCCGGGTCGGAGATCGGGCTGTCTCCATACTCATCGACGGAGGACCCGTTGGGACCAACGCGGTGAATCTTTACAGCTTCCAAGTTACTGCCGCCAGGGCTGCCCGAGTTGTCCCGACCCACGTACAAGACGCCGGTTGCGTAATCGAAAGTCAACGCGACAGGATCGGTTACGTTGGCATATGTTTCTACTCGAAGAGTGCAGGGTGCGATGTCAACAGTGAGGGTTCCGAGTTGGCCGGCGACGACGTGGTTGCCACCAGTATCACTAACCTGACTGCCGACGATCGAAACCGTATAGGTGCCGTTGTCCGGGAGATTCCATGTGGTGCCCGGGGGATGAATTGCATAGGTAGCTGTACGGGGCGAGCCATCGGCGTCGGTATCTACACTCACGAACGTCGCGTACTCGTTGTAGCCATTGAGGCCTGTGACGAAGATGTCTGATGAGTCGAGGCTGGAGACGTCAACTGCCACATTATCGCTGTAGGTGACGGATATCGTGTGGGGGTGATCCATGATGGCTGTGATGGCAGGCAGAACTGCGGATGCAACCGGCGGTGTATTATCGCCTGGAGGCAAATCGCCTTCGTATCGGGCTAACACCCACGAGTGTGAAACGCCGCCATCAGCGGAAGTACTTCCCACTACCAGGATATTGCCGTCTGGTTGAATCAATAGTGCGCGGGCGGCATCCCAATCACCAGCGCCGGCAACATCTGTAGTGACTTTACCCTCGGTGCCGAACGATGTATCTATCGTGCCATCGGGATTGTAGCGGGTAACAATAAAGTCGCTTTCGACATTGCCTCCAATTCTCTGTGTGCCGGCATTCACGATCTTGCCGTTCGATTGGACAGCAAGTCCAGCTGTGCCGCTCGTTTGCGAGTCATAGGCACTCGTCACTAATCCATCCTCGTCGAAAGACGTGTCGAGAGTACCGTTTGGAAGGTATTTGACGAGTATGAAAGACCTATACCCTGTTGCAAGAAGGGTTTCGTCCGGTAAGACTTCGATATCTCGGAAAGCGGGACTACCGGGGAGTAGCGTCGTGACACTTCCGCCGTTGCCAAACGACTGGTCCAAACTTCCATCGACGTTGTAGCGGGCTATGCCCCCCACAGCAGTGGTCGCATCATAACCGGCACCGCCTGCAAGGATAATTCTGCCATCTTGCTGGACAGCCACATCGTAAGCTTGGTCTATCCGTCCAGTGAAATCAGTTGTGACAATTCCGCCATTGCCGAAAGACTGATCCAGGCTTCCATCAACATTGTAGCGGGCGAGTGCGAAGTCACTCCAATTCGGGTGTCTATTCCCAGCGCTGCCGGCGGCCAAGATCTTGCCGTCTGGTTGAATGGTAAGGCTATACACGACATCCGCCATACTTGTCCAGGATTGGCCGATCCTCGTGCTATCAAGGTCGGTGACGACAAGCCCATTTACGCCGAAAGTTGTGTCCAGAGAACCGTCAGAGTTGTAACGCGCCAGCGCGAAGTCTTCCTGTGTTCCAGCCGCGTCATTCCAAGTATGGCCTGCAGCGATGATCTTCCCATCGGCCGTGATGCCCACCGCGTCAGCATTGTCTCTGTTGCCAGCAAAGTCCGTTGTCACAACCGCGTCCTGGCCAAACGAGTTGTCCAAGCTACCATCGGGATTGAAGCGGACTATCCTAAAGTCAGCGGTACTGGTCCCCGGACCGGGAGTAGTTCCCACGACAACGATCTTACCGTCTGGCTGAATGGTGGCATCACTGACTTCACCATAGGTCAGATCGGTGACCACGATGCCGCCGGCGCCGAAGGTGGGATCTAGGTCTCCGGCCGACAGAAGACAGCGATCTTCAAGTTGTTCCAGACGGAGCCGTCGGCGGCGTTGAAGCGAGGTAGTTTGGATATTTCTTGATCGGGGAGGACGCCAGGTAGCTAACATCTCGGTCTCCTCAGTTATGCAATAAGATTACATGTTTCCAGGGAACCTCTTAAACTGCCATTTTAGATACGCTGTGTCGGTAGGAATAGCCGCTCACTGGACGCTAACGACCATCGGAAGAGATGTGCGCACAGTCCCTGTCATCTATGTGTCGCGGTGGTCGCTGACGGTGTGGCGGGGGAGGGCCTTTTGTGACGTCGGGTGAGAAAAGGAAGGGCTAGAAGTAGCATTGAGAACATGACGAACGTAGAGGGTTCAGGAACGGCGGTCGTCTGTGCGTTGCCGGAAATTGTCAAATGATCGGGCGAAAAGGGATCAGTGTCATAGTGGTCGAGCGCTAGGGACCCTATACTGTCACCGTCGTCGGATAGCAGTATGGTTATCGTCGCCCCAGCGAACGAGGGCAGGTCTCCGAGCGTGAATCCGAGAGCAAGGGACACATCGTCAGGGAACGAAGCGGTGATAGCGTTTGTATTGTCCAGCGAGCCGAGCAATAAGTTGTCGAAAATGTCGCCAAAGATGTAGCCGGGCTCGTCGATTTCAAACGAGTCGGGGTCACCATCGGATGCACCGAAGCCGAGCGAACCGCTGACCGTTGCTGCTTCGTTAAAGTACGTGTTGAAGGGATCGTCGATCTGGGGATCGATGAACGAGAAGAACTGTACGTCGAGGATGGATGCGGCGGAAGTGTTGGTGAAGGAGTACTGAAGTCTCAGGTCTGTTGAATCCGGGCTTAGTGTGGAGGTGAACGCGAAGGTCAATCCCGGCGGCAGCGGATCGAGGGACAGTTGTGCGCTAGTCCCGAGTACGGGTCCGTTGAGGTCAACGCCGCCAATCTTGATGAAGCTATCGATCTCAAATATCTCGCCGCCGTTGCCAAAAGTGAGCGTCTGGCCATTTACGATGCCGCCTTGGCCGAATGCGCCGAAAGCGGTAAAAGTGATGCCCGCGTGTGAGACGTTACTCAACCCCACAACAAGGGTTACGAAAAGGGAACACCGAGAAAGCAAAGTCATTGGTGAATCTCCATGCTGGTGCGGAAAAATCCTGACCGTCACGGATTTTGGGGAGGGTGATTCCGGTATCCGCCGAGGGAGGCGGAAACCAGGAGATTTTGGAGCCAGTTGTCATGGTAGCGGTGTGTGTTGAGCCGTTCGGCCGGACTCTGCCAACCGTTGTTGTCGTCGGCCGTGGCCGGATGCCATGGAGTGAAGTTGTAGAGCAAGGCCCATGCCCGGCAATGTTGGTTGCAGACATCGCGGGAGCCGTGCAGGTGTTGGCCATTGTCGAAGTAGCGGTTCATCGAGCGCATCAGACGGTCCAGCATGTTACTGGTACGATGACAGCCGGGATGGTCGTAGGCGATAGTCCACAAGTCACGCTTGTCGCAGAGGTCGACGATCTTATCGAGCACGATTCCCGTCAGGCATCCATTCGACCAACTTCGCAGGCTGCGAATACGTTG
>Ga0233430_1004616_pt1 | contig 12628 bp, 9 predicted proteins | sample SI_118_April2016_2_FD_179883 | JGI IMG/M metagenome (GOLD analysis project Ga0233430, IMG submission 179883) | Seawater microbial communities from Saanich Inlet, British Columbia, Canada - SI_118_April2016_150_MG | ecosystem: Environmental > Aquatic > Marine > Inlet | place: Canada: British... | reverse complement strand
GCCAGTTCATATGTCCTTTCGCTTATCATGGTATAGGTTCCATAGTACTTGTTCGCGGCTTCCAGCCTCGCTCCTAGATTAACCTCATCCCCTATCACGGTGTAGGACAACCTGTGAGCCGAACCCACATTGCCGACAAGCACCGTACCGGAATTAAGGCCGATCCTTGCCTTTATCTGTAGCTTTCCTTCCGCCTTGAATTTCTCGTTCAGTTCAGTTAATCTTTTCTGGTTATCAATAGTAGCCAGACATGCTCTCACGGCATGATCCGGCTGGGGCAAAGGCGCCCCAAATGCAGCCACTATCGCATCACCGATGTATTTATCCAGAAACCCTCCATGGTCGAGTATCAGGTCTGTCATCTCACTTAAATATTCATTAAGCAATTCGATCAGTTCGGTCGGCTGAAGCTTTTCTGAAATGGTGCTGAATTTTTCAATATCTGAAAAATAGACTGTGATCTCCTTCTCCTCACCGCCAAGCTTTATATCGTCTGGATCCTTCAGGACCTCCTGCACCACCTTAGGATCCATAAAATTTTCGAATACACCTTTGACAGCACGTCTTGCCCTTTCTGTAATAAAATATCTAAACATCGATATTGAAGAGAGGCACAAAACCACTGCTGTCGTAGGATATACGGTGTTAATCCATAAATTGTTATTTACAAAATTGTAATAACAATAGTAATAATAACCACCCAGCAGAGCAATACTGACTACTGCTCCAATAGATATAGGCACAAATGGCAAGATAATCCCTAATAACAGGCACAAACCAACGATATACTTAAATAGATGTCTATCCAGAATAATAAGGCCCTTAAAAACTTCGTTCTGATTCTTTCTGAGAAACTTACCATGAATCAGATTCTCTACAATAGTAGCCTGTTTCTCAACACCCGGAAACATTCCAGAAAATGAAGTTGTAACAAAGTCACCCGAAGAAGGCGTATTATCCCCAATCAGTACCACCTTGTCTTTAAATGCCTCCGGATCGACCTTGCCCTCATATACATCTATAAACGAGTAGCTCTGGAAGGTGTAGTCAGGCCCACAGTAGTTGATTATTGTACGATTAATATCATCAATGGGATATTCAAACTCCTTAATCTTCAACTTCTCCGTTAACCAGAACTGCAACTCTCCCGGTTGGATATCTAAAAATACTCGGGCTGTCTGTACGCCTAAGGACGGATAAAAATCTCCCTTATACTCAATTGCCATAAACTCACGACTTACACTGCCATTATAATCATGACCATGGTCGGTAAACCCCTGGTAAGTACTCCACATTGCTAATGGATAAATGGCATTTAAGATACCAACTCCCTTTTTAGGGGGAAACATTTCTACCGTCATCTCCTGCACCTGCCTACGAATTTCAGGTGATTTTGCCTCTTCTTCACTAACCTGCTCCTTTACGAAATCTGGAATTTTCACATAAACAGGAAAATATGCTGAGTCCTTTAACAACATTTGAGCATCTTGTGACAACTCCTTCCCCGTAAATCCTGTAGTTTTCACCTCGTGCTCGGTTACAAATCTTAAGCCGATAACAATATTGACACCCCTTTCCATCACGGCTCTTTCAAACGAGTTTTGCAACTTCAAATCTACATCTGCTGCAACCTTCTCCTGCTCCAATTGTGCGATGTAATTGCCTGCATCTTTATTTTCTTCCTCATTTAACATAAGACAACTCTGCTTAAGATGCTTCAGGCTCCTTAAATAGGCCTGAGCATAAATATAATCAGACACCAGTGCCCCGGTGCCTAGTGCCGTCTTTTCCTGTTCCAGCAGCGTGATGTAATCGTTCACATATGCTTTTTTTGCCTTACTTAATTGAAGATAACCATTTTTAATACGTTCAATGCTTTTTACATGAGGCTCATTTTGAGGTTCAGCATAAAGTACATCAAACACTAGTACCTTGGCTCCAGAGTCAGCAATGATGTCCACAAACTTCCCTATATGATCCCTTGGAATGGGATACATCCCCAGTTTTTTTATACTGTTCTCATCAATCATGACTATTGCTATTTCCTTGCCAGGGTCTCTCTTACCCCTGACACTAAAGAGGGCATCGAGGGACTTTAATTCTGCACTTCTAAAATACCTCAGTAGCTTGAATGTATCGCGGCTTTCGAGATTGAAAAGGGTTAAAACAAGGGCAAAAACACCTATAGAGATGGCAATACTTATTATGATGTATTTCGGCTTTGTGTGAATCATAAGGATATTAACGGATTAGCAATAATGCCCGTGCCTCGTTTACTCTCAAAAGAAAAAAGAGATTCCAGGGTTTATGACGGACAAAAACAGTTAAAGAGCGGATAAAATGGTCTTTAATCTTATTAAAGCAGCTTCAGATCTTCATAAAAGAGTATCAGCAGAAACCTTTCTGCTTAACGACAACAAAACAAAATATATCAAAAACCTCTTATATTTCAACAGGTTACACAAATTAATAATTATTTTATATATATTGCAACTGCAATAGTAATTGCAACAACTTTTCCTTTTCCACTTTTTTTGGATAAAAATCAAAGAAAATCATCTAAATTTATTAATTCTTCCTTTTTCCGTAACCTACGATATGAAACGCCTTTGCGACTATAAATGTTGTGTGTAAACATCGCAAGGGTACAACATTTTGTATGTTTCTCGAAAAACGTGCTTGACTTTTCGCTCATTATCTGTATATTCACCGCTTTGAAATTACCATTCACTTGTTTAGATGCCTTTCTATCTAAACAGTCGATTCATTTAAAAAGCTTAATTAATTATTCTATTTTTATGTAACTTGTCAAAAAGGGGGACATAGTGACAGTAGAAATGTTAAAGAAAAACACAGGAGTTGCCGAAAAAATTGAGAAGAGCTTGACTCTTTTCGTAGAAGCCGTAGAACTATCTTCAGATTTGGAAGTGATTGGCACAGCATTGCCTTCAAATGAAGAAGTTTTCGTAATTAGAGACTACAGCAAGACCGAAGGTATTGAAGGAGCATACGTTGAAGTATCAATCGAAGAAATTGTACGAAAGGTTACAGATTGTGACAAAGCTCAAGAATTCGTAAGTGTAATTCAGAATGACAGGGCACCTATTGTACTAAACGGTATCACAAGAATCGTTGGCTACTATTCCAGAGTTAACAACTGGAACAAGTCAAAAGTTGGAGAACTGAGAGACCGTGCTAAGGGTAGCTACGGACTTACTGGCCAAAACCAGCTTTTCCAGGACGATCGTCTAGATATGATTGATTCATTATAATAATAACCTGGCTTTTTTGTGGGTTGCATATCCAAGCAACTTCACCGGGAAGCAAAAGGTTAAATAAATACCCCACTAAAAGGCTTATAAGGACACAAACCTTATAAGCCTTTTTTTATTTAGATGCAGCCACACAAATACTAAAAAGGTATGATGACAGCCAGCTGTACCGTCCAGACAGAGCTGAATCTTATTCTAAAGGGCAGAATTGACCATTGCCGACTATACCCCCCCCTGCCGAACAAACAGGACAAGCGTAAAAGAATCTCAGTTTTAAGTTTCCTTATACACAAATCAAAAAGATTTTATTCTAAATTACATTATCCCCACAAACTCTATCACTTTTTTGCCAACAAACCAGGAAAAACAAGCAAAAACTATACGTTGACTGCACACTAACGCTATGTTAGAATTTGTGGTCACTTTTTGCAAAACGATAGACATACTTAAACATGATTAATAGCTCTCTGAGGAGAAAATATAAATGCTAACACTTGGAATAGATATAGGCTCTTTATCAACAGACGCCGTATTAGTAAATGAAAAAAGAGAAATCATCGCCTATGAAGTAATTGCGACAGGTGCCAGCAGTAAAAAAGCTTGCGATAAAATATTTAAACATATCTTAGACGCTACAAAACTAGAAGCAAAAGATCTGGACTATATTGTTGCGACTGGCTACGGAAGAATCAAAGTTCCTTTTGCCAATGAGGTTGTAACAGAAATCACATGCCACGCAAAAGGTGCAAACTATTTCTTCCCGGATGCCAGAACTGTCATAGATATTGGCGGACAAGATAGCAAGGCCATAAAGTTGGATGCGAAAGGCAATGTTCTCGACTTTTCCATGAACGATAAGTGCGCAGCCGGAACAGGAAGATTCCTGGAGGTAATGGCAAGAACTCTGGAAATTGAACTTGATGAGATGGGAGAACTCTCACTTACAGGAAAAGACAATGTCTCTATCAGCAGTTTGTGTACCGTCTTTGCGGAATCAGAAGTTGTTTCCCTAATTGGCGCAGACCACAAGACTCCGGACATCTGCAGAGCGTTGCATATATCCATTGCTAAAAGAGTATCAGGACAGGCAAAAAGGGTTGGGCTGGAAGAAACAGTTGTAATGACCGGAGGTGTCGCCAAGAATATAGGGGTTGTACGTGAACTTGAAAAGAAGCTGCTCTGCACTATTAAAATTGCTGAAGAGCCACAAATAATTGGTGCTCTGGGGGCAGCCTTGATTGCCTTAGAGAATGCAAGTGCACCTCCCCCAAAAGTGAAAACAGAGGAGGCTGACAACAGCCAAACTTCGATCTCTGATGTCCAACTGGACGATGGCAAGATGCCAAAGATTGGTTATTTTTGTACTTATACACCCGTCGAAATTATTAGAGCGGCAGGATATCATCCCGTAAGGATAAAAGGCATAAATGATGAAAATGGAGCAGCTGGTGAATCACTTCTCTGCAGTAATATATGTTCGTATATAAAAACTCTTACCGATAAAAAAGTAGCGGGAGACTTGGACCATCTTGAAGGAATTGTATTTGCCAATTCCTGTGATGGCATGAGAAGGCTTTACGATGCGTGGATAAGAATGGATAAAGGAGATAAATTTAACTATTTTCTCGATATTCCAAAAAATAGTGACGAAGCATCCGTACAGTATTTTGCGGATGAGATTCAAACATTCAAAGAAAAATTGGAAAGCCACTTTAAGCTCAAAATACAGAATGAAGACATCAATCGAACTATATCTTTGTACAACGGAATGAGAGATAACGTTACGGAATTTTTACAAAAGCAATGGAACGGTTATGTTGGGTATTCCGGTTATGAAATCTACACATTATTGATGAAGGGCATAAATGCAGTACCTGAAAAATTCCAGGATTATATTTCATCCCTCACCTCTCTCATGAAGAAAATAGGTGATGTTCCTGAAAAGGATCCGGTACCAAAGCTCTTTATCTGGGGAAGTATAATGGAAAACGAAGAGATAGTCAAAATGATTGAAGATGCTGGTGCCAGAGTGGTATCAGAGGATTTCTGTACCGGCAGCAGGTACTTTGACAAGAAAGTAGAAATAACGGACAACCCTTACAAGTCAATTGCGGAAAGATATTTAAAAAGAACACCCTGCTCAAGGATGGTTGACGTATTCGGGAGAATCAAAGGCATAGTCTCCCTTATCGAAAGAAGGGCAATAAGCGGGGCGATCTACCACTCCCTAAAGTTCTGCGACCACACCTTATATGATTATCCTTTGGTCAAGGAAGAGTTTGAGAAACAGCATATTCCCCTACTCCATATAAATTGCGATAGTGCCAAGAGTGATGGTCAAACAAAGACCAGGATTGAAGCATTCATAGAGCAGCTAACTGCATGATGAAACAGTCTAGTAATCTCCCCGGTCACTGCCTTAGCCACTTATGCCCAATTTGAAACATTTCTGGTAATAACAATTAATTTTGCCAAGCATCGCTATAGAGATTTTCTAAACCAAATAAGCTAAAAAATTATGGTAAATATTAAAAGTGCAAAAAAGAAGGTTGCTAAAAAACTAACTCCTTTCTTAGTAAAAGAGCTATTCAGGTTCCTGAATATATATTCAAAAGTAACCGGAAAAGGCATTGGAAAAGAAGAGATACAAGCCTTTCATATTCTATCGAAAAGCGTAGTTGAACTTTTCCACCATACATACAAATATGGTTCAATATGGACAACACTATTTGTACCATCTGAACTTATTTTTGCAATGAAACTACAGCCCTTCTCATTAGAAATTGCTGCAGCTCTCTGCTCAAAATTTGGACAAGGCTCCCATTCCCTCACAGAAGCTGATCTGGCCGCCATACCAACCGATGTGTGCTCTTTCCATAGAACCGCTCTAGGAAATGCGTATATGGGCGTTTACCCCCGTCCCCTGTTTCTCGCAGGAACATCAACGATATGCGACAGTAACATAAAGACAATAAAGATCTGTGAATCTATAACAGGAAAAGAGAGCATGATAGTAGATGTTCCTTATGAGATGAATGACCACTCTGTTAAATTTCTGACAAATCAATTAATCGCTTTGACAAAGCGCATGGAAGAGGTTACAGGAAAAAAGATGGAAAAACACGCTCTTTCAGAGGCCATCGAATTCTCCAATCAGGCAAGGAAAAAAATGATTGAATTAAATCAAGTAAGGATGGACCCATTGTCCCCCCTTGCGGGAGGTGACGGCCTTGGGATGATGGTTCCGAGCCACTACTTAGCCGGTTCACAACATGCGGTAGATTTCTACACCGCACTGGTAGATGAACTCAAGGAGATGATTGCAACAAGAAGAAATAACGGGGAAGTTGCCGATGAAAAAGAGATCAGACTGCTTTGGCTGGAATTAAAACCATATTTCAAAGCTGATGTCTTTGATAAAATTGAAAATGCAGGAAAGACTAAAATAGTTTTTGAGGAAATTAATCACGTCTACTGGGACAAATTAGACCCTGATAAACCATACGAAAGCCTCGCCCGAAAACTTATTTCCAATCACAACAACGGACCTTTAGATAACAGACTGAAAGTTATTAAAAAGCTATCCAAAGATTACAATGTAGACGGTATAATCGCTTTTTCAACTTGGGGATGCAGGAGAAACAACGCCGCAATACCTACTATTAAAGCAGAGATGGCCAAAGAGGGTATCCCTCTTTTAAACCTTGATGGAGATTGTGTTGATGATACCAATTATATGTCAGGACAGATCGCTACAAGAACCGAAGGCTTTATTGAAATGCTGGAAGTAAGGAAGTAAGCCCTGTAAGTTTTTAATACGTTGTGAAAGTAAAGAGTCTAATTTGATTTATCTACCCGCTTTTAATAGACATCTCTACACCTTTATTTGCAAGCAGATCAGCTTCCTTATTTTCCTCTCTGGGGACATGCATTATTTTCCAGTTTGGCAGCTTTTTAAGAAGACCTTGTGCCTCAGTAAAAAGAAGCTTAAGCTGCGCATTTTTTACCCTATACTCACCCTTTATCTGCTTTACCATAAGTTCGCTATCAGCTTTAAACAATACCCTTTTTGCATTATACTTCGTGGATAGTTTGATACCAAGGATCAGGGCCTTATATTCCGCCACATTATTAGTTGCCACACCAAGGTAGTCACAGGCTTCGTTTATCAAATTTAAATCTTTGTCGAATATAGCAACTCCAATTCCCGATTCTCCAGGATTTCCCTTTGACGCGCCATCAACATTTACTACTATTAAATCAGCGTCCTTCTTTATATCCGAAGCACCTGTTATCTCTTCTTCGGAAATATCCGGATCATCCTTTTTTACATGGCCTTTCAAATCCTGAAAGAGCTTGTCTACTCTCTTCTTCGTTACTGCCTTGTCCTGCTCTTTCAGAGTTTCTATGTCGATACTTTTATATATCAGAGCTAATAACTCGTAGTCTGAAATAGTCTCTCTCTTTTTCATTTACCTGAGATTCCTTTGGTTATAATTGATTTGATTTAGCAAAAAGAATTATCTAACATAACATACTTACAGTTTCCCGTATAAAAGCAAATCCGTTAATTTCTCTTTTACATCATAATATAAAATGACCATGACATCTCTTATTTACGATGATATATATCTGAAACACGATACAGGAGCCAATCATCCTGAGAATGCGATGAGGATAAAAAATACTATTGAATATCTCCGTTCGGCAAGCATCTGGCAGAAACTGGACCTCAAGAAACCAAGAGCTGCTACCATAGAAGAAGTATCTACTGTTCACACTATAAACCAAATAGAAGAAGTTGCTGAAATTGCGAAGGCAGGAGGCGGATACTTAGACCCCGATACCCATGTCTCTCCTGACTCATATGAAGCCGCTCTATACGCATCAGGCGCACTCCTAACTGCAATTGATTTAGTAATGGACAAAAAAACAGATAATGCGTTCTGTTTAGTACGTCCTCCGGGCCATCACTCTACTCCGGCAAAAGCTATGGGCTTCTGCCTATTCAATAATGTTGCAATTGCGGCAAAGTATATTCAATCAGAATACAACCTTGATAGAGTTGCAATAATTGACTGGGACGTGCACCATGGTAACGGGACACAAGATGCCTTTTATGACGACCCCTCTGTCTTGTTCTTCTCCATGCATAAATACCCATTTTATCCGGGAACAGGCGCAAAAGAAGAGACAGGAGAAGGCAGTGGTTCCGGCTTTACAATTAATGTACCTCTATCTTATAACATAGAACCCCAGGAATATTTAGAGATTTTTGATGAGATATTGAAGAAAAGAGTTAAAAGCTTCAACCCGCAATTTGTGTTGATATCGTCCGGGTTTGATGCATATCGTTTAGACCCCATAAGCGGTCTAAGTTTGGAAGCTTCTGATTTCAATGCATTAACTAAACTGACACGAAATATTGCTAATGATTGTTGTGAAGGTAGAATTGTCTCCTGCCTGGAAGGCGGATATCACTTACTAGACTTGCCAAAATGCATAGAAGCACATTTAGACGGACTTGTGTGTGATATTTAGAAACAGATTGAAAGAACTTCAGGCTGGTTTATTACGCAGCAGCCTTCTGTTTATTAAGAAATTTGGCTAAGCGAGATTTTTTTCTTGATGCTGTCTTCTTGTGTATAATATTTTTAGCAGCAATTTTATCAAGCTTTTTTGTTACTATTGACAGGTGTTTCCCCGCCTCATCAAAATCATGGCTTTTGATGGCAGAAACAAACTTCTTTATCTGTGTTTTTAGTGCGGATTTGTCACTCCTATTTCTCATCCTACGTACGGAGTCTTGTCTTAGTGTTTTCTTCGCAGATTTCCTGATTGACATTAAACTTTTCCTTATATGCTCTGATCTAACCTACTCGTATTTAAAAGGATAAGTTTATGATATTGGATTACTGTTGTCAACAAAAAAACAAATAATCCTTGCTTTTACCGGAAATAATACTATATACTAATCCGATAAATTCCACTAATTTAAAGCTTTCAACCCTGAATAATATCGTTATAAAATGGAAGTAGCTATCTACCCAAATCCGGTCTTAAAAACCAAGGCAAAACCAATTGAAGAGATAAACAATGAGGTTTGCCAGATTGCCGAAGAGATGCTGGAAACTATGTATAACGCCTGCGGAGTCGGTCTTGCAGCACCACAGGTCGGGTTGTCAATACGTTTAATTGTTTTAGACGTAACTGGCGAAAAGACAGGCGAAAGGGTATTCATAAACCCGTATATCAGTGAAGAAGAGGGCGAAACCTTAGAAGAAGAGGGTTGCTTGTCATTTCCGGATGTGCTGGGAAAGATCATACGATCACAACACATTAAGGTCATTGCATACAACCTCAAAGGAGAGAAGCTTGAGATCGAAGCGGAAGGCCTATTGGGTCGTGCATGGCAGCATGAAATCGACCACTTGAACGGTTGTCTTTTTATTGAAAAAATGACTCCTGCAAGTACAATCGCCAACCAATCGAAACTAAAAGAGCTTGAACTCGCTTATCAAAATAACAAAGCCGGTGTTAATTAGTTTTTTAACCGTTCTCAATCAAATACAGTATGAATGTAGTTTTTATAGGCACGCCTGAATTTGCAGTTCCCAGTTTAAAATGCTTAATCGAATCTAAACATGACGTTGCAGCTGTTCTCACGCAAACAGATAAACCCAAGGGACGTAAAGGAAAGCCTGAAGCGCCTCCTGTCAAGAACATAGCTTTAGATGCAGGATTGCAGGTAATACAGCCTGAAAATGTAAATAGTGAGCAGGTCATAGAGGAACTTGAGAAGCTGAGTCCCGATGTAATAGTAGTTGTTGCTTTCGGGCAAAAAATTTCGGATAAAATACTGAATTTGCCTAAGCATAAGTGTGTAAACATTCACGCATCACTGCTACCTAAGTACCGAGGCGCAGCACCCATTAACTGGGCGGTCGTCAACGGAGAGAAAGAGACAGGAATCACCACCATCATTATGAGCAATAAAATGGATGCTGGTGATGTTATCATCCGTAAATCACTGACAATTGGCCCTGAAGAAACTGCAGGCGAGCTGGGAAACAGATTAAGCAGACTTGGCGCAGAGACGTTATTAGACAGCTTAACGCAAATTGAAACTGGAGATGCAAAATACACACAACAAGACGAAAGCCTCGTTTCACTTGCACCAAAAATCAAAAAAACAGACGGTCTTATTGACTGGAATCAAGAAGAAGAAAAGATACACAATTTTGTAAGAGGTATGAATCCGAAACCCGCCGCTTATACCTTCTTAACGAGAAATAATTCTAAAGAGAGAATAATAATCCTGAAGACTGAGAGGGATAACTCTTCTCATAACGAGACAGATATCGTTCCAGGAACAATCATGGATATTTCAAGTCAGGGCATCAGGACTGCAACAGGAAGTGGTAGTATATGGATCAAAGAGGTAAAGCCGGAAGGTAAACGAATGATGAGTGCTGACGCATTTTCAAGAGGAAACGATCTTAAAGTAAATTACTTGTTTCAATAAAACCTAATCGGACACTACTGAGTAGCCATCCGCTTTTGAAGACGTTCTCATAATCCGATAGTGTATAGTTAATTGGATGCAACTACCCGGATGGGCATAAATCTCTCAATTTAGATAAAAATTAATAAATCTATCTTTACATACTTTACAGGATGAATATGCAGATGATTAAAACCAGAAATTTTCAGGAGGTAGCTTAGTGGGACAAAAGGGAATGAGCGTCCAACGTCATATTATCGAACAGGAAAGGCATTTTCCTAAGGCAACTGGCAATCTGACAGGGTTGCTTATGGACCTAATATATGCGGCAAAGGTCATATCAAGAGAAGTTAATAAGGCTGGCCTTGTCGATATAATTGGCCTTACCGGTACAGAAAATATCCATGGTGAAGAAGTGAAGAAGCTGGACGAATATGCCAACGACCGATTATTTAAAGCGATGGACCATGGAGGACATCTCTGCGTAATGGCTTCTGAGGAGAGGGATGAGGTTATACATATACCGGATAAATTTCCTAAGGGTAATTACGTACTGCTTTTTGACCCGCTTGATGGCTCATCCAATATAGATGCGAATGTCAGCATTGGTACGATTTTTTCCATACATCGGAAAAAAACTGATGATGAAAACGGAACCCTTGAAGACTGCCTCCAAAAGGGAACGGATCAGGTTGCTGCCGGTTACATTATTTATGGCTCCAGCACTATGCTGGTCTTTACAACCGGCCAGGGAGTAAACGGTTACACTTTAGATCCGAGTGTGGGAGAATTTATCTTATCCCATATTGATATAAAGACTCCCTCAAAGGGAAAAATTTATAGTGCGAATGAAGGTAATTCAAGGTTCTGGGATGAAGGTACAAAGAGATACATCAATCATCTGAAAGAGAAAGATTCTGCCACTGGCAGGCCATATTCTTTGCGCTATATCGGTTCTCTTGTCGCCGATTTTCACAGAAACCTGCTTTACGGTGGTATATTCTTATACCCTACCGATTATAAAGACCCAGATAATCCGAAAGCGAAATTACGTCTATTATATGAAGCTTCACCGCTGGCATTCATCGTAGAACAAGCCGGTGGGATGGCAACTACAGGTAAAGAAAATATCATGGATATTGTACCAACAGAACTTCACCAAAAAGTACCATTGATCATCGGAAGCAGTGAAGATGTGCTCTCCTACCTGAAATTCGTTTCTGAAAATGCTTGATTCGCAAACTTGCCTGAAAAGAAATAGTTCACTACACAGAATATTATTAACAGCAAACCACCACTTTCGCTCACTTCAAACTTAAGACACTTTTAACTTTCCATTGTCATTAGCCGGGAGCAGGTGTTGATAAAAAAGATAAACAAGCTTGCGACAGAACTACTGAAAACTCTATCTGATTCACCAGACCAAAGTAGATATTTTCTGGGTATAACAGGCTGTCCTGCGGCGGGAAAAAGTATGCTGGCAAAAAAGCTTACAGATGAGATTAATCTTCGTATCGGAGATGATTTAGCCGCTGTTGTTCCGATGGACGGTTTCCATTTACCAAACAGCATTCTGAAAGAACGCAGTCTCGCAAAAGTGAAAGGAGCACCCGAAACATTTGATGCTGATTCTTTTGTAGGATTAATAAACCGATTACATGAATTCCCAGATCGGAATATAATGTGCCCTGCTTACGACAGAAAAACACACAACCCGATTGAAAATTCTATCACTATTAAACCATGTAACAGGCTCATCATAGTTGAAGGAAACTACCTCCTGCTCAACACCCATCCGTGGAACACAATTCGTACAAAAATGGATGAGGTATGGTATATTGACACGCCACTG
>Ga0233430_1004614_pt1 | contig 12636 bp, 20 predicted proteins | sample SI_118_April2016_2_FD_179883 | JGI IMG/M metagenome (GOLD analysis project Ga0233430, IMG submission 179883) | Seawater microbial communities from Saanich Inlet, British Columbia, Canada - SI_118_April2016_150_MG | ecosystem: Environmental > Aquatic > Marine > Inlet | place: Canada: British... | reverse complement strand
GCATAATAAATTACATCACTATGTCGATTAGGCTTTGGTAAACAAATATAAAGATCATTAAATTTTACTACCACGCCTATAATTTCTTTGTTCATTTTCTTTTCCTTTAAATTCATTTATCCCCTCCAGCAATACCAAACCCCTGGTTCAGAGTTAGGTCCTTTATACTCCCTGGAAATTTTACCAGTCTTAATAACCGTCTCAATCACATTAGCGAATTTTGTAGCATCTATATCTCTCCAGATAATTGACATTAGATTATTTTCAGAAACCCATCCTGCCTTCTGGACTATTTGAAAAACCGTATCTATTTCTGATGTGATTTCAGACTTGCCGATAGCTTTAAAAGCGTTTCCCATTACACCTTCTACTTGTTTTATAGCTTCGATAGCTTCCTTTACATGATGCCACTCGATTGTAAGCTTTTGTGAAGTTGCAGCAGCTCTGATTATTGAAAGCTTTATTATATATGTAGGTTTTCTTGAATACCAACCTGAAAAAGACTTATCAGTACATATTCTTTCGCCTCCCTCGTCTTCATCATAGTTGTTGTACCAATTTACCCAGTTTAGTTTACATTCTTTAGACATCTGGTATTCACCGGATATAAGGGAAATTTGATAAAGATCAGCTTCTAGAAGTTTTTGAAGCTTTTTTTCCTTTTCTGTCATTTCTGGAATAGCTTCCCGGCGTTTCTTCTTTTCTGCCCAGATAAATAACACACGGGAAGTGAGGCCTCCACCAATTGCAGATGCGGGGAGAGAGTTCGCTAGGGAGTCGGGAGTGGTTGCTGCGAGAAGATTAATCCAAGGTCTGACTATTACGTTAGAAGTACCGTGCCTGGTACGACTTGACCAATCAGCCGGACAGTCAAAAAGATCTGTAAGTGCTGTAAGCATTCGGGTATTTTCTTTTTTCTGTCCAAGAAATGATTCGAATTCTTTGGAGATTATATTCAGCGAAGAATGTCGGTAAATCCCAGCATTTGTTTTAAATTTATTATCTGGGTCGAGTTCGTCTATTGCGGAGTTTTCTATGTCATCTGTCATAGCTTCTTTTGTAGATGAATCTGCACAGGTTCGTATCTCGGGGATGGTGTCAAGGAAGTTTATTCCAAATTTAATCGCCTGAGTTTTGCGAGCAATCCCGGGGTCTGCTACAAGTACAAGGTAGAGATTTGGGTAGTATGTTAACCTGCCGAGTTGTAATTTAGCCTTTCGGCGAAGTGCTGCAGCTATTACAGAATATCCAACCCAGGTGTCAAAGATAGTAGCAGGTTCAGTGTTTTCTTGTAACTTTACATATGAATCAAGCCAGTTTGGTAGGTTTCTAGGCATTTTTAGAATATTCCTTTTTAGGATAATAGTTCTTTTGCTGATATTCTTCTGATTTTCTTTTTGGCTGCTGTGATGTTTTTGATGTATGTTTTAGTATCTACTGATTTTCCACTAGGAGATAAAATAATCAACCCATCTTTTAATTTTCTTTTTATAGCGATATGAGTTGGACCATAATAATCCTTAGCACATTCAAATGCAGCAAGTAGTCCACCTTTAGTAGTAACTGTTATTTTTTGAGCTTTCATTTTAATTCTCCTTAAAATATAGTAGTTAAAGCTTTTCGTAAGTTCTCAGCACCTTTTGTACCTTTTATACTCTTTTTACCCTGTAGTACACAGAGTCTTCCGGTGAGCTTCACTAGTTTATCAATAGTGTTATCAAGCCGGAAATCAACTGTGCCCTCGATTGAATCAAGTGGAGAAAAGTCAAGCAGCACGGGAAGTACCACTACGACATATGTACTGACAAGGATTTGCAGTCCACCTTTAATGTGGAATATTTTTATTCTATTCACTCGGTCTTTTTGTATAATGAATAGCTTGTTTTGTTTATTGGTGAGGGATTTATAAAGGTCTTTTATAGTTTGATCCCGCTCCGGGATTGTATTCACTGAGATTAGTACAGTGTTATTCACTTTCTTTTTTCCTCCATTCTATTATTCCATATATAGCAAGTACGGTATAAATAGTAAACAAAATACCTTGCATAGGAATCCCTTTGTAAAAATCAATCACAGCCCATGATGCATTTGTAAAGAACCATATGTAAAAACAAGCTATCTTCTTTTTTATGTTCAAGACTACGCCAGTCAGGGCCAGGATAGTTAAGGCTGCGGTGAATATTGTAAATGTATTTTGGTTCATAGGATTTTGCACTCCCTTTTTAAATCTAATAAGTATTTAACCGCTGTAGAAGTAGTTTGACAATCATGATAATTAAGTTTTACTTCTGCTTCAAGTCGAGCAATTACAGCAAAAGTAAAATCTTTATAATAACCTAAAGGAATACGCTTATTTCTCCAACCAATAGAAGCACACCAACCATTCCCGCTTTTTGTAACTCCAGTGACACCAGAAGAGTTTCTTATATTTATTTTACTATTTCGTACATTACAGGAACGTGAAACATGTCTTAAATTTTTCCATCTATTATCATATTTATATCTATTTATATGATCTATATCACACTCAGGAAAATAACCTTCCATATAAAACCAAGCTAATCTATGTGCAGGATAATTTATTTTATCTATAGTAATATATCTATAGTTTATTCCAGATCTACTTTCAGCTCTTTTACCTTTCTTTTTATTTTTAGCTTTACTTGTCCAATAAAAATGACCTAGTAAAGGATCATAATAAATTAGTTTATGTAATCTTTCATATGTTAGTTTATTATTCATTTTTTAATTCCTCTCTATTTTTTTCTTCGAGAAGAATAGTAATAATGTAATTACTTAATGTTCTATTTTCTTTTTCAGCTTGTTTTAAAAGCCAAGATAATAAACTTTCTTTAATTCTTAAGCCAATTTGTTTCATGGTATATCTCCTATTTAATGTTTAGTGTATTATACCATATTTAATATACATTGTCAACCATTATTAATTATTGTCAACCATTGTTATACAGTCTATATCCGCACCAAAACCGGGCTAACTCCGGGCGGATCAAATACGGGGCGTTTGTTGGGGTCAAAATGGACGTTTTAAAAATTATTGATACCCGTATACCAACCAACCGAAAACCCCCGTTAAAACGAATATTTACACAAATCCATTTTTCAGCTCTTCACTTCGCCAGCTTATATCCAATTCCTCACCTTCTGCCCAGGAAGTCTTCACTTTGAAATCTACATCTACTATGAATTCTTCACCATAATAAGTGAGTGGGTTTAACATCAGCTTTCGTAAATGCCTTACAGTATGATCTATATTTTCATCTTTTATCATTACATAAATAGCATCGTGGAGTTGGAGTAAGATTTCCATTTCATATGGCAGGGATGAAAGACTATCGTATACTTTTTTTAAGGCTACATTTAGCAGGTCCCCGATAGTTGACTGCGGTATGTATGAATAAGCTGAACGAAAAAGTCCATCTCCCCAGCGATCCAAGAACCGGTGTTTTCTACCAAGAAGATTTGTTAAAGTTCTAGATCTTTTTAGATCATTCTGGATAGAAGTATGCCATATGCGAAGCGTTGGGTTGGCTCTATGGTAAAGCTCCATGTATACCTTAGCTTCGGAAAGTTTTATACCCAAGCGATTGGCTAGGACTGTCGGGCCAGCAGAATAAGAATTCGCATGCCTGACGGTTTTACCAATAGTTCTGATTTCTTTTGTTACCAGGGAGAAATCAATTCCAAGCATGTCGGCGATAGTCATTTTGTGAATGTCGTAGCCGAGGGCAGTTTTTTCACTATTAGAAAGACCGAAAGAATCTTTAAACATTTTCTTAAGTTTATGATCTCCAGTAAGGTGTGCAACTATTACTGCTTCAGCCTGGGCATAATCAGCTTCTATAATTTTCCACCCTTTTCTAGCCTTGTACATTTTCCTGGCCTCCGGTGGTATGTTCTGAAGGTTTCCACTTCCAAAGGGTAAGATGATTGATCCTGAAGAACTCCATCTACCGAAGCTACGTTTGGTTTTTTTAGTATCTTCCTCATCATCAGATGCTGCTCCGGTGATATTGTAACTGGTGTGTACGGTGTCGTTTTCAGATAGCTTTACATCAAGAAACTTAAGTAAAGTATTAGCTTTTTTATAATCTAAGAATAAGTTAAAAATAGGGTTATCTGGTACAAGCCTGGATAATTTTCTGATAGCCGCAGCGTCAACAGTTTTAGTTCGCTTTTGGTTCTTGGACTTTCTTCTCTTCCACTGTACAGGGAGTTTAAGTTCATCGTATAAAAGTACTTGCATTTGTTGAGAAGAGTTGAAGTTTATCTCCCTGCCTACAATGGTGTTCAATTCAGAAAGCATCTTATCTCTTTTCTTTGTCCAGATTTCTATAAGCTTAGCTTGAATCTCCGTATCAACTTTTATACCCTGGAGCTGCATCATAAGAGCTACGGGGATTAAACTCATTTCGAACTCAAAGGTTGGGCGGACTTTTTGCTTGTCGAGTTCTATATCAAGAACTTCGGCTATACCGAGTGTGTTAGCTGCATCAGCCGGATTGTAATCTTGATCTTTTGCAGAACCGCCTTTCCAAGGCTTTACATCTAAGCATACCGAGCCGAGAAAGCCTAAGTCACGGGGAAGTTCCGGCCAGCATACGTGGGCAGCTATCAGGGTATCCATGTAGAGATCTTTGCATAAAATATGCTGGTTGAACCAAAGTACCCCGGTGTCGTAAGCCCCGTTTTGCATTACTAACTTTTTCATAGTTATTAATTTAGCAAAGGTTTGCCAGAGTAAAAGCTCATCTTTTTCCGGTAAAGCTGGAGCTCTGCCTTTGAGAAGAAATATAGATATACCAAAATCGGGATGGTGGCTAAGACCAAGTTCCTCAATATGAGAGCCGGGTTGGACAGTTTCTACATCTATGGCGAGCTTATCCCATTCCGGGTGCTCCATACACTCTTCCATATAGGTAATGAATCTTTGTAGACCTACGTTTGGAAGGAAAATGGATTTTGTTTCAGGAATCTCGGGGAATTTAGAATGAGTTAAAGCTTTGCGAAAATCTATTACTGTTTGAAAGTATAGTTTCCAATCATATGTGACTGACTGCGGGGAATAAATAGGAATTATTTTTAGACCTTTTACTAGCTTGCAAGGTAAAATATACCCACGGAAGATAGAGATTTTCTTCTCTCCAGTTAAAGCCCAGAGAGCGATGGGACCAAGAGCTATAATTATATTAGGTCTGTATAATTCTAAATCCGCTTTTAATTCATCTACCCAGTACTGGAGTTTAGGCTTAGGTATGGTACATTTTTTATCCTCGAAGAAGTAAGAGATTCTTCCGGCGGGAGGGTATTCTTTAGCTACGTTTGTTAAAAGGCATTTGTATCTGGCAATTTCAGCCTGTGTAAGTAAGTTATCAAGGGTTCGCCCCGGTGTTCCTGAAAACGGTAATCCTGTTTTAGAATCTTCTTCACTTGGGGCATCTCCGACAAGCATGATTTGAGCATCAGCGGGGCCTATGAGGTTTACTTGCATTTTTTCTCCTTTTGTTTAAGGATTATGGTCAAAGTTTGACCTTTCTTAATCTTGTTTCTTTTTTTCTCCTGCTTCCATAACCGAAGCTACAGTTAATATCGCACTACCGATTATACAGTCTACTAATCTATCAACTCCTTGAAGACCGGTTTTTTGACTAAGTTTTAATATTTGACAAAATATACTATTTAATAATACTTTTGCTTCTTTTGCAAGATCATCAGCTTGCTTTTGTAGGTCAGTGTTTTTATTCATCTTTCTTCTCCGTGTTTAAAGCCGTGTATAAATGCAGTTATATAGTGATGTTTACAGGTTATGTAATCCTTTGAACCCTTTTCCATTCCAGTGTGAGCTTCAATGGTGGAGTATATAAAATCCCAGTGTTCTGCAGCAAGTTTTTCAGACTTTGATAAGTGTTTTACTTTCTTTACTTGTTTTCCACACTTTATACAAGCCCCGGTTTTAGTTGTTTTTATTGCTTCTTTAGACACAGTGTTTGAACAATTATCGCAGTAAGGCATTTTATTTTCTCCTTTATGGCTTATAAATCCTTGGTTTAGGTATCACTATTAAGCTTTCATCCACCTTCTCTTCAAAACAAAAATCATTTATCCAAGGTGGAATTACGGCTACTTCATCTGAATGTTTATCGGGTTTACGAAGTAGGCATCCTCGAAGATCAGTGATTTCACGTTTTATTTCTTTGTTGGATTTTCCAGTTTTAAACCTAACCACACGCTCCTCTGATATAGCCATATTTATAGCTTGTTGTGTCTGCCAAATCTGATCGTATTTAGGTTTCTTTACTTCATTAGATACGACTTTTTGACTCATGGTTATTTTGGGTTTAGGCATTTTAAATCTCCAATAAATCTATTGTTTGTATTACGGAAGAAAGTATAATTTTACTTCGCTCTTCCATCATTTTTCCTCTCCTTTTAAATATGTTTTTATTGTTTCTGCGTGACACTGTTTTGGGCTGCACCAACAAAAAAGATTAAGTTTATTATATAATTTATACAGTTCTTTAAGCCTATCAAGTTCATCATGAAAGCGTTTATTTTCTGCTGAATAAGATTTAACTCTAACTTTAAAATACTTATCATAATTACTACAGGCACTTTCTCTATCTCTTTTTGCATTTAAAATAAAAGGATTTCCTAGTGTGGAAGAACGATCTACTTTTACGTCCCAGGGATTTTTTAACTTCTCGTACCTTAAATTTTTAATTTTAATCATTTTCCTCTCCTTCTTTCCATTTATTAAGTCTTGCGAGTGCTGTAGCAAAAGATTCAATACCTTTTTCACAGCCTGTAGCTATAAGTTTCATTTCACAAGCAGCCTGGATAATAGCTCCGGAACCAGCAAAGGGATCATAGAGGGTATCTCCCGGCAAAGCTACTCTATTTATTAACTCTTTGCACAGTGTGACGGGTTTTTCAGCTTGGTGAGTTTTCTGTCCATGCGGGACTATATCACACTGAATCCAGTCTGGTTTACCTTGAAGTATAACCTTTGAAGACGGTTTTCTAGCAAAGAGAATAGCTTCGTATGCAGAACTTGGCCAGCGATCTGGCTGGTTGTTTTGTCCAGAATTACCTTTTACCCAGACAATCGGCCATTTTAAGACATCCCACTTGGCTTTTAGCATAAGATCGTAAAGAAGGGCAAATATAAACCTATCCCGACCGCAAAATATATAAGCGTGTCCGGATTCCTTTGTGATACGGTACGATTCTTCTGCGAGCGTGGTTAGCAGCTTTGTAGCATATGCAAGATTATCTTCATATGTTATACCTGTGTTGGTGAGATTCCCGCCGGTTTTTCCTCCCGTGGTCATAGCATTTTTATCTATATCTATACCATAGGGAGGATCTGTAAACAAAAGATTAATAGAATTGGTTTTCATACTTGGTAGGTGGGTTTCAGCAGGCATGTTTACCAAGTTGAATCTTTTTTCATCCTTTAACTTAGTTTTAAAATCTGTTAAAGCGGTTATATTTTGCTGGATTCTTTGTAAACCCTTGTATGACCTTTTAATCTCGGACTTGGTTTTACCCTGGGATAGATCTGGAAATTGTCTTAACATATCAGCCATCTGGATTGCTTCAATTACATTTCCTTTTGTTTTCCCGATAGCTTCTGCAGCATTTTCAAGCGTGTATCCGCCGGTTCTACCTTGAGTCGGTTTTCCATATTTCTTTTGTTTAAGCTGTACCAGGCTGTCTATGGCAAAGCACTCTTCTGCAGGGGTTAGAGCTTTCCGCTGGATGTTTTCTTCTAGCTCGAGTTCTTTTAAGGTAAGCGGGTCCATTTCATCAGAATAACATATTTTAGCTTGGAATCCACCGGCAAGGCAAGCAGCAAGTCGCCTTCCCCCGGCTATAAGTACCATGTCCCTGGTGACTACGATAGGCTGAATTTGTCCGTAGGTTTGTATAGAGGCTATTAGTTTATTAATCTCCCCGATGTCTTTCCTTTGTCGGGGTTGAGCATCATCTATGATTATAGTGGTTGGGTCTACTGTGTGGAGCTTGTTGTCAAGCATCGTTATAATCTCCTTTTCTCATAGCAAATATGTCTTTTTTCTTTAGTCCCATTAAAGTCATTAAAACTTTTTCTTCTTCTGTTAACGGGGGATTTTTAGCTTTCGAAACTTTTTTAGGCTTAGGCCAGGTAGGAGTCTTTTCCATATCAATAGCCCGCTTTAAGCGGTATTCGGATACATACGCCGCTTGAGCTTCAGGAGAAGACTCCCCGAAATTTGTATATAAATTTTCTAGTTGCATTTTCCTCCTTTAAAGATTACCCAGAGAAACCGGGGTTATTTAATTAGTTTTCTATGCGCTGACATAATAGCTAATTTCAATGATTCTCTTTTGGGCTTCTCTGGGTAAAAAGTTTTTTGTGTGGAGAGTGAACTCACCTTCCTCTGCTTTTATTGCAGTAGTCATCCGTTCTAATCCTTCTCCCCATTTGTTATATTAGTTAGTTGAATCTATATATATTTCTTCAACGGATTTCCCACATATCTTACAAACTACATATTCATCATCGGCAAGATGTGATTTTATATGCTCAACAAACTTTTCAGCAGAATCTATTTTTATTTTAATCTGACTTGACTTCATAATCTCGGTACAAGTTGCAAAACAAATAGGATACAACAACCGTTGAAACCAATTTCTTTCAACAATCACACGATCAGCAGTATCATTGTGCCAAACTATGAAGCGTTCTTTTTTAAAAGGATTAAGCATTTTTATTTTCCTTTCATCTTTTCGATAACCCTATGATCAGGGTGCCGATAGTTTTTTAAAAATTCTGGCATTTTGGTAAGTTTGCCGTTCTTTGTGGTCTGAATCCTTGTTCCAATATCTGGTTGGTTTGGAAAGGTATCTTGATATTCTTCAAGCAAGGAAGCCATTTGGTTCTGCCAATCATCGGGCATCGAGTGCATCAAAACTCTTGGAATAACTAAAAAACTGGCATAACTTAATTCAAACCATCCCCACAGTCTTTCTTTTCCATCATTGATGGTGCATTGATTTTGCCTGATGATTGATTTATCGCTGAAAATTTTCATTTCCTTTTCCTTGAAGTTCAATTTAATACATCACATTGTTATATTATTTGGTTGAATGGGGAGTGAACTCACCTTCCTCTGTGTTCGGTCACAGCAGTCATCCGTTCGTATCCTTCTCCCCACACAAAAGTGTAAGTATTACTACTTACTTAGTAACCCTTCTGGGTGCGCCGAAGCGTGAAGGGTGTTGTTAAGCTTAATAAAGCAAGCTCTTTCTAATTCCACCAAGTTTAACTTTGGAATTAAACTTACCTTTGTACTCCTCAATAGCCACATCTACATCAACTTCAATTCCAATCCAGATTCCCTCTTCTAATGCCTGAAGAATAACAGGTGGAGTTGACATATCTATGTCGAGGATTTTACTGAACTCAGAAAGAGCATTAATTTTCCACTGGCGTTTTGTGGACTTTCCTGAAGGGGTCATCAGATCTTCATCGCCGGGCCTGGGCAGAGAATTAACATACATTACATAAGCCCCGTCGATAGGTGTTTCATCATCGGATAATACTCCCCCGTTGTCGTGCAAGCAGATACTCCAGATAATGCTACAGGTTGCGGGGACAAATGATACCTTTGTAACCACTCCGTGATAAGTACCATTTGGAACCAGCGGGTCAGCTTTATACTCGTCTTCTACGTTAAAGTTTAATCCACCGAGTGCACCTTCTTCTTCTGGATAATTGTCTTCTACTTCTACTTTTGCTGTACTTCCTTTAGCCATTTTAAATCTCCTACGTTTTGTTAGTTTTTTGGTTTTCGTGATAGTCTTGTTTGGTTAGTTCATTAGTTTTTTACTGTGCCTATATCACCTCCTTTGTGGTACTGGTTTAGCTTTCGATTTTACTTTATCTCCAGTGAGATATGACATAACTTCAGTATAATCATTTTCAATAATATCAGGTAATAGGCGTTCTTTTCCTGAAGCCCGGCTTCTTCCATGATTTCTACCTATTGGGATAGTTTGAATAAAGAATTTGGTATCATTATTTACCTTTCTGGAAAAATGATAGTAAACTTCATCAAAGTACGCAGGGACATCTCCAGACAGCTTTCCAGTCAAGCTAGGTTCTACACCAATCACCGCTCCTGCGTCATCATGGATAGTGTCAAGATGAGCTATAAATACCAAGTTGCAGTTGAGATTCAGCATTTGACGAAGCTTACCTTCCATGAGATTCTTAACCATAGAATAGTGCACTTGCCACAAGGGGCCGTTGGTAGCAGAGCGTTTTGGGTCAAGTTGCAAAGCTTTTTCCATACAAAGATCTGTCATTGAGCTAAGGTTATCAATTATTACAGTTTTGTATTCTTCGGCTAGGATAGCTTTTTTAACTTGGACAAAATCTTGCTCGAATTTACCCCAGCCGCGGGCAGTAAGCTCATATTGTTCATAGTTGAAATCTTTTCCCCTGTACGAAAGAATCTCTTTTCCAAAGTCAAAGATAAAGCCGGGGGTTGGAAAAGACGAAGCGAATACTGATTTCCCTGTACCGGACTCTCCAACTGACATAATCTTTAACCATTCTGTGTTTATTGTAACGTCTTTAGCGTTTGGCATTTTCTTTATTCCTCCGAACTAACACAAAAAGTTTTTATTTTTTTGCATTTTTCTTTAAATTGTTTTCTTCGATAACTTGCTTTTAGTTTAAGTTCCTCAAGTTTTTCAACTATTTGTATAGCCTGATCAACCTGGATATGACTATAATGTTCAGGATCACAAGAAATATTATGTAAACAATTTCTGTGGAAATATTTTCTAAGACCTCCATAAATACCATAGCCATCAACATTACTTAAATTTGTATCTTTTTCATTACAAAGAACACATTTTTTAGCAAATGTAATAAACATTTTATTCCTCCTTAATTAGGTTAATATTATAACTAAAATAGTTTCGACTGTAAAGCAAATAGTAAATGTGGTGTATAAGATTGTTTCCATTTTAAACTCTCCATGGTCAAATTTTGACGTTTCTGTTTGGTTGCGGCGACCAGGAATCGAACCTGGCATTTGCGCTGGAACCATCCGTAGCATCTCGCGAAGATAATCGCCGCATATTTCTTATTCATCCAAGACATTCCAATGATTTACATGAAAGCCTTCAAAATTTAACTCCTCGTATGGTTTATGCTGTTGACAAAGATTAAGATAAGAACACGCACCGTATTGGTGGCAGTTATCGAACGACTCCGGCCAGATGTTTTCTTTCAGCGACTGATAAATATCTCGTGCTGTACAGATAAATGAGAGTTTCCAAGCAGCAATATCCCCGGCAGTATAGATCTGCGGGATTCTCCGAAATTCAAATCTAACCTTTCCATAATTTCCAGTTACCCTGGATTTAGTTGAACCAAGGTAGCCGAATGAACAAAGACAGCCCTGAGGTTCAAAATCTAGAATCTTTTTACCCGCATAGGAATAACCAATAAGCTGCGGGGAGCGGTTGGCTTTTGCAATGACCTGATCCAGTCTCCACCCGGTAGTTTTAAAATCTAGTAACCACTTTACATTGTCCATCTTAACACACTGGTCAATTTTACCAGTAAAGATAACCGGAGGCAGTTTATGAAGAAGCTTTTCCTCGGTGGGATTTTCAGGTTCAATCGGACACTCAAATTTCTTTTCAGTATGTATGATTTCCAGGTATTGTTTATCTTCTATAAAGTAATCTACATACGCATTAAGCATATCTACAGCAGTATTGAAATTCTTATAGTCATCATAGAACTCTTTCTCTGCAGATTCTTTTATATAAGATTCATTACCCATAGTTAGACCAACGCTGATTGCTGACATTTGATCAGTAGGATTGGTGGGCCAGCCGTTTTCCTTAACCCAATTATGATAACCTTCTTGAATTGCATGCCAACAGGAGCCGTAACGTAAAGCTGTGGAACCGAAGTTAGATTGCCAACCTTCGATAATTTGTAAGAAGTATTTCTTTTTACACTGACAGTAAGTTGATCTACCGGAGTTGTCCAAATACAATATTTCTTTTTCCATTTTAGTTCTTCCTTTTTTGTTAAAAGGTTGTGTAGGGAGAATTTGGTTAGAAACTCTCCCTACGGGGTTTCGGAGTTAATAAGGTAGCGGAAAACTAACTCCGTGGGTTGCTTGGTTTAGGCTACAATACCAAGTTTTTTCAGAAGCTGAGCTGCCAATTCTTTCTCCTTACCATCAGGCATATCAGCAAATTTTCCAAGAATGGATTTCTTTGAAATCTTCTCAGCTGCGGGGGCACGAACAGACCAGTTACCTTCTGACAGACCAGTCCAGACTTTGTTCATGGCCGCAATTGCTTCTGCTCCCTTTTTACCGGCTGCAGAATCCCCGATTTTCTGGCTTAAACCAAAGGGACCTAAGAGGGCCTGGATGCCGTCTGGCAAAGTTGCAAAATCCAGGGAAAGAACTTCTCCTGTTTGACCTTCAGTGATTGTCAGAACAGTTCCATCAATTACCTTTTTGAGCCTTTTCTTTTTTGCTTTTGGAGCTGGTGTTTCTGCTGTTGTCTGTGGTTCATTCTTCGCCATGTTATTTT
>Ga0233430_1004606_pt1 | contig 12671 bp, 11 predicted proteins | sample SI_118_April2016_2_FD_179883 | JGI IMG/M metagenome (GOLD analysis project Ga0233430, IMG submission 179883) | Seawater microbial communities from Saanich Inlet, British Columbia, Canada - SI_118_April2016_150_MG | ecosystem: Environmental > Aquatic > Marine > Inlet | place: Canada: British... | reverse complement strand
TATTAGCAATTACCACATTAATATTTACGTTAAACTGCTCAAATCACAATGTTGAAGTAACATCACAGAAAAAACATATTCCCAAAATTTTATCTGAGGGTGATAAGATAATATTTGAAAAATATGATGCTCTCGATGATATTTCTGAATATGTCTCAGAGGGTTATCCCGAAACTATATTAATTATTGGAAGTGGTGGTAGTTCATGTTATGGTGGGCTGACTTACTTTCTAATAGACACAGTACTAATTCAACAAACTGGTAAGAGGAACTGTTATGGTAAATATGACAATTCTATGTATGATGATTTTCAAGAAACTGGATTTATGACAATAACTAAAATATCCACGGAAGACCTAAACAAAATTAAAAAGATTCTACAAGTTGCACGTTTTGGGTCATTTCCTGAAAAAGTAAACATTGATGAGTATTATGTTACATGTGGTGGTGGTTCTTATAACCGAATTTCTTTTAGTGATCAACGGGATTCAAGATTTGATAATTATGTTTGGACCTCTCAGGGTGATTTCGATGAATGGTCAGAGTCACAACGAAATCCAGAAAATTCCGAGTCCATAAAAAAACAATTTGATACCATCATTAGATTTAATAACTGTTATAAGCAAATTGAAAAGCTTCTTGAGAAATATTATGAGTCTAGTAGATATTTTAAATTTGAGAGATATGTTGATTATATCTTGAGTTTAGAAAAGAAATATAATAAATCTAACATGAATTGGAGTTTTCCCAATTTCACACATTTAAAGTCAGCTCCATTTGCATCTAATTGGGAATCTGAATATGGATGGCATGGATACTTCGAAGATTGGTATATAAAAAATAAGTGACTGAATAACTATTTCTAGCACATTGGGTTAACCATCAGAAATGTAATGGTTGTTGAATTTAATAATATAATTATAATCACTGTTTCACGAGAGGATAGCCACTCAACATTGTTAGTTAGTGATCGAGTTGAAGGCATTTATTCTTGATAGTCAAAGATTTATTTTGTATTATAGAAAAAGAAGTCAAGGGGCATGATGAGAATCAAAGTGTTCCAGTCTTTATTATATTTGATATGCTTACAGATTCAAAAATAGGTTTCATGAAAAAGAATATTCAGTCCAATAAACTAAATAAAGCATCTGCTGATATTAGTAGTGGCAATATGAAAATTGAAGCACAAGATTATCAGGGTGCGATAAATGATTATACAGAATTAATTAATCTAGATAAAAATAATGCAGATGCATATTACAATCGTGGGATAGCAAACGATAAATTAAAAAATTATCAGAATGCGATTGATGATTATACTGAAGCAATAAAAATAGATGACAAAGATGTAGACGCTTACAATAATCGTGGAATTATTTATTACGATTTAAAAAAATATCAAAAAGCAATGGACGATTATCACACTGCAATAAAATATGACTCAAACAATGTGAAAGCTTATTTCAATATTGCACTGGTGAAAGAAGATACAGGTGATTATCATGGTGCCATAGAATGCTATGATAAAGTAATTGAAATAGATTCTAATTATACTGAGGCTTATATCAATCGAAGACTTATACTGGATAAGTTGTATGATAATAAAAGAATGTTGGATGAATATTTTGAAGAGAATTCTATAGAAGATAATTATGATGAGGTTGGCGTGTCATAAGTTCAATCTTCATCCAGTTGTTCAAGGAATTTAATCATCTGAATTTCAAATTCGAACCCACATACATTTTTTCGTTCAAAATTTCATCATCAACTTTTTCTTATCAAGCGAAAATATAATTCAAATTCCCTCGTGAGAATAGGCTCATAAAGCAATGTCGACACATAGTGACAGTTGACATGTAAGACACGTTTAAACACTATTCTCATTCGGTAAATCACTATTCTAGAGACAATATTAGAAACTCTCACATATCAAATAATTGCGAAATTCTTGTGATTTGAGCAAGATTTAATATAGTTCATAAATCTATAATCAGATATGAAGTTAATCATTTGTAAATTCAAGCATTAATATAGGCTTCAAATGTTCGAACAAACTTTCAAAAACATAGATGACATACTTTATAAAGATGCTGGTGCAGACAGTGAACTGGATTATATTGGTCAAACGTCATGGATACTCTTTCTCAGATATTTAGATGTACTAGAATTAGAAAAAAAAGACGAAGCAGAACTTAAAGGAAGAAGCTACGACTTTATTCTTGAATCTGAATATCGTTGGTCAAACTGGGCAATGCCGAAAAAAGAAGATGGTCAAATTGATCATCATTTAGCTATGACAGGACCAGATTTAGTACAATTTGTTGATGGTAAACTCTTTCCATACTTGTCAAATTTTAAAGTGTCTGCTGAAAACTCAAAAACAATTGAGTACAAAATCGGTGAGATATTCAGTGAATTAAAAAACAAGATTCAAAGTGGATATAATCTAAGAGAAATTATTGGATATGCCGATGAACTTGATTTTCATACTACAAAAGACAAACACGAATTATCTCATCTCTACGAATCTAAAATAAAAAACATGGGCAATGCTGGACGAAATGGTGGTCAATATTACACGCCTAGACCATTGATTCGTGCAATTGTTGATGTAGTAAATCCACAGATTGGCGAGACAGTTTATGATGGTGCTGTTGGGTCAGCTGGTTTCTTATGTGAAGCCTATTCTCACATGACAAAAGATAGAGATAGTTTAAGTACTTCAGATTTGAAAACGATTCAAGAAGATACATTCTTCGGGAAAGAAAAGAAGAATCTGGCGTATATAATCGGCGTGATGAATATGATATTTCATGATATTGAAGCCCCAAATATTATTCATACAAATACACTGAGTGAAAGTATTAGAGACATTCAAGAGAAAGACCGTCATCATGTCATTTTAGCAAACCCACCATTTGGAGGTAAAGAACGCAAAGAAGTTCAACAGAATTTTGATATAAAAACTGGTGAAACAGCATTTTTATTTTTACAGCATTTTATTAAAACATTAAAAGCTGGTGGACGTGCAGGAATTGTTATCAAGAATACATTTCTGAGTAATACAGATAATGCTTCAGTTTCATTAAGAAAACATTTATTAGAAACTTGCAATCTTCACTCTATTTTAGATATGCCAAGTGGCACATTTCTTGGTGCTGGTGTAAAGACTGTGGTGTTATTTTTTAACAAAGGTGAACCAACTAAAAAGATATGGTATTATCAATTAAACCCAGGCAGAAATATGGGTAAAACCAATCCACTGAATGATAAAGATTTATCTGAGTTTATTGCATTGCAAAAGACAAAATCAGAAAGTGAAAGGTCATGGACGATAAACATTGCTGATGTAGATGAAGATACGTTTGATTTGAGTGTAAAAAATCCAAATACACCAGAAGAAGCTCCATTAAGAAGTCCACAGGAAATACTTACAGAAATGGAAACACTGGACAACGAAACCAAAGAAATACTCAGGAGCATCAAAGAGTTGATATGAAACAAATGAATATCAATAATTTGTCAGATAGTTGGGAATTGAAGAAACTTGGTGATATTTGCAAAACAGGAGCAGGAGGTACACCACTAAAAGCAAGAAAAGAATATTATCTTGGTGGAATAATTCCTTGGCTAAAAAGTGGTGAAGTCAAGCAAGGTGAAATTTACAAGTCTATTAATTTTATAACAAGTAAAGGGCTTGTTAATTCTTCTGCAAAACTATTTCCACCCGACACCGTATTAGTTGCTATGTATGGTGCAACTGCAGGACAGGTTGGGATATTGAGATTTGAAGCATCTACTAATCAAGCTATATGTGGTATTTACCCGAATAGACAAACTGTTCCAGAATTTATCTACTATTTTTTTCTACATAAAAAGGATGAGATAACTGCACAGGCTACTGGAAATGCACAACCAAATATTTCTCAAATAAAAATAAAAAATACAAAAATCCCAATCCCACGACCCAAGGAACAAAAACGCATTGTTGCCAAATTAGATGAATGTTTTGAAACAATTCACATTGCACGTGCAAATGTTGAAAAGAATCTTCAAAATGCCAAAGATCTCTTCCAAAGCCAACTGAATCAAATATTCAGTCAGAAAGATGATGGGTGGGTGGAGAAGAAATTGGGTGATATTTGTGAAAGAGTGTCAGTTGGACATGTTGGTAAGACATCCGAATATTATTGTGGAGAAGATGGTATACCATTTCTTCGGTCACAGAATGTTAGGAAAGGTTTTTTAGATTTTGAAAATATTCGATATATAACAAAAGAGTTTCATAAAAGTCTAAAAAAGTCTCAATTATGCAAAAATGATTTACTATTTGTTAGGGTTGGGGCAAATAGAGGGGATTGTTGTGCAATAAAGGAAGACCATCATCAATTAAACTGTGCTAATATTGTTTTTGCACGCCCAACGTCAGGTAATGTTAAGTTTTTAGAGTATTATTGTTTATCGCCAATTGGCAGAAATAGACTTTTAGGTATGACAACTGGTTCTGCACAAGGTGTTATAAATACAAAATCAGTAGAAAAATTAAAAATATCAATGCCACTAGATAATGAGCAAAATTCCATTGTCTCAGCATTAACAGATTTAAAGGAAAAAACTCTTAACATTGAATCAAATTACCAACAAGAATTGAGTGCACTTGACGAACTAAAGAAATCAATTCTACAAAAAGCATTCAACGGTGAATTATGAGTCCAAGTTTTAAAAATACAGCATCTTTTGGAAAGCGAATTGAATTTTATATTGTCGGTCTCATGCTAAAGGAAGGATTAGATATTTATCTTCCGCTAGTTGATGATGACGCTATAGATGCGGTAGTAAAGAAATCTGATGGTAGTTTTGTTGAAGTTCAAATAAAAGCTCGCTCTAACAAAGTTAAATTTGGTTCTGCTGGTCTCTTTGCCGCTCTTACACATGAGTACCGTAAAAACTACTGGTTTGTGTTTTACTCTGAACGAATGGATACAATTTGGATTATGTCATCGAAAGAATTCATCAAAGAAGCAACTCAACTCAAAACTGGAGCAAATGCAGGTAAACGTACTTTACACTTTAACGGCAGAAATACAATAAAGCAATTGGAACATGTAAAACCACAATTCAAAAAATATGTAGTCAAAGATTTTAAACGAATTATAGAAGAAAACCCAGACGAATAGAAAATAACATGAACGAACAAGAAACTCGTACCAATTTAATTCTACCAGCTCTACATGAAGCAGGATGGGGTATAATAGATGGTTCACGTATTCGTGAAGAGTTTCCAATCTCAAAAGGTCGATTAATTGGTAATGGCAAACGAAGTATGCCAGACAAAGCTGATTATGTCTTACAATATAGAAATCGAAATCTTGCAGTCATTGAAGCCAAATCAGATGAAAAATATTATACTGAAGGTGTCGGTCAAGCAAAAGACTATTCAAATCGGTTACATGTTAGATTCACATATAGCACCAATGGTTTACAGATATATCAAATTGACACATTAGAAGGCAAAGAATGTGATGTCTTAAAGTATCCATCGCCAGATGAACTATGGAACATGACATTTGCTGAAGAGGATAATGAAAACCCAGAAGCTAGCAAATGGCGAGACAAATTCCATAGTATACCATTTGAGACAAAAAGCGGTACATGGCAACCACGATTCTATCAAGAAAATGCAATAACCAAAGTATTAGAATCAATTGCAAAAGGTGAAAATAAAATACTACTCACACTTGCTACAGGCACTGGTAAAACTGCAATTGCATTTCAGATTGCATGGAAACTATTTCATAGTAAATGGAACTTGAGAAGAGATGGAATCAGATTGCCAAGAATATTATTTCTTGCTGATAGAAATATACTAGCTGACCAAGCATTTAATTCATTTTCAGCATTTGAAGAAGATGCATTAGTACGAATCACTCCATCAGAGATCAGAAAGAAGGGCAAAGTACCCACCAACGGTAGCATATTTTTTACAATATTCCAATCGTTTATGAGTGGTGATAATGACGAACCATATTTTGGTGAATATCAAAAAGATTATTTCGATTTTATAATAATTGATGAATGTCATCGTGGTGGTGCTAGAGATGAAAGTAGATGGCATGAGATTATGGAGTACTTTAGTCCAGCTGTACAATTGGGTTTAACTGCTACGCCAAAACGTGATAAGAATATTGATACATATAAATATTTTGGTGACCCAGTATATATCTACTCATTACGAGAAGGCATTAACGATGGCTTCTTAACACCGTTCAAAGTAAAACAAATTCATACTACAATAGATGAATATATCTACACTTCAGATGATACGATTGTACAAGGCGAGGTTGAAGAACAGAAACTATATATTGAATCAGAAATCAATCGCATCATTGAGATAAAAGAAAGAGAAGAATATCGTGTTAATTTATTGCTGAAACAAATGGATCAAACTAAAAAGACAATTGTATTCTGTGCAAAACAAACTCATGCGCTTATGATTAGAGATATAATAAATCAACAATCCGACAGCAATAATCCAAGTTATTGTCAAAGAGTTACAGCTGACGAAGGTGGTTTGGGCGAACAGCATTTACGAGATTTTCAAGATAATGAAAAAACAATTCCAACAGTTCTAACAACATCTAGAAAGTTGAGTACTGGTGTAGATGCTCCAGAATTAAAAAACATTGCTTTGATGAGACCAGTTAATGACATGATTGAATTCAAACAGATCATTGGACGAGGAACTAGACTGTTTGATGGAAAAGACTATTTCACTTTATATGATTATGTTGGAGCACATAAACATTTTCTTGATCCAGAATGGGATGGTGATCCAATTGAATCAGAACCATGTGATAAATGTGGTAAAGTTGCATGCGAATGCCCATCAAATGAATATTCAATACCATGTGAAGAATGTAAAAAAGCGCCATGTGTATGTGAATCAGAACCCGATGAACCATGTTCTGAGTGTGGATATTCAATATGTAGATGCAACGCAAAACCAAAGATGATAAAAGTGAAATTATCAAATGGAAAAGTACTCGAATTTGATTCAATGGTTCAAACATCATTCTGGTCACCAGATGGAAGACCAATATCATCTCAAGAATTTCTAGAATCTATGTTTGGTACATTACCAGAATTCTTCAAGAATGAAAATGAATTAAGAACAATATGGAGCAAACCAGATACTCGAAAGAAACTGATTCAAGATTTAGATGAAAAGGGATTCACAGCAAATCAATTAAACGATTTAAGACAGATGATTCATGCTGAGGAAAGTGATTTATATGATGTCTTATCTTATGTAGCATTCAGTACGAATCCATTGAAACGAAGTCAAAGAGCAGAATCTGTTAGATCACATTTTGATGCATATGAATCAAATCAGCGTGTGTTTTTAGATTTTGTATTGAAGCAGTATGTGGAGTCTGGAATCAGTGAATTAGATGATGAAAAACTACCAGAGTTACTGACACTGAAATATCAAGCATTGGCTGATGCAAAAAGAGAACTCGGTGATATTGGATTCATTCGAGATACGTTTATTGGATTTCAAGGTTATTTATATGGTGAGTAGATAATATCAGAATCAAAAAGTCCAAAAATTGTAATTGTAAGTATGATAAATCAGAGGTGAAAATATGATTATACTATTTAGAAATTTGATATTATGCACAATGCTACTATTTGTATTTGGTTGTGCTACTTCAGATGAGTTTGTTCGACCGGGTGTAGATTTTGATAGGTATACCAGAATTGCTGTTATATCTTTTTCAGATTATCCCGGTAAACCCGGATCTGGTCTTCAAGTTGCTGACATCGTTTCAATGGAATTACTAAAATTGGGTATCGACGTGGTTGATAGAACAAGTCTAGATAAAGTTCTTAGAGAACAATCACTAGGCTCTTCTGGACTAGTAGACGATTATACAAGTCCAGAGATTGGAAAATTGTTGGGTGTAAATGCGATAATGACTGGGACGTTAACAGAATGGAGCACGACTGTAACCGACATACAACTTATTCAGGGAGGAGCGCCTGCCAACATGCCAATTTCTGCTGCAGGAATTACGATGAAGTTAATTGATGTAGAGACTGGACAAATCATTTGGTCTGGTAATGCAAGAGCATCAACTACTGGCAATAATATGGAATCTATTGCAGCAAAGAATGCAATTAAAAAGATTGGAAAGCAATTTATTCAACATTTTTGATTAGCGGTTTGAATTTAGTTATCAATTTTCATAAATAATAATTTTCAGATAATTAATATAATGATAAATTTAATTTTAATATAGCAAGGAGAACCCGTGTGTGATCATACAGCAACACGAAGAAAATATAAGAAGGACTTTTTAACAAAAGTGATTGTTAGAATAGATTTTGATACCCCACTACCAATTGCTAAAAGTGGTCCGGCAAAAAAAATATACAATATTGTAAAGGAAAGATTCCCAATCACTGAAGAAAAAAAAGTAATGGGAAAACAATTTGTAATTGGACATGATGTTACTAAGGAACGAACAATAGAAACCAAGGAATGGCACTATTATAGCAAGAATAGAGAAAAACATTTAACTATCGCACCTGAATTCATGTTTATTGAATATGATAAATACGAATATTATGAAATTCTCAGAGACGATTTCTTATCTGTTTCATTTGCTTTATTCGATGCTTATCCAAAATTACATGTTAAAAGATTTGGGTTGAGATATATTGATGATATTGAGTTAAAAGATGAAAATTACTTTGATTGGGATAATTATCTAAAGCCAGAATTAAATACTATATTTTCTATTGCCGATGAGAATGAAAAAATATCCAGAGCTTTTCATGTATTGGAATTTAATTATGGTGAAGATTATCTTAGATTCCAATTTGGAATGTTTAACCCAGATTATCCTGCTCCAATTAAGAAAAAAACATATAAGTTGGACTATGATATGTACACAACAAAATTATTAGATAAATCAGATTTAGAAGAACTATTAAACAATTTTCATTTAAAAATTAATAGTTTTTTTGAAGAAATTATTACAAATGAACTGCGTGTATTAATGGAGCCGATAAATGATTAAGGAGTCAGTATTTACAGATGAATATCAGCTTACCGATACCACTGATACACAATCGTTAAAAAAAGAACAACTGTCTAATTTAGATACGAAAAATTCGAATGAGATTATTAATAAGATTGAAATTGATTATGAGCTTTCAAAACCTAGGCGAAAAATAATACGTGCCCGAATTATTGAAAAATGAAAAATATAAGAATTCGAAAAAAAGCAAGAATCTCTCAAGGAGATATTTATAAAAACGTTGAATTTATTGAGTATGCTATTGAAAAAGACGGTGTTATTGAGATTTCAAAGATTATTTTTCCATTTACGATTGTACTTACACAAGACTGTGATCTGAATCAAGACTACGCATCTCGTTGGTCTAAAAATAAGCCATCAACTCATGATAAAAAAATTATTTCTGTGATAGTTGTTCCATTATACAATATTGAGCATGTTTATAATGGGGAACATCTGTCTGAGCTTAAAATGGGTATGGCAAAAATTCGAAAAGGTAGAACCCCAGGGAAGACATTAAGACAAAATCAAACACCAAGATATCATTATATAGATTTTCCCGCAGATGTACCAATCGTTGCATCTGTATTGGATTTTAAGCATTATTTCACAGTGAACGTGGAATATTTAAAACAACATAAAAAAGAAAATTTTATATGTCAAGTGGGACCAATTTATAGGGAAGACATCTCTCAAAGGTTTTCTAGTTATTTATCTAGAATAGGACTTCCTTGAAATAGAATTATCTAATAATTAGATTTTAAAAAAATATTCATTTCTAAATTAATCAATTACACTTATTATACAATCTTGTAGATACAATAGTATCATAGTCATGTTTAACACTGCCAAATTGTCCATGAGACATCATGCCCATATAAAATGAATTATTAACAATGCGTTTAATATGCTGATAATTGAACGCTTTCCCCCGAAAAGTATATCCATATTTCTCTAATAATAATCTAATCTTACGAGTTCTCTTATGTTGCAATAAATGAGAATACTTATTCCACGATTTAAAAATAAATCTGACAATCTCACTTTCATCTTCCACAACGACAATATTACCATTTACACGACGATAGCCAAACGGAGGAGATGAACATACCATCTTCTTATCTTTGGTAAATCTACGATGCTTGCCGTTTTCAAGTCGTTGAACGATGGTATTGCGTTCCATCTCTGACATTGATAAAAGAATGTTCAAGAAGAATCTACCGCTAATGGTATTCGTGTCGATCTGCTCTGATACAGACGTTATCTGAACATCATTGTCTGTGAGAAACTTGATAAATACAACGCCATCCGTAAACGATCTCATCAATCGATCAATTTTGTAAACGATCACGGTAGATACTTTATTCTGCTCAACAAGCATTTTCAATTGATTGAGACCATCACGATCACTTGTGGTGCCGCTATAAACTTCAGATATGATTTTGGAAAGTTGGATGTTATTTTGTTCACAATGATATCTGATGCTTGAGTGTTGTTGTGAAATTGATGTGTTATCGGTTTGTGATATTGATGAGACTCTTGCAAGACCAATTGCTTTCATTTGAAATTCCTAATTATAATCGCAGAATATTGACATAAAATGATTTGGAATGAAATTTAATATTACAATATAGGATGTATATATCCATAATATAACAAACAAATAATAACATCCTAACAGTAATATTATTAAACATATTACATAGATAATATAAGAACATTAATGGTGCTATATTGTCTATATAGGATAAATATGTCTAAAATATGTAGTATAATATATAAAAAAAATAAAATTATTTCATTAGTTTAGTGCATCTAAGACATATTTATGTATAGGTGGTAATGTAATGGCGTTGAAATTAATACGAGATATTACACAGCCATTTTAAGTAACGATAACAAATAACGAAATAATGAATTGAGAATTATGACAAAAAACAAAAAAGAAACCCTATTTATTTACACCAGAGTTTCAACTAGTAAACAAGTCTTGAGAGGGCATTCACTTGAAGCTCAACGGGATGCAGGAATCTTAAAAGCCAATAGTTTGAATTATAACTATAAAGTATTTGAAGAAAAAGGAAAGTCAGCTGGATCAAATGATTTATCAGATCGACCAGTATTATCAAAATTGATTGATTTATGCTCAATGGGAGATGTAAAGTATATTTTTACAGTTGAATGGGATAGATTGTCAAGAAACGATATGCTTGCCAGCTATTTAAGATTTATATTTCAGCAAAATAATGTAGTTGTACATATCTTAAATGGGAAATTTGATCTGAATAATTACGATGATGCATTCATGTCAGGTCTCCAATCACTTATAAGCTCAAGAGAAAACAGTATTAGGTCTGCAAGATGTATAAGAGGTATGGATAAATCGGTTGAAAAAGGTCGATTTCATGGTGGGACTCCACCATTTGGCTATGATGTTGACAAAGATAGAAAATTGATAATTAATATCGAAGAGCAAAAAACATATCTTAAAATGGTAGAGCAATCTTTGGCTGGGAAAGGAGCAAACAAAATTGCAGCATATTTAAACGATATGCAAATAAAAACCAAAGGATATAGTACTTATAAAGATGGAATCCATGTTAAGGATAATAAAACTGGAAAATTAGTTCACAAAAAGAGAGAAGAACTAATTTGGAAAGGTGGGACTATTCACAAAATATTAAAAAATCCAGTATATAAAGGGATATATATTTTTAAAAACTTTGAGATAGATGTTCCCCAGATTATTAATGAAAATGAATGGGACAATATTCAACAAAATTTCAAAAATAATGCTAACAGTAGTGGAAGAAACAACACAAAATATTTCTACTTATTAAGGGGAAAAATAAAATGTAATCGGTGCGGTGAAAACTTACATGGGTTAATTAAACCGAGCAGAGGAATGAGATTATACCAGTGTTTAAGCAAAAGACCAGACCCATATCCAAGATTTTGCGGAATGAAAAATATTAATCTTGATAAGCTAAATACACTAGTTTGGGATTCATTGTTGCACATATTACAAGATGCACAGGGCACGCATCGTGCATACAAAAAATATATTAAAAAGAATACTGACATTGAAGATTTTAAAAAGAATATTAAAAGTGCCAAGCGGATGTTAACAGAGCTTCAAAATAAAAAAAGTAGATTATTAGATTTATATACAGATGGAGTATTAGGCAAAGACAGTCTGTACAATAAGAATTCGCAAATTGAAGATGAGATCGATATAAAAGAAAAAGAAATTAAAGAACTAGAAGGAAAGATTCAACAAAATGCAAAAAGTGAATATCCGACAGATTATTTTGAGGAATTTTCTTTAGAGTTCAATAAAACCATACATTTTGATGATGAGAGAAAAAAAAGTATGATCAATAGTTTCATTTCTATAATAGAAATTGATTATGTTGAAAATATAAATGTTCATTTCATCGAGATACACTTTAAATTTCCGATAATGGATATTAATAATAATACAATTTCAAAGTTCTTGGTGACATCAGAAGGTGTTGAAATACCAAATGATTGTAAACGTTCCATTGCATCAACGCCAGTGATGTGGGACTGATTGGCGGAGGG
>Ga0233430_1004598_pt1 | contig 12688 bp, 12 predicted proteins | sample SI_118_April2016_2_FD_179883 | JGI IMG/M metagenome (GOLD analysis project Ga0233430, IMG submission 179883) | Seawater microbial communities from Saanich Inlet, British Columbia, Canada - SI_118_April2016_150_MG | ecosystem: Environmental > Aquatic > Marine > Inlet | place: Canada: British... | reverse complement strand
TTTTATGATATGGTGGAGGATAGGGGATTCAAACCCTTGACCTTTTGAATGCCATTCGTATTTAATACAATTTTAACGTTTTTTTAAGTTCTTTGATTGGCTCCTGTTACGACACTATCGCTATAACAGATAAAGAGTTATAATATCAAATTAATTCTGGTGATTCCTATAGTATCAGATGAATATTTGCGAGGGGCAAGCCTTGACCTGCATAATAACATCGTAATATAAAGCAAACCTTCAGGTTTGATCGACAGAAGAAGGGCTTGGTTTAATGAAAGAGTTGACTCCTTTCTCTAGCCCCCTTGAGTATTTTCTGTCTTATTTATTTTGGATCTTATCCCCTCAATAGTGACTGACTCGCAATCCTTTGCAGAGAGTAATTTGCTATTACCCCAGTCAAACGTACAGTTGGAGATTTTCGCTTTACTTTTACTTTCAATACAGATCGCATAATCAGTTCCGTTCTTATTACCGGTAAAGTTGCATTTTTCCAGATTAATTTTGCTCTGTTTCACTGCCTTGACGCAAGTCCTATTTATATCACTGAAACCAGATTCTATAATCGCTATATTACAACCATTACGAGCACGTACGAGAGGATCTTCAGTTGAGTGGCCTTCAGATAGTTTATCTTTAAATTTGCAATTCCTTATGATCAGACTGCTACTCCCTTTTACCTCAATACAACTGTCATTCGAACCTGCAAAAGCGCACCTTATAATCATTGGATTGCTAGCCCATATTTTTTTCATCTGAATAGTATTTGATTGGCTTTCCCCAAAACCACAATCCTCCAGATGAAAAGTTTTTCCTTCCGCTACAATAATACAGCTTTTGTTATCACCAAAGTCACATTTTCTCATCTCCAGATTGCCTTTTTTACAATCAACAAATACTGCTTTTTTCGTATTGCCTTGAAACCGGCATCCGTTGGCATTGAGGTTGCCATTGTTCTCAATCTTGATTCCACACTTTTCAATATTATCAAATGTCGTGTTATCTCCTGAATTTGGACCACCTATTGTTACCTCACCATTTCTAATCACAATCAAGGGATTACGTGTATCTTCGTTAACAGAAAACAGACTCTTTCCCTTAATCTCAAGCTTCGCCATATTTTCTACTATAATTGAGGTCCCGTTCGTATTATTGAAGGTGCAGTCTGTTGCCAATACACTGGCTCGTTCACTTATCCATATAGCAGGGGATCCCCTGTTTCCGCTACCTGTAAACTGACATGTTTCCAGCAACACTTCTGCAGTACCACCTATCACAGCTACGCACATTCCTTTAACATTCTCAAATGTGTTATTTGCTAATTCTGCATTACATTTTTCAATACGTATTTGAGAACCGTTTCCTCCACCTTTTTTGAATTTGCAATTCTCGACTTTAAGATTGCATCCTCTATCAGCATATATGGCATTACTCACAACATTTTCAAATTGTGTTTTTTCTATAGTAATTTTTGCATTTTGTGCATAGATAGACGGCCAGGAGCGTTCCTCACTGGTAAACTTGCAATCCTTGATAATTAATGTTGAGTTTTTCTGTGTATCTTTATTTAAATTTATGGTATTCAGATTTTTTACACTATGGAGATGTAAATTTTCAACGGTCAGTGTTATATTTTCACCGGATATTTTTATCCCTCCCGGATCTTTTTTCTCTTCCTCTCTTTTTTCTACCCTGACAAAATCCCATCTTGTCTTGTCTTTTCCGGCACCTCTCAGAGTCAATGATTTTGTAATTGTGACCCTCCCTGCAAACTTTCCTGCCGGCAAATCGACAATGTCCCCTTCTTTAGCATCCCGAACTGCTATTTGAACCGATTCATTGTTTGATACTTTAATAACCTCTGAGAAAGCCTCCTTTGTCGACATGGTACTTAACACAAGCATAATGATGCCGTAAAACAAAAAGAGTGATCCTGATCTGTTTAATGTTTTCATTTCATGCATACTATTTTCCTCCACGCAACTTACATTGTATAATTTCCAGTTTCACCAGCCATCATCCGATTAGAAACGGCCGGTCCACTCCTTCTCCCAGCTACTCATGATGTTATTGCAATAATATCCTCAGCACATTTGTCCAAAAGTTTCTGAGCAGCATTTCCTAGCTGAGTTCTCACAGATTTAGAACCACCTACTCCAATACCGGCATAATGAACGCCAAGATTCAGGCTTTTGCCTACCAATGTACCTTCAAGCCTTTTTGAGTAAACAACCAATCCTGTTGTTGTATCAATAACCCTCAGATGTAATGTTATGCTGGCAATTGACTGACCAGCAGCAACCGAAAACATACTGGTTTTTACCTGACCTCCACCACTGTTAGTTTCCTCAGTAATATCCGTAACTGAGCCTAATACAAAATATCTAATACCAGGAGTTTGTGATATTTTAGACCTCCCGGATTGGCAAATACTATTCGCCGCACTAGTAGAATATATATCAAAGACACGTTTAGAAATCTTTTTCTCCAGAATATTGAATCTGCTTGTATCTTGCAAAGTACTCACAAGCATACTTGCCAGTCCTTCACCAAACCCATAAAAAACATGAAGGAAAGCGTCCTTATCCAAAAGTCCTTGAGTTATAGGAGTTTTGGAAATACCATCTTCAAAATCAATCACTGCAATTGACACTTTCTCCCCTTCATAAGGAGGCCACGTCTTTGGAAAATAAACACTGCCATCATTTTTCGCTTGCCTGACCCCATCCTTCCATTCACCCTCTGCCATCTCCCGATCATCATCTTCTTCCATATCTTCTGAGCTTCTTTTGCCTCTAGATTTTTTTCTAAAAAACCCTTTTTTTTTAGGTTTCTGTTCCCGATAAGACGATTCGCCATCAACGTCGTCAATATCATCGTTATCTAACCCGGCATCAATATCATCATCAAAGTTGTCTTCAGCGTAGTCATTATGTGAATAAGAAGAGCTTCCCGGAGCCGAACTTCGTGAAACTTTCTTTGCATAAAGCTCATTACCAGAAAAAAACAAAAAGACGATCAACAAGACCATTAATCTGAATACAGTACCTGACAATTTATTCATCTTACCTAATCCTCCATTCTATAATAATTGAGAAATAAAAGCCTATTGCTTAACAAGATTAGAAACATTTCATATACTTACTTTATAAAAAAATTGTTTTTTGACTTAGTTCTTTTCTTATGGGCTCAACACACCACGGAAACCAATTAGCCGATTAGGCTTTATCTCTAAAGGGAGACTGAAGTTGCGTTGCGCTGATCTGGTTTCGTCTGTTCTGTGATAACAGGAACCGCCACGGTGGACACGATATTTACCTCTTGATGGCCCATAAGGATTTCTCATGCTGGAATTCTTATAGTAATCTTTCTTATACCAGTCTGAACACCATTCCGAAACGTTGCCTGCCATATCATAACACCCAAAAGGGCTCTTACCATTCTCGTAACTGCCCACAGGTGAAGTATGGGAATACGTATCATCAGAAAAACTTTCTTTCCATTTTTTTTCACAGTTAATGTCGCAGAAGTTTGCCTTCTGCCCGGTAACACTTGTGTTGCCCCATGGGTAGGACCTTCTTCCTGTCCCCCTTGCAGCCTTTTCCCATTCAGCTTCAGTTGGGAGACGCTTACCCGCCCATTTACAATATGCAACTGCATCTTTATAGGTCACATATACAACAGGATGATTGTGCTTATTCCATACTGGTTGTGTCCACATGGCATGCCCGGTTCCCTTACAGAATTGCGAGAATTGTGAAACTGTGATTTCATGCTTGTCAACGTAATAGCTATCGGTATAAACCTTATGGACAGGACGCTCATCCTTATTCGACTTGCTCCCCATTGTAAACTCTCCGGCAGGAACTAGTACCATCCGGCTCTTATCCTTCAGACACTCGATTATTGTAGGGAGCCCGGTTGTTAAATTGATTAATGAGTCCTTTACCGCAACAAATCCATCGGGAAGAGGAAAGTCAGTCTCTGCACTTGAGGAAGCCTCATCAGTCTCTCCTGCAATGTCTTCAGGACAAAAATACCTTGACATATTACCTGCAATTTCCAGAACAGCATCAATCTTACCTTTAGCACTCTCAAACTCAGAATGTTCCTCTCTTGCAGTTATTACGTCTACCAGAACTATTTTGAGCGTGAAAGTACTACCGATCTTGCCCAGGCTCCCTGTAACCAGTTTCTGGACATCAAGAATCTTGCCCAGGACCTCCGCGTCATCTGCTATTGTGGCGCCTGATACAAGAAAACCCTGTTCCTCAAGGATCTTCCTCATGTAATCACGGTTGATAACATCGTAACACTGAAACTGGTGAAGCTGATATCCAAAAGCATCCGCCAGAACAGAGCCTGCTTCTTCATCTATATTTTTTGATTTTACATCAAAATCCAACACGGCTATCCTTGTCTTGCTTCCATCACCGGCATTTACGAAAGTAGTTATTGATATAATCAGAATAATGAGGAAGAGTTTTAACTTCATTATTATAGCTCTTTTCTTGTATAAAATATCAGTTTAAAGGCTATCTTTTGCCACAGAGAAACAGGAGACTCAGGGCGAACAAGATGAGCCGTTTTGCATCTATAACTGTTTTCTCAGGGTAATCCTGTTTCTGCTGACAGCTTCAGTGACAAAACCAAACTCTGACATGTCTCGTAGTTTTTGTACGAGCTGCCAGCTGTGTCCGGTTGACTCGATGTCTATAATGGAATGACTATTTTCATCATAGCTTCTTGTATATCTATTCAGAACACCTCGAATCCTGATAAGGTTGCGAGTAAGCTGCTCAAAATCCTCATAACTCACACCTCGTAACTGTAGCTCTATTTTATTAGTATCTGATACAATATTCTTCAGAATACTGCCGGCAAGATAATCTCCCGCATTCTTACATGCATCCGCAATCGCCTCTACTTCTGTATTAGTGCTTTTGCTCCTGACAACCTTACTGAAGATAACACTGGAATTCCCTGTCCAAATACCTTTAACCTCCAACTCTGCAGTAACAGGACTAACAGTCACCACCCCAATCTTCAAAGGTCCACTTTTACCAATAGCAATACTACCTGAAATTAATATCTCGCAGTCGTCATCGGCACCGGTTACAACTTCAAGACCGTGTGAAGCAAGTACCTCTGAGAGATTTGTGATTGCGGTATCGAATGCTGCCATACTGCCATTAACTTCCCGGTTGATTGAGATCATGATTCTTGGATTGTCCGCCCTCTTTATAAGTCCCGTCTTATGCAACTCGTCCAACAACACCAAGTCATCAGATAGTTTCCCAAGGCGTACTTTTGCGCTTAAAACCAGGTGATACAGCCCATCGAACTCCATCCCTTCACTTAATATTTTGTAGTCAGGAAGCAAATACCCTTGAGACGTGGAGAGTATGCTATCTTCTATAACCTGAAGGTTCTCTAATTGTGTTTCTGCATCTATATATACACCCACTCCTTTTTCCACAGCCCTTCTTTGAGCATCTCTGAGGGCCAGGTCCCTTGCAATAGCAGTATCCTGTGCGCTGGACACCCCTTCAGCCATCACATCTACGACCTCAGCATCCTTGCCATAAACAGGAGAGACAAGTACCGTAAGTAATAACAACAGAGAGAATACTCTGTAGATTGTTTTCACATTCATTGCTCACCTTCGTTCCCTGAAATATCAGAATCAGAAAAAGCCTGCAAAAGAGAGCCATTTCTGCATAATAAATATTTCATCCCGGTAATATTTAAAAAAACAGTTATATTTAGAATGTATAAAAATATATTCTGTCCGGAGAATTTATGATTGATTCTTAATCGGTTGCATAACTACAGCCTGGATCTTATTTTGAGTAATATCTTTTACATCGATATCCTTGTCGGCCATTTTCTGCATCACCAGTCCCTCTGCAACTACCTGGGTATCACCACTCGCTTTAATCTCTAAAACCGCAACTCCATCAGTAAAAGCTCTTTGATTAATTTCCTTTACACCCCTCAGCTTCTGCCTGATATCATTCTTGATTTTTATGAGATCTGAGAAAGATGATATCCCTGATAAAGTAAGTTCAACCGTATTAAGGTTTGTATCTTCTCCCCACTTTTTGAGAATCCTTTCTATAATAGTATCTGCCAGTTTTTTACCCACTTTTTGAAAGGTTTTGTAAGATCCTGTAGTTTCATCAACATGGACCATTGCACCGGACTTACTGCCTGATGCAATAATTTCAGCCGTATCAACACGAATCGCCTTTGCATACATATTAGCATGAATAGATTTGAGATTTGTACCCTTGAAATATTCTGACGTCTGGTTGGTAGGTTTTGGTGTGGCAATCGCCTTTCCCACAATAACGACTTCCGCATCATATTGAAGTCCTATTTTTGCCGCCAGCACTTCATCTCCCTCAAGGGCATGGAACAGCTGATTACGCTCAGTAGTTTTTTTTGCCATCTCTGAATCTACAACCTTGAAGTCCTTACTGAGAAATTGTTCTATGAAAGTAGTTTCAGACACCGATTGACCATCCTGAATTTCAAACTCGCTCCCGGCAATGCTTTCACCCATTATGACCATTATTCTGGGATTATGCTTTCTGCTTATTAACAGGCCGATTGCCTGAAGATCACCGGAGAGACTGCCCAGCCCCACCTTCGCATTGATCCGGACGACATAAAGGTCCTCCTCCTTCTTTTCGCTGAGAATTTTGTAAGATCTTACATACCCTGACGATTTAGAATACACACGATCATAAAGTAATGTAAAGTTTGACACCATACTCTCAGACGAAATAAACGTGCCAACTACCTGTTCAACAGCCCTCCTGAGAGCATCTTCAATAGCAGTGTCTCTCGCGATCGTCTTAGAAGCAGACCCCATATCACCAACACCCTCTGAAATGACCTCCTGCTCTTCTCCAAAAGAGACACTACAAGTAATTACAATGCAAAGCACTAAAATACAATACCGGTTTTTATATTTTCTCATCTCTTTTTTTTATGCTAATTAGACCTCTGGTTCTACTCCTTTATTAGTTCACCCACACCAGAAATATTTTCTATGATCTCTTCCGGATTACCATAATAATAGATATCTCCAACACCACTTATATCGGCATGAAGCTTTTTCGATGCGTAAATACTAGAATCAGACGCGCCCGCAACAGAGATCCGAACTTTTTCAGATTTTAGATTTTTTGCGTCCAGGTCTATAGCACCTGCTATGCTGGCAACAAATTCCACTGTTTTACCCGAAGCCACAATGTCACCCGAACCGTCTAAATCCATGACAAGCTCTTGATTGTCAACCCGGGTAATCACCAGATCACTTGCCCCGTCTACTGAAACCTTTTCCATGTTATTTACTGAAACGTTCAACTCTAGCCCGGACTTTGGGCAGATAGATTTATTGACGGTGACAAACAGTGTGCGGCTCTTCACTTTAGTAACAACATAAGGCAAAATATTGTCGTCACTTGTCACCTCCACGTATTGCTCCTTCTGACATTCAATATTAACATCAAAAACACCTGAAATATCTATTTGATTAAAATAATCAATCTCTCTTTTATGAGTACTCCTAACCCCGCTACCCTCAACACATCCGGAATTTGTACTACTGTTAATATTGATACTCTCAATTTTATCTACATCTACGCCGTTAATCTCTACTCGACCAGCCCCACCTTCAATTAAAAGACTGCCGGCATTACAGAATTGGGGAAATATTAGCAAAACAGAAAACCAAACAATCAAACGGCAAACCAAAAATAATTTTAAATAATCCATGCCTGTTCTCTTTTTAGTATAATTCCAGAACATATTATCTCTTCTGAATCATGCTATAAATTACTAATATAGACACTGGGCGGGTATTTTGACAAGTTTGCGGGTAAGGATTACAATAAAGTAGCTAATCACTTGCAGAGTTCATTTCTCTGTATTTCAGAATTATTGTATTTAATGTGTGATCAGGCTGGTGTAACTGGAGCTCTCAACCGCTATCACATTTATTGTTTTTCCACCAGCTTGAAATCATCTATTGCCGCGCCCTGCCCTTCGACCACCACGAAATCATCTTCTATACCAACTATCTTTTCTCCAAGCATGTCTGAAATATCTTTAACATTTATAGACATAATAACCGTTGCATCTCCCAACTCATCCCAATCATATGCTTTTAATTCTGCCATACAAAGTGTAGAGTGCACTTTTGTCTTCACCTCATCAGATGTCAGCATAAAGTTTTCTACTGTCGTATGGCTTTCCAGTTTAAAACCAATGATTCTTTTGATCAGGCGCATATACGCATCAATTTCCGCAGCTCTCAGGGCCTTCAGTTTAGGCGCCATTTTTGGTGTGGAAGAGGCAAAGCCGACACGCTTGAAAACCTTGTTATTGAGGTTAATAACATCGCCTTCTATGGTCTTAATGCTTGGCAGCTTTACATATGCGATAACCTGAGCTATATCAGCCTCTGCGTCATAATTAACTTTCTCAAATTTTATACCCTTGATGGTATAAGAGGTTTTTGATTCTGCAGTCCCCTTAAAACCTGCCGCAATCATATCGACAACACTCTCAGATCCACGCAATTTAAAGCCGTGAACACTTTCAACAAGAGCTCGCTCCGCTACCACCATTGCGGCCCGTGTTGTCATAATTTTTTTGTTACCTGCCAGCAAAGACGAAGATACACTTAAAATACAGATTAACACAATAAGGCTCTTAAAAACTTTCATCTTTATCTTCATTTCCTGTTTCCTTCCCTTCATCTGGAAAACTTGTTTCCTGTTGATTTCGATCAATATTAAAAGCTCTTTCATTAGTAAGTGCAGAATCTTTCAGATCGTCGTCTACTTTAATGTCTCCATCTTCATTCTTATCTGTTTTCTGCCTGTAGTTGCCCAGTTTAATCGTCACATTTTTTGTTTTTATTGCATCTATTTCCTTCTGGAGAATGGAAATGTCAATCGATCCCTCGTTCTTTATAATATCACCTTTTAATCTGATCTCCCCATCTTCAGGTATATCCGGTACCTGCTCAATTACGTCTTTATTCATGGCATCCAATTCCTGGATTCTCTCCTTAATAATCTCCTCATTACCCGCCCATGATAATGAACAGGTAAGAACCAGGACAAATACACACCTTATAGTTGCCAGATTTACTATTCTCATAAAAGTCCCCCATAACAGCTGTATTAGGTTACCACTCATCATCATTCAGGATCCTGCCTATTGAAGGCCTTTTCCTGGAAGCAGGCGGTACCTGTGCCTTAACCTCTTCCACCTGAACCTTGACTTCAGCCTGAGAACCCTGTCCAGTTTCACTGTCACTTTCGACCAGGACAGTTTGTTGCTGCTGTGCAAGCTGCTGCTGTTGTCGCTGCTGCTGTGCAAGCTGCAAGGCAATCTGCTCATGCTCATCCTTATGTTGTTGCTTTGCATGATAATCGGTTATCGCATCTCGCCTGACCCTTACATCTTCATTGATCGGAACGGTCAGATAAAGGTCCTTAAACGTGACAAAGTTAATCTCATCTGCCCCAGAACGATTACCCCTTTTAAAATCTTGTAATGCAGAGATTGTTCTAGTGTCCATCTCTCCGTGGGCGGTAACGTTATATCCATGCAGAAATAAATATTCCTGCGCATACCTTATCCTCTTAGACTCAGTCAGTTTATTATAATATTTCTCAAGTTTGTGTATAACCACCTTGTCCTCTATAGCATCATCTCCAAGCAAACGCCAGTATGGTAGAGCCCTATATTTTCCTACGATCTGAACCATGCTGAGCTCTACCAGTAACCTGACCGCTTCATGTCTACCCTGGACCTTTCTAATAGTCCCTTTTCTTCCAAATGATATCCCGAGAATACTGACTGCCAATTCCTTGCCCTTCATGGCCTTGCCCACTTCCATACTGTTAACTGTATTCATCTTCGCTATACCAATCATTTTTGTGAAATCCAGCAGATTGAAATCCAGCGTAATCCTTGCCAGACCGGATTTAGCATTACCTCCATATTGAAGGCCGACATTACTACCCTGGACCCATTCAGGGATAGCGGCAATGTTCTTCTGGCCTGCAATATCTGTATTCCCTCCCCTTGTTTCCAAACCACGGTCAAATTCAGTAATACCCCCGGTGAGTATTACTTGTGGAGCAGTCAATTTTTCATTAAATTGAGCATAACCACTTGCTTTTTGATTTTGAATGAATTCAGGATCGTATGGAATATAAATAATTTTTCCTCCGATAGAATTTAACGTACTCTTCACCATTTCTGTAATCCTTGCAGGAATTTCACCTTGTGTACTACGTGACGCACCTGTTTTATCATCAATACTGACACACTGTATTTTCATTTCATTAATATCATAGATCTCTGTCATCAAACCCAAATCGTCCAGCACACTGTAATATCGTGTTATTTTCTTAGCTGGTTCTGTCTCAGGAAGCTCCACATCAACCTTCTGGGGATCCAGTGTGGCACACGAGAATGCAAAACAGGAAATGGATAATACCGTAAACACAAGCTTGATTTTTCTTAAGAAATACACATTCATAACAGATTGTTCCATTTATCGCCCCTAAGATTAATAAATTATGGTCTTTCTTTTTCTTTTTCTTTTTCTTTTTGAGGCGCATTAATTATTACAGCACCTGCCAGATTAGCACCCGGCCCTATTACAATACTATTAGAATTTTTATCTTTGCCTTCTTCAGTTCCTCCCATATTTTTTGCCTTCATAATTGCATCAAGGACAACAAATTTCAGATTCTTGTCAGGCTTACCCAGCTCATCATCCTTTGATATCGGATCATCAGTGTATTTTGAAATACCATCATCCAGGTCTCCTCCCATACTTGTACCTGCAGCTATCACGGACACAGAAAATACACATATTAATATGATCAGCCATTTACCATACATTAAGTTTACCTCCTTTTCTCTTTATACATAAATTTACTGCAATATTCATTAACACTCATTAACGCAACAACAACTGGATGCCTCATAGATTTAACCTATCAATAAATGGGTACGTAAACCACAAAGGTCTCATTATTATCACACGGAAAACAGATCACTCCGAATCAGTTCTCACCACTGCAGGCATCATGTGTACTGAAATGCAACACACTACCTGCATATCACAATTATTAACACCTTACAAACCACGCCTATTCCAGTGAAATAGAGCCCATATTGGCTTCGCTATCCTTGCCTATAGACATATTCATGCTTTTTTCAATATCTGCTTTATTGTGGATCATTCCACTCTTACCTACTTTTGAGTTCTTCATGGTAATCGATGCCATATTGGCCGTCGATCCCTTGCCGACTGCCATGTTCATCGACTCATTGACTTTTGCGTTGTTCAACACACGGCCCTTTACCTTGGACCCGTCCATCGTTATGGAGCCCATGTTCGCCGTTGATTTATCTCCTATCGCCATGTTCATGCTCTTCTGGATGTCCGCCTTGTTAGTCATCACTCCGCCCTTGCCTACTTCCGAGTTCTTCATCTTGATAGAACCCATGTTTGCCTTGGACCCATCACCAATTGCCATATTCATCGACTCCTTGACCTTCGCGTCATTCATCACCTTGCCGTCAACTTTAGAACCCGCATAACAGTAAGAGGTGCTCAACAATAAGATTACAACTACCAATATAATATTTTTCACTTCAATTCCTCCTTATTTCAAGTGATACCTAGAAAATAAAAAAAATGATTTTGTAACCGAGTACATTATAAAATAAGCTATAATCAGTAATCCAAACCAAAACTACCCATGGTGCATAAAAATCTGAACTATTTATCTTTCAATAAAATCTACGTAAATGACTTGTACTATTTCCAGCTTAAAACCTTCAACATTGCTATACACTTCAAAAAAGCCTATTCCTCCAGGAGGAATAGGCCTCTTGTCGTTAACTTCCGCTTCCACTGAACTGGCTATATTCTCTCCTCCATCAACCAGATAGACAGCCACATCGCCTTTAATGGGATTATGGTGAAGGTTACGAACCTTCCCACTGACATAAATCATGGCACCATCTGCAAGGACTTGCGCAGAGATATCTTCTACCTTGTATTTTTTAGCCGTAAACTCGGAATGCTCGCTCGCATCACCCAAAACATAGTTATTTCTAAGAAGAAAAGCATAACCAGAAGAAACTATTACAAATATCAGGACAAATCTTATTACCTTCATATTCTTAATGTGCTAATTTTTATTATTATTTGACAGTACCATGGACAGGTTAAATGCAACATATCGATTCATTCAATAAGCATAATTCTATGCCTACTTTATAACTATGGAATCCTTATTTGACTTCATTCCACCTGTAGCAATATTACTATTACCACCCCCTGAAAAGACAGCACCAAGACCAGTTTCATCTTCAACGTTGTTAACCATTAAACCCGGTGTTGAGATATTGCTTCCGCCACCACTGCCGCTGTTCTGTAATACTATTGAACCGGAATTCGCCTCACTCCCAGACCCAAACGCCATATTTGTCGTTGAGCTTAAACCTGCTGCCATATTAAAGACACTTCCGTTAAGTGTACTATTTTTAAGACTAACAGAAGCCATATTTGCTTTAGCGTTATTTCCAAATGCCGCGTTGGTCACTGCGCCAAAGGCGCCAGCCATATTAACGACAG
>Ga0233430_1004589_pt1 | contig 12701 bp, 11 predicted proteins | sample SI_118_April2016_2_FD_179883 | JGI IMG/M metagenome (GOLD analysis project Ga0233430, IMG submission 179883) | Seawater microbial communities from Saanich Inlet, British Columbia, Canada - SI_118_April2016_150_MG | ecosystem: Environmental > Aquatic > Marine > Inlet | place: Canada: British... | reverse complement strand
CGATATGCAACGGCCCGGTTTCGGCTGCCATCAAGGTCATGCCCTGGGGGCCACGGGTCGCCAATATGGCAGCAATACCACACTCCTCCTGTATCTGGCCTGCAGCCACCTCGGCCTCTTCATCACTGCCGACAGGCAGCATCGATGCTGCCTGCAGTTCCGCCCGATTAGGCGTCAGAACATCCGCCCCGCGATAGCGGGAAAAATCGTGGCCCTTGGGATCAGCGACAACCGGCACACCGGCATCTTTGGCAGCAGCAATAACTGTTGCCAGCAGGTCGTCTCCCAAAACACCTTTGGCATAATCAGAAATCACAAGCGCATCCGCCTGTGGGAGATTTTCAAGGGTCGCTGCAATCAGCGCCTTGACTGTGCCGTCCGATACCAACCGATCATCGTCAATATCCGTGCGCAACAGTTGTTGGTTTCCGGCAACAAAACGTGTTTTAACGGAAGTCGACCGCGTCTTGTCGACAACAAGACCCGTTTGAACACCTGGTAATTCTGATAATAATTTCGCCACCGCGTTCCCGGCATCGTCATCCCCACACAGGCCGATAATTTTAACCGACGCACCCAGTGCAGATGCATTCCGGGCCACATTTCCGGCACCGCCCAACATGGCTTCTTCGCGACGAATACCCAGAACCGGGACCGGTGCTTCGGGAGAAACACGGTCCACATCACCGTAGACAAAGCGGTCCAGCATCACGTCACCAACAATGACAATCCGCGCGCTGGAAAGTCGGTCCAGCAACTGAAGCATATCTGTCTTCTGGGACGTCACGCGGCACCACCTCCAATTTTTTGCGGCATTTTCACCAGCTCCAGTTCCTGTTCGATGGCCTCGCACAACATGTGGCCAAGCATAATATGCATTTCCTGTATCCGCGCCGTCACCGTGCCGGGAACTGCCAGCAGGATATCACAATTATCTGCAAGCTTGCCTCCACCTTCGCCCGTCAGGGCAACCCGCACGGCACCGGCTTCTTCGGCGGCAGTCATTGCTCGCAAGATATTTTCACTGTTCCCCGACGTTGATATGCCAACGACGATATCTCCTTCATTGGCAAGCGCGGAAACTTGTCTGGCGAAAATGTTGTCGTAACCGATGTCGTTGCCAGCCGCAGTGATCAGCGACGTATCCGTCGTCAAAGCGATGGCGGCAATTGGCGCGCGATTATCCTTGTAGCGGACGACAAGTTCTGTTGCCAGATGCTGGGCATCGGCAGCGCTGCCGCCGTTCCCGCAGAACAGGATTTTCCCACCATCTGCAATGCTGCTTGTGCAGGCGGATATCCAGCGCGCCAGTGGCTCAGGCATCGCCTCTGCCGTCGCGTCCGCCAATGCCTGATGATCGGCAAAGGTTTCCCTTACAAAATCAGAAATATTCATCAACTTGCCCCTGAGGATACCCTTTTGAGTGTCTCCGGCTTTGGTAGAAACACATAGCTGCATTTAACATTATAGTGTTTCAGTTTCTTATTGAAACACGGGATGAAAGCAAGCCCATGAGGTCCTTATGTTTGCAGGACATGTAGATTGTCCTGTTCCAGAACCAGACAGCTGAGTTTATTGGTTCGCCAGGCCCCGGTATCAATGGCAATACGGTTTGGCAGGACAGTCACATCGTCAACAATCGTATGGCCATGCACAACTTTTTTGCCAAAATCGAGATCACTGTTGAGAAATTCCTTCCGAATCCACATTAGGTCTTTTGGCGACTGTTCGAGAAGCGGAATACCAGGTTTGACCCCTGCATGGGTAAAGAAGTAGTCACCAACGATATGACTGAATTGCTGGTTTTCCAGAAATGATAAATGTCGAACAGGAAACCGCTTGCGAAACTCCTCCTGCAGCCATGGCCAGCCTTCCTGGCCAAACCGGGGATCTTCAATATCAACCCCGTAACTACGCAATGTTGCATCGCCGCCCCAGAATATCCATTCCGGTCCGGTTTCCGCATCTTGCAGAAAATCCAGCACTTTTTGCTCATGATTTCCACGTAGATGGAAAGTTGTCGCGCCTTCAATCGGATCATCGAGGACAAGATCAATCAATTCCTGGCAACGGTCTCCCCGGTCAACATAATCCCCCAGATAAATCACAATATTCCGGGTGGGGACGGCACTTGTCCTCTTCTCCAGGACGTCTGCTCTGATCATCGCCTGCAACTTGCGCAGCAAATCGACACGCCCGTGCATATCACCAATCGCATAGACTCGAAAGCCATCGGGCACTACAAACGCAATCGGACTGTTGTCCTGGATCGAAATTAGAGGCATAAATTCAGGCTTCAAGGACTCTGTTTCAGGGCAAATATATATTAATGTTCCTTAAATAGATATTTTGGCACAATAGGTTATAGGTTGGACGGTCCACTTTTTTGGACGATTGTAACCTTGGGTGTTATCAACTTTAGTTGAATCTCCTGAGGACTGTAGCTGGTTGCAATGCAACGAAAATATGAGACGAGGCGAATCGGTTAACACCGATATCGCTCAGGGCTGCAATCTGTTGTACGCTGGGGATCCGGATCGGGACGACTATATTATTATTATGGTACGCGACATAAACATTTTCAGACGGGACCAGATTGCATGAGCATGGCTGATGAAGCTGGTCCAGGCTCCAAACGTGCCGCTGATGAAGCGCAGCTGGCCGATCACGCCCACAGGCTGACCAGATTTCCAACGGGGTGGCGTGCCGTCTACATCCATTTGTCAAATTTGCGAGCGCAAAATCGACAGGACCATCACGTCCGCATCGCCGCCGCAAGTTTCGAACCCCTGATCCGGCGCTTTGATGGGCGCCTGTTCCGACTTGAAAACAATGACTATGTCTTCGCCTGCAAAGGTGCCGAAATCTCGGATATCGAAGCGATAATCGAAAAATTACGGTTCTTGTTCAGTGAAGACCCGCTCACGATCGCCGGATCAAGTGACGGAAAACGCTTTACCACCTGGTTCGACATCAGCAAGGAAACTGAGCGGGCGACCTTCAAACAGCTGGCAGATCAACTCTATTCCAGAGCTGAGGATCGCCGCAGCAAGGAGCGTCAAAGCCGTGTCATGGACGTCGGTGTCGGATCGCGAAACCAGCAGGGCAAGGATTATACAGGACCACTGACGCCGGAGTTACTGGCGAAACTGGAAGAAGCCCTGGGTCGCATGGACATCCGCAGTCTTATTCGCAGGCAACCCATTTGCGCGATTATCGCCGGCAATGATCCCAAGCTTGTATTCAATGAACTATTCATTGCCATGGCCGAGCTAAAACGCCAGATCATGCCAGGTGTTGACCTGTTCTCCGACCGCTGGCTGTTCCAGCGCCTGACCCAGAGCCTCGACAAGCGCATGATGGCCGCCTTGCCGGAAATGAAATCCGACATGGACAAGGCACTGAGCGTTAATATCAATGTTACAACATTGCTCTCCAACGAATTCCTGCATTTCGATTCGCAGCTTCGAGCCTCATCCAAAAAAGCTATCGTATTTGAATTACAGACCGCAGACATTTTCAGCGATATGGGCGCTTTCCTGTTTGCCAGGGATTTTGTCCATGACCGCGGATACAGGCTGTGTCTTGATGGATTGACCCATTTCACCTTCCCCCTGGTTAACAGGGAAGATCTGGGCGTCGATTTGAAAAAAATGTATTGGGCGCCTGATCTGAGCGACAACGGACAGGAAAATCGGCGTGAAAAAATTCGCCAGGCCGTTGCTCAGGCTGGTGCCGGACGCGTTATCCTGTGCCGCTGTGACGATGAAAAAGCCATCGAATTCGGTCAGTTATTGGGTATATCCCTGTTTCAGGGTCGCTATATCGACACGTTGTTGGCAAATGCCCAGGGCAAAAAAACACTCTAGGGCGGTTCCGGCCTTGTCCAGGACAAGGCGGCTTGAATCAGACTGAACACGCTTCCGTCAGATCAGAATTCTATTGAAACCGGATTAAGCCGCGCTATTCGCGAGGTGAATGTTTGGCCAGTATTCTTTGCAATGTCCGTCGATGCATATTCAGCCGACGTGCCGTTTCCGAAACGTTCCGATCACAGAGTTCGAAAACCCTTTGAATATGCTCCCATCGGACCCTGTCCGCTGACATCGGTTTTTCCGGTGGTGCCGGGTGACTGTCAGGTGGTGCCATCAATGCGGCTTCAATTTCATCCGCATCTGCCGGTTTCGCCAGATAATCCACAGCGCCGGATTTTACGGCAGCAACAGCCGTCGCGATATTGCCATAGCCCGTCAGGATTACCACGCGCATATCGTCCCGAAGCTCACGCAGCTCAGGGACAATGTCCAGACCGCTGCCATCCAGTAATTTAAGATCAACAACAGCAAAGGCCGGAGGGTTCTTCCTTGCCATTTCGATGGCTTCACCAACACCGGATGCTGACCGGACATCAAAGTCACGGCGCTCCATGGCACGGACAAGCCGATTGCGAAACGGTTCATCGTCATCAACGATCAACAGGGATTTATCCATAAGATCAGCAGGTCCTTCACCACCAGCTTCGTCGCCAGGCGCAGACTGTTTGTCGTCCCTCGTCATTGCCTAATAATCCCCCCAAGTGCTGACTTCGGCCATGTTATGACAACTTCGGCACCGCCGCCACGTTGATTTGCAAATTTAACTTCCGCGCCGGTTCTTTCCAGCAAGGTCTTGGCAATGAATACACCAAGCCCCATGCCACCGCCACCATCATCATTCAAACGCCTGCTGGTGACATATGGCTCACCCAACCGGGTCAGAATGCTGGAGGAATAACCCGGACCATCGTCAGAAACTTTCAGGATCAGGGAATTTTCCTGCCAGGTGCCGTGCACTGTGACATGAGAAGAGGCAAAATCAGCAGCATTTTCGATGAAATTGGCCAATCCATGCAGGACTTCGGGGTGGCGTGGAACGTTATCACTCCACGCATCACCGGTTATTCTTACATCAATCGACACATCAACAGTCCGGTATGTGTCTGCAGCTTCTTCCATCAGCGTCGCGAGGCTGACCTGACTGAATTCTCCAGCCCGCCCCTCTGCCTCGGGTGAACGGGATAATTGCCCCAGAATTTCGCGGCAACGCGATGTTTGCGAAGAAATCAGTCCCATGTCTTCCGCCATTTCACTACCCGCAGGCAGTTGCGAAGCGACTTCCTTGGCGACTAAAGCGATAGTGCCCAGCGGTGTCCCCAGCTCATGTGCTGCAGCGGCGGCCAGGCCACCAAGGGCAGACATTTTCTGCTCCCGGGCCAGCACATGCTGGGTTTCCGTCAGGGCATTGGCCATGCGCCGGGCCTCTTCGGCAATCCGCCAGGCGTAAACCGAAATAAAGCCCATGCCCAACACAAGCGCTGCCCAGATACCGGCAACATAAAGCTGCGGCAAGGGCGGCGCAGCGCCCACCCATGGCAAAGGCATGTGAAACCCGGCGAGAACGGAAATGCAGATCAAGGCAATCAGTCCCAGCCACAATGTAGAGCGCAAACTGAGGACCGTTGCGGAAATTGTTACAGGTACGAGGAACAAAAGCGAAAAGGGATTTCCAAGTCCACCGGTTAGAAACAACAAAGCAGCCAACTGAACAATATCGTAGGCCAACGATACCGCTGCTTCGCGATTACTCAGACGTTTTGATTTCGCGTAACGCACAGATACAGCGACATTCAACAACGCCGAGGCACCTACGGCGGCCAAAGCCAGTGTCAGCGGGAGATCAAATCCCATCCCGAACTTAACAATCAGGATGGCCAGCAATTGACCAACCAGCGCAAACCAGCGAATCAAAACCAGGGTTAATAGTCGGACACGGCCCTGCGCCGGCCGATGAATCCCCTTGGCACCCGTTGCCCGGAAGCCCGGCATTCGCGCTTCAGGATGATTGTTCCCGGAATCTTCTTCCGGGCTATCCACTGTCATGATGGATATTCCATATTTCTGAATGAATTAAGTGCCTGCAATAACGCAAATCATAACAAATGTCACCGCGCTTGCGCGAGGGCCAGGGCGATTCCGGCTTAAACGGAATCGCTTCTGCTTAAAAATTTGGCGCACACCTTGAGTTAAAAGCAAGGCTGCGTTTCCGTGAAACCCGGAAACGCTCTAATCAGGATTTCCGGCCCCCGAATGTGCAGACGCGCCAAAAACAGACCCGTAACGCTACATTACATCTTTCACATTCATTCCAGTCCAGCGTATAAGTCCCTTGCTCAAAATCTGCAATTGTCAAAATCAAGGATCTGCCGACATGCTAATGACACCACTTGAAGATGTGACCAGTTGGTGGTGGGTACGCCACGCACCGGTTGTTGGCTATGATGGCATTATCTATGGCTCCCAGGATGTCCCTGCGGATACATCAGACGAAGAAGCTTACCAGAGCCTGGCGAAGGGTTTGCCGGACGATGCAATCTGGGTCACCAGCCATTTAAAACGTACGCATGTTACCGCAGATGCCATCGGTCAAGCAGGATTGAAGCACCCGGAGCGCTTGATTGAACAAGGTTTGGGGGAACAGAACTTTGGCAACTGGCAAGATATGACCTATGCCCAACAGGATGCGGACTGGCGCGCCCGTTATGGCGCAGAGTCCATGCACAAGTTCTGGTACTGCCCGGCGGATCACCGCCCCGAAGGTGGTGAGAGTTTTGTCGATATGATTGATCGGGTGGCAGAAGTTATAACCCGGATGAACGAAACACACCGGGGCCGCAATATTGTCGCTGTTGCGCATGGCGGTACAATCCGGGCTGCACTGGCACTGGCGTTGGGGCTGGACCCTGACCGCGCCTTTTCATTCCAGACCGAGAACCTGTCGACAACCCGGATCGATCACGTCAGGGGCCCCGGCACCGGTGGTGACTGGCGCGTGGCCTTTATCAACAAACGGGCAGGTAACAAGGCACCGGCTTCCCGACAAATCGCCTGAGCTGCTTTCATATCGCTTGGCCTTGAAGCCGACTGAAGACGTCCAAATACCCCGCCAGGCATGACACAGATGTGATCCTTGCGGGCAATATGACGCAGGTTTTCGGGCTGTACAGCTTTGGCCAATTGCGTATAGTCCCCCTCATTATGAATAAACAACTCCTCATCGTCCTTTTGCTTATCGGCGCAACGGCCCTCGGCCTTGGTGGCCGCTATCTGATCATGGGTGGCAATGACCGACCTGTCGGTCAAAGTGCGTCTGGCAGTGGCAAGCCCCTGGTTGGCGGCCCTTTTCAAATGGTCGATCAGAACGGCGAGGCCGTTACAGAAGCCAGTTATGCCGGACGGTATATGATGGTTTTCTTTGGCTACACCTTTTGCCCGGATGTCTGCCCGCAAGGCCTGCAGATTATCGGCAGCGCCCTGGACATCTTCAAGGAGAACGGTGGTGATGCGGGCAAGGTTGTGCCTTTGTTTGTTACCGTAGACCCCGAGCGCGACACACCGGAAATCCTGAAAGAGTATCTGACCAATTTCCACCCCGCCATTCAGGGGATATCCGGAACGGTTGAACAGACAACGGCCATGGGCAAGGCCTATCGTGTTTATTATGCCAAAGTCAAAGATCCGGATTCGTCGGCAGATTACTTGATGGACCACACCTCGCTGACATATCTGATGGGTCCTGATGGTGATTATGTCGGCCACTTTAGTCACACAGCGTCCCCCGAACAAATTGCCGAGCGCCTGGCAAAAGTTGTCCGTTAAGGCAATTTGGGCATAATCCGAAGGCCCCGGGCTGAACGGTTGAAATCTCTGACTGCGTATACAATATGCAAAACTGAACCAGGAATTTGCTGCAGCGCAGCGATTTTTTGTAATAATCCTGCAAATTGTTGATTCTTTTTGTAATTTTTTTTCGCATTGCAATAATTCGGGGGTGGAATTTTTGTGCAACGCGTTATAATCGACGTATCGGGGGAACACAGTTTCCGGGTGATATATGTCGCCCGGTCGCCGTGCGGTAGTTAATCGGGTGGTCCTGCTGCCCCGCAGACGGAGTTGGTATGCTTTATAATTTTCACGAAATGCAGCACGCAGCATTAGCCCCATGGCGCATGGTTGCAAATGCCAACCAGCGAATTCTCAGCACACCGTTTAATCCCCTGTCTTACACACAGAGCGGCAAGGCCATCGCGGCAGCATGTGAAATTTTTTCAGATACGACCAAACGCCGGGGCCATCCCGAATTCGATATCCAGGATGTCGAAATCGATGGCAAAACCCAGGTCATTACCGAAGAATCCGTCCTTGAACATCCTTTTTGCTCCCTGAAGCGGTTTCACCGCAGCCCGGGACCGGTTGGCAGAACTGACCCCAAGCTGCTGATCGTGGCGCCCATGTCTGGTCACTTCGCGACTTTGCTGCGCGGCACTGTGCAACAAATGGTCAAAAACCACGACGTCTATATTACGGATTGGCGCGATGCCCGCGACGTTCCGCTGACGGAAGGCGCTTTTGACCTGGACGACTATGTCGAAGAAATCATGTCGTTCCTGAAATTTCTGGGCCCCAATACGCATATCCTGGCTGTCTGCCAGCCCTCTGTTCCGGTCCTCGCTGCAACCGCGATCATGAACGAAGATGATGACGATTGTTTGCCGGCCAGTATTACGCTGATGGGCGGTCCTATCGACACACGGATCAATCCGACAGAAGTCAATAATCTTGCGACGACCAAACCACTGGACTGGTTTGAGCGAAACGTGATCACCCATGTGCCCATGATTTACCCCGGTGCTTTCAGGCGGGTGTACCCGGGCTTTTTGCAGTTGTCCGGTTTCATGACCATGAACCTGGACACCCATATCGGTGCCCACGTAAATATGTACAACCATCTGATCAATGGTGATGGTGATTCCGCAGGCCAGCATCGTGCGTTCTATGCCGAATATATGGCCGTGATGGACATGCCTTCGGAATATTATCTGGATACCATCAAAACGGTTTTCCAGGATCATGCGTTGCCAAAGGGCACCATGATGTATCGCGACCGCAAGGTCGACACCAGCGCAATCCGCAAGACAGCCATTATGACTGTTGAAGGTGAACTGGATGATATTTCAGGGATTGGCCAGACAAAGGCGACCCACGATATCTGCCCCAATGTACCAAAGTCCAAGCGTGCTCATTATGAGCAAAAAGGTGTCGGTCATTACGGCGTATTCAATGGTCGGCGCTGGCGGGAGAAAATCTCCCCCAAGGTCAGCCAGTTTATCCTCAAGCACAATAAAACCACCTAGCGATATCACCGGATGACAGCTTCCGGAAAACCTTTTTGGCAAGTCAAAGAGCTTGTCGACATGTCGCAAGAGGAATGGGAAAGCCTGTGTGATGGCTGCGCCCGATGTTGTCTGAACAAACTTGAAGACATCGACAGCGGTGATATTGCCTATACCAGTGTCGCGTGCCGTTTGCTTGATCTTGTGACCTGTCGCTGCAGCGATTATGAAAATCGCACACGCTTTGTACCCGACTGTATTGTCCTGACCCCCAAACGGGTGGAGGAATTACGCTGGCTGCCAACAACATGTGCCTACCGGGTTTTATCGGAAGGAGGCACGCTGGCGGACTGGCATCCACTTGTTTCCGGTGATCCCGACAGTGTACGAAAAGCTGGTATTTCTGTTGCTGGTCGGGTTATATCAGAACGCAACGCGGATGATCTTGAGGATTATATCGTTACCTGGCCAGAATGAATTATATAAGCAAGTGAAAAGACTGCCACGGGATTGACAATAGGATCAGGACCAAATGGGTCGTGAGATAGCACTGCTGCAAACGGACAAGGGAGAAATCTCCCTGAATATCCGTGTCAGCGCCCGGGCGCAACGTATTGGCTTGCGCGTTGATCCAAGGATCGGCGGGGCTGAACTTGTCCTGCCCTCAGGTGTTTCAAAAAACAGCGGCCTGAAGTTCGCCCGGACCAAACTGGACTGGCTGTACGATCATCTGTCTGCCCTGCCTGCACCCATTCCCTTTGAGGAAGCCGCAGAAGTTCCCCACTTTGGTGTCCCGCTGATGATTCGGCATATGGGTCGCGCGCGATCTCAGCATGGTCCGGTCTGGCGGGAAAATGATGCCTTGTGTGTTACCGGGGACCCGCGGCACATGTCACGGCGCGTGCATGACTGGCTCAAGGCGCAGGCCCGGACGGAAATTTCACAACGTAGTCAGGTCTGGTCTGAACTGCTGGATGTGACCGTGAACAGAATAACCTTGCGCGATCCGCGCAGTCGCTGGGGTAGCTGTTCCGTCGGCGGCGACCTGTCCTTTTCCTGGCGGCTGATTATGGCACCGGAAACCGTGCTTGATTATGTCGTCGCCCATGAGGTCGCTCATTTACGGGAAATGAATCACAGCCCGAGGTTCTGGAAACTTGTCGACAAAATGATCCCGGACAGCGAAACACCAAAGTCCTGGCTGCGATTACATGGATCCGGCCTGCACCGTTTTGGCGCGACATCCCCTGTCGAAGATTAGAACTGTCAGCGATCGAACCGTTCGTTTTTGTAAGGGCTTTCCCACACAGTCGGTTTTTTGTCACCTCCGGTCACCGAAGAAGCTTTCACCGCCAGCGGCTTGATCGAGATACCCCGATGGGCTGAAAGCATAAAATTTTTCCAGATCCGGGCCGGTAAGCCACCGCCCGTCACCTTTTTCATTTTACCGCCATTGTCGTTGCCAACCCAAACCCCGGCGACAAGATCAGGTGTGTAGCCCACAAACCACGCATCACGGTGATCCTGGCTGGTGCCTGTTTTGCCTGCCGCCGGACGATCAAGCCGGGCCGCCCGTCCCGTGCCGTTTTTGAGAGTTGCACCCAGCATTTTGTTCAAGGCCATCGCGGTTTCGGCTTCAATCACCCGACCGGGGCCTGCACCACTTCGCTGGTAAAGAACTTCGCCGGACGAGTCCCTGATCTGATAGATACCCCAAGTCCAGTTTCCGATACCTCCGGCTGCGACCGTGGCATAAGCACTGGTAATTTCAAGCGGCGTCACAGTGGCAACACCAAGAGCAATCGACGGATGCGGTTTCATATTCGCAGACAATCCCAGCCTGCCAGCGGCTGCAATGACTTTTTCGCGCCCCGCCTTTTCCGAGATTTGCACAGCAACTGAATTCAGGGATTTGGCCAGGCCGTCCTGCATGCTGACCCGACCCTTATATTTTGAAAAGTTTCGGGGTTTCCATTTGCCAACGGTGACCGGCTTGTCACTGAATATTGTCGCCGGCTTGAAACCATGTTCGAGCCCGGCGAGATAGACAAACAACTTGAATGTCGATCCTGCCTGGCGATGTGCAGATACCGCCCTGTTAAACTGGCTTTTGGCATAGGACCGGCCACCGACCATGGCCCGGACAGCACCGTCCGATGACATTGCGACCAGGGCTGCCTCACCGGCAAGAACCTTGCGCCCTTCTCCGTCCAGGCCTTTTTGCACAGCCCGCTCGGCCGCAGTTTGCAGTTTTGCATCCAGCGTTGTTTGCACAACAAGGCTTCGACCGGATTGACTGACATAGTCAGCCAGCTGGTCGTGAATCCAGTCTGCGAAATATCGCCCCCCTGTACTGCCGCCGGGGCTTCGGGCCGAAGGGACACGTGCGATAGTCTTACCAAGGTTCGACTTCGCCTTCCCGGCCTGAGAGGAATTTATGTAACCGGCAGCCAGCATATTACCCACGACAATTTCAGCACGCTTGCGAGAAGCCTTTGGATTGTGGCTGGGGGCATAGCGTGTCGGGGCTTTTAGTAATCCGGCAATGATCGCGGATTGTTCCAGCGACAAGTCTTTCGCCGGTTTTCTGAAATAGCGTTGTGAGGCGGCATCCACCCCATAGGTCCCTGCGCCGAGATAGACCCTGTTTAAATACATGGAAAGGATTTCCGGCTTTTCGTATTTGGCTTCAAGCCAGAATGCCATCATTACTTCGAGCAATTTCCGCCTGAAACTGCGTTCCGGCGTCAAAAAAGCATTTTTGGCCAGCTGTTGTGAAATGGTACTTCCGCCCTGAACAACGCGAAAGGCCATCAGATTGACGGCGGCGGCGCGAGCGAGCCCGATCAAGTCGATCCCGACGTGATCAAAGAACCGACGATCTTCCGTTGCGACGACCGCCTGGACAAGAGTTTTGGGCAATTCTGCATAAGTCAGGGAGTTGCCACGCATGCCGCCACGCGTTGCCAAAGGCTGGCCGTTGGCATAAAGCAGTTTGATCGATGGTCCTTTACTGGCAGCGCTATATTCAGGCGACTGGACATCGGGCAATTCCATGGCATACCAGCCGATCATGCCGAACAACCCGACAATGCCCCAGATCATTGCGACCGCACCCCAATAAGTCAGAAAACGAATAATTTTGCGCCCATTTCCAGGGTGCGCCTCATCCTCCTGACGATCTTCGTCTTTCTTTGCCATGGGTTAACGTACCATCCTACTTCATCAGGAATAAACCCGGATATATCAAATCCTTATGTGGAACAGTTTGATCATGAAATAAACATTTTCAAGGCATCAATAAATGTCAATTTCAATCCAAAGCCGTCCTAGCCCGGCTTGATTCTTGTAAAACAGGTAAATGGTGGATTTTGATCTGATGGTTTTTTGGATTTTGTGGTTTTTGGCGGCATTTGGTCGACCAATTCACGTCCACATCCAGTCCCATTTCCGTAGAACGAATAATGCTGAATATTCAACGCTCTACAGGATT
>Ga0233430_1004578_pt1 | contig 12740 bp, 20 predicted proteins | sample SI_118_April2016_2_FD_179883 | JGI IMG/M metagenome (GOLD analysis project Ga0233430, IMG submission 179883) | Seawater microbial communities from Saanich Inlet, British Columbia, Canada - SI_118_April2016_150_MG | ecosystem: Environmental > Aquatic > Marine > Inlet | place: Canada: British... | reverse complement strand
TTTCAAAAGGTCTAAAGCTTGTTAAATCTACAAAAGTGAAAGATGTTGACGAAGTAATTTTCAAGGTGATTGACTATGAAGAAAAACTTATTGAATTGAAAGATGTAGAGTCACATACAATTTCAGAAGCACAAGATATTTAATTATATATAATTAAATTTTACTTATATAAGGGACAGCATGAATTCTAATGACAGAAACTATTATAAAAATTTATATAATCCTCGTTTTGAGAAATTGGAAGAAAATAGGAAATTAATAAAATATGTCATCTCAAATAGTTTTAATGAAGTTGAAGAAGATACAGCATTTAAATGGTGGACTACTCATAAGTGCTATCTGGATATGAAAAGTACACCTGAAATTTTTGCAGTAGAGTTGTGGTCACCGTATCCAGATGTTTTATTTACGTCTACTTCAATTGGGAGTGGAGTCAAAATAATATGTCCATTTTGCAAAAAGGAGAAGGACGTGACAAATTATGATGTTTGGTAATTTATTTCAGTATTATACATTATTGTGAATATAAAAGATTTAATCCAATACTAAACTAAATAATGAAACATTATATAAACAACGGTACTGCAGAATTTTTAATTGACATTTCCTTTTCAAATACAAAAATTGGGAATGAAACATTTATAAAATTCACACAAAATGTAACTAAAGGCTATAATGGTATGGAAATACCCAGTATCTTTGCAAAAGGTATTTTGATAGCAGAGAAATTAAAAGAATTAAAATTAACTGAGAATACTAACTTAGATTTAAATAAATTGACTCATTATGGAAAAAAAATAGTAGCTATAAAATATGTGCAAGTCAGTATTTCAGGTGAGGCTAAAATAGCGATACAATTTGTTAATCATATAAGTAGAGTATTATTAATGAAAATGAGCTTACCAATAGAAATGCCCATTTATGAGCCTAATTTCGACGATTATGGCAATATATCAGGAGGTGAAATAGTTGATTATGAGCGTGTTGATGGTGAAAGTATTGATGTTGATGTCGATTTAATTCTAGATAAAAATGGTCTTCTAATATTACCGGTAAGTGAGTTTATAAAAAGAGTTCATAATGACTAATATATTTGTTATCCAAACGCAATAATAATGAAAAAATAATTCGTAATTTTAAGTATGGAACAATTTGATATCTTTAATACAAATAATCATCAAAATGAGTATGTAAATATTCTGAATGGAAAATATTTATATTTTTCGTCATTCTTTGAACAAAAGGAGAGTAATTCCTTTTTGAGGTCATTAATGAAAGAAATTATTTGGAAACAAGAGAAAATGAATATTTATGGAAAATCTGTTAAGTTTCCACGACTTACCGCATGGTATGGAGATGAAACAAGATCATATAAATTTTCTGGTATAACCTTATATCCAAATAAATGGACACCTCTCATTGTTAATATTAAAAAAAAGGTTGAATCTCAAATCGGAACAAAATTTAATAGTGTATTACTAAATTTGTATAGAAATGGAAGTGATTCTATTTCATGGCATTCAGATGCTGAGCCAGAATTAGGAAAAAATCCTTTAATTGCATCAGTCAGTTTTGGTGAAAAGAGATTGTTTCAATTAAAGCATAATATTTCAAAAGAGAAAAAGGAAATTGAACTACTAAATGGGAGTCTCCTTGTTATGAAAGGTGAGTTACAACATTATTGGAAACATCAAGTCCCTAAATTAAAATCTTGTAACCAAGCACGAGTAAATTTAACGTTTCGAGTAATAAATTGAATTGGGGAAAAGTTATAATAGTTAATGATTCGGGTGAAAAAGTATCAGCTCAAGCACCGATAATTATATCTGCAAGTCGTTCTACAGATATACCGGCTTTTTATGCAGATTGGTTCGTCGAGAGATGGAAAAAAGGATTCATAAAATGGACAAATCCATTCAACGGTGTTCCTCTTTATGTTTCGTTTGCCAAAACACGGTCAGTAGTTTTTTGGTCTAAAAACCCAAAACCACTGATGAAACACCTTTCCTTTTTAAATGAATATGTAAGGAATTATTATTTTCAGTTTTCTTTAAATGATTATGACAATGAGAGTCTTGAAGGCAAGATCCCTAAACTCGAAAATAGAATTAATACTTTTATTGAATTATCAAATCGTATTGGGAAATCTAAAGTGATATGGAGATTTGACCCACTTATACTAACGGATAGTATTGATGTGAATGAATTACTAAATAGGGTTGAAAATATAGGTGATCAACTTCAAAATTTTACCAGAAAGTTAGTGATTAGTTTTGCAGATATATCAATTTACAGGAAGGTTGAGCGTAATCTAAAAAAAGCTCAAATTAAATTTATTGAATTTACCCCTCACACGATGCGCGAATTTGCAAAAGGATTGCAGTACTTAAATAAAAAATGGAAGTTTGAAATTGCAACTTGCGCAGAAAATATTTCATTGGAGAAATTCGACATCAAGCATAATAAATGCATAGATGATGAATTAATGATTGAGCTTTTTAGTAAAGATAAAGTATTAATGGATTTTTTAGGTGTAAAAATTGATGCGCTGAACTTGTTTGATGATAACACAATACGGAGAACAAAGAGTGTTAAAGATATGGGCCAAAGGGAAGCCTGTGGATGCACAAAGAGCAAAGACATTGGACAATACAATACTTGTCCCCATGAATGCATTTATTGCTATGCAAATACCTCAAAAGAGATTGCAATACGAAATTACAAATCTCATACATCTAACCCTAAAAATGAAACGATTCTAGGAAGCTGATTATGTCTTATTATTTTCAATTACCAACATTTACACAATTAACAACTAATCAAAAATTTGCACTTGGTGAAGATGAAGCAATTTCATTGTGTGGAGGACCAGGAACTGGTAAAACAGTTGTTTCACTATGGCGACATATTAGGAATCATGAATTACATGGCATAAATAGTCTATTACTAACCTATACGAAAACTTTACAATATTATTTAATTAAAACGGCTGAACCAAATAATAAAAATGCTGCTTCCAAAATAGATAGAACTATACGCTGGTCTAATCATAATCAAAAAGCTGGTACACATTATGATGAAATAATTATCGACGAAGCTCAAGATGTTAACAAAGAAAGGTATCAAATAATTAAAAGACTAACCGACTTAGTTAGTTTTGGTGCTGATGATGCACAAGGTGTATACAAAGATGGTTGTACCTTAAATCAATTAAATAACTTATTTCCACAAAATGAGCAATATGAATTAGCTCAAAATTTTAGAAATTCAAAAGAGATATTACTTTTCGTACAATCCGTATTCCCCAATATTTATATACCTAATGAAGTTTTGAAAAGTGCTTATATTTCTGGATTGAAACCACTTATTCAAATTTTAGGACGTAATAATTTTGAAGAGCTTGTAGTTGAGAATATTTTGGAGATTATTGAAGATTTTCCAGACGAAACTCATAATATTGGTATTTTAGTACCATCTATAAAAATGGTAAATACTTATTTTGCATTACTTAGAGCAAATAATAATTGCTCAATGTATCATAGTGAATTAGAAAATTTCGCAAGTTTAGAGCGAATACATATAACTACCTTTAAATCTGCAAAAGGTTTAGAATTTGATACTGTAATTATACCTGGATTTGACAGTTTTAAGTGGTTTATTAATAATACAGATACTTTTTCAGAAAATGACTATCATGTTGCACTAACAAGATCTCGAAGGAATTTGTATTTGCTATGCAAATACAATATAAATATAAGTTCCACAAATACATACAATAAAGAATAATTATGAAAACAAAATATTACCTACCACTATATTCTGTAAATTTAAGTGAATACTTTTCTAGAGGTATAATTCTACCAAGTTGTTATATTGATACCTGGAGCAAAGACATACAATCCGTAAAAAATAATTATTTGCTATTATCTCATAAACCAATAGCAGATAAGAATTATTGTAGTTTAGAAATTGTTTTTTCTAATCCTAATGAACAGGAAATATTCCCAATATCAAAAAACTATTATTTAATTTCTAAGCCACTTCCAATATCTAGAGTGAAAAAAATATTTTTTAGAAGTAGAGTGGATGGTAAGAATAGTATTTATAACGCTGAACAAGGTGATGCTTTTATTCCACAAGAGCTTATTGAAATTACCTCCAATAATAATTCTATTCCAGATATAATCGATTACGATAATGAATTGTCAAAAAATAATTGGAAAATTAAAAATAAATTGTTTAATCAAGTTCTCGGCGGTTTTGCTGTTATGAAATTGGCTTGTTTAGATTGGCAAGACTACCCAAATAATTATTTTAATACTTTTGCCATAATAAATAAATATGTGGAAAATGAATTAAGTGTTTTTGAGTTTGACAATAACTATTTTGATTATCTTAAAATAAAAAATGATAAAGCTCAATCAGTTGTTTTTGATAAAGTCACCTATGAAACAGCTATAGAATATGCCAAATCTAAGGATAATTTTGATCTAATTGTTAAAAGGGGACATATTAGAATCGATGAAATCAACCCAAACAAAAACAGCTATATTTTATCTATTCTTGCTACATATGGAAGTGACAGCGGAAAAATTAAGAAAATTGATGACTTTATATCTTCAATTGTTAACAACAGATTTAATCAAAATAAACTAGAAAAAATTTGTTTGTTATTTGGAATTAACCAAGGTTACTCTGCGTTCAGAAACTATTATTATTTATCAAATAAAAAATTAAATGTGAAGTTGAAATTAAATAGTATTCTAGATTATTCAATAATCGAAAGTATCTATCAGTATGTTTATAATTCAAAAACCAATAATTTTAATTTTCCATATATCGAGAGCTGGTGCTCCAAAAATGTTGAAAGTAGAATAACTAATGATTATGAAACATATAAGTTGTTTGACAAGGAAATAATCTTTAAAAAAAAAGCAAAAATTGGTTCTGCAGAATATATTCGAGGTTTATTTCAGGGTCTTAAGAAAATTGATTTATCCACAAAGCTTAGTGATATTCTCGCGCAGGTTGTTAATAAAGTGCGTAATGATTTTGAATTACAAAATAAAATAATGTCAATTGAAAAACATAATTTGCAGGAACAAATTAAAAAACAAAATAATGAAATTGAACAATTAAAATTGGAAGTAGAGAATATTTCTAATAACAAAAAAGTAATTAAGAGTATTTCAACTGAACATGAACAAGGTGAGCTTAATTTAATTAATAATAAAAAGTATGAATTACTAAATAAAATGAAAAGTATTGCGGATTTAAAAGCAATTGCAAAATATTTAGAAATACCATCATCTCAAATTCAAAAATTCACAAAATCAGACGATGACAAACAAGAACTACGTGATTTAATATTAAAAAAAGAAAACGAAAGTTAAAATGAATTAATTCTTACCAATGAATATTATTCAAAAATTAACTGCGGTTTCAGATGATGAAAATAAGTTGACACTATTTTTACAAAAATACAGTGATGATATATTCAATTATTTTATTAATCAAAATCAAGCTGATCTTATTACCATTGCACCTAAAATCGATTTCTATTTATCTGGAAATTTTAAGATAATTAAAAATATTGATTTAACTATAAATGAAAACCATATTTTTATTGATATTCTTATTGATGTTAGTGAAAGATTAAACCTATCAATTTATTTTCAAAGATTGTGTAGAATAAAAGAAAAATCAGGGTTTTCTATTAATAACAGAAATCAAGCATCAGCTCTTTATATTAATAATCTAAGACATCTAGATGATTTCGCAAAGATTCTAAATGAACTGCTAATAAAATTGCAATTTGCATACCAATATGAAGAGGATACAGATAAGAGAGTATTAGCAGTATTCTTTAATTTTTATGCTAACATTATTCAAAATTTTGGTGAATTTAATCCACAAGGAGTAAATTTAATCATTGGGGAAATTAAAGCTTGTCGAAATAACTTCTCTTTTTTGACTAGTATTTTAGCGGATACTATTTTTGAAATTGATTTTATTGATCCCCATATAGCTTTTTCCTTAATTCATTTAGCGATTGATGATTACTTAGATCGTAAGCATGATGAATTATTGTATGAAAATGAAAGATTTTTAATCGAATCAGGAACGAAATACACAAATTTATTAAGCGAGATACCTAATGATATTTTTCAAATAAGAGGATTATCATCTAATTTATTTGATGGTGACAAAGAGACTTTCTATTCTTTGGGCAGAGGAGTAACAATTCTTTCTAAGGAACAGCAATTGTACGCATATTTGCATAGTTATGGGAATATGCATATTGCTAAAAGCATATATGCTTATACTAAATTACCAAAATATTTCTTCTCACATGATATTGAAATTATTGATTGGGGCTGTGGTCAAGCATTGGCTTCCATCACATATTTAGATTATTTATCAAAAAACAAAATTCAGCAACGTATAAAACTGATCAGTTTAAATGAACCATCACAAATTGCTTTAAAAAGAGGTTCTCTGCATATAAAAAAGTATAATAAAAATATCGATATTGTTACAATTAATAAAGAATTAAATAGCTTATCCACAAATGATTTTAAAGATATTGATTATGTTAAGCTACATTTATTTTCCAATATACTCGATATTGATAAATATTCAATAAAGTACCTTAGCAGTTTAATTAAGGACACCCACAAGGGATTAAATTATTTTGTAATTACTAGTCCCAAAATAACTAGTTTGAAAACTAATCGAATAGATAATTTTGTACGAGAGTTTTATAATTGTAATTATAAATTGCTTGTCTCTGAGGAAAAAGATGCTGGTGAATGGGAAGGCAATTGGACTAAAGTTTTAAGAATATTTGAAGTTACAATTGTTTAAGTTTTAAATATGCGAATAAAATTTAGTGGACGAAGGTGTAAGTAATTCTATCACCAAATAATATTGAGAATTGAATCTAGTTTAACCGGGGGTGTAAATAATTCTGTGTAAATGGCATTGAAATGGTAGAACTTTAAACATTAAAAAGAAAGACAAAGCATTGCCTATGAAGAAAACCAATCAGTCTACATATTGAATAAATCCTCATGCTTACCCAAATAAACAATAAAACTGAACTCATCAATTTGATCTTGAATAGCACTTCAAACAAGATTATCTTTTATTTTGAATGTCCGAATTGTAACCAAGAACAGTCATCCGCAGTTCTTGATCTGAGCGAAGTGTCCTCATTCATAATTGAAGAAAACGAAGCATATAATATATTTCATACTTGTGAGAACTGTGGAGTAGGTGAAAGAAGTTTATACTTGGAGAATATTTTTAGTATCGATTTTATATAACACTAAATTCAACATAAAGAAAAGAACCGAGCCTCAACCAGTCTTTTCCTTAACCTCAAAAAATACTTTTCACCAAATCCCTGACTGCTGCATAAGTCCCATAGACAATGGCAAATTTCAACCACAATTCTAGAAAATAATCGAACAATCCCTCATGCCAAGTCGATCCTGATTCATCGGGCATCGCAGCCCCAACTTCAGGTTCAACGGTATCCTCCTGGTTAACCTCAAATCCAATTCTCATGATGGACTCCTTTCTTTTAGTTTGTAACGTGTATAATCAGTCCCATGAAATCCTGTACCTTTCAAAACAAATCCACAGGACTTTATCTGCCTTTCCATTTCAAGATTACAATATGGACACTTCGGCGAAGTGTCATGAACCTGTAAAACTTTATTTACTGCCAATCCACATTTCGGACAGGCAAAAGTATAAACTGGCATAATCCCTTCCTTTCTTTAATTAAATTAATCCTTTATCTGCAAAAGATGTATAATCCCCTCCGGGCACCACAATGATGTGGTCGTGAAAATTGATATCAACAGTTTTTAAGGCCAGCCTTATCTTATCAGTAATTTTCCTGTCCTCCAACGATTCCTTCCTGTTCCCACTTGGATGATTGTGTCCAACAAGAACTGCTGCAGCGTTTTCTGTAATTGCAAGCCTTACAATTTCCCTGGGGTAAACAACTGATGAAGTCAATGTACCTTCGAAGAGTATTTCAGTAAATACCAGCTGATTCCTGCCATTGAGCAACATCACTACAAAGCATTCTCTAACTGTCATTCTATCACCTATGACAGTTGTGAAATGCTTGGCAGCCGTTGCTGAGTCTGATATGATTTCACCTTCTGGAACTGTAAACCTTTTACGGTATTCAAGTTCTAGATCTGCATCTGATATCTGATTCATACAACTCCCTTTACACCATTACTACCAGCGAGAACTTTCACCGATTCATAAATTGATTTTTGAATTTGCCTATCTTTCACCTTACCAGTAATCTTCAAAAGCTCTCTTGTGAAAGCATCAACTGGTGCTGGTTTCAAGAAACCTCTTTGTCCTGCCTGGATAAAGATTCTCGTTGCAACAGAGGTTAACTGTTCTGATTTCATCTGCTGATCACCCAGCCTTTCATTCTGTGCAAGTACTTGCCTATAGATTTCGAACCAATTAGCGGAAAGAAATTCATTTCCATAAATCATAGCCTTTAATCCTTTCTGGTAATTTTATCTTTGAAGATGTCTCACGGAAGACAACGGTATTCACCTCTCCAAGCTGACCCTTCACACCATCAATTTGCTCTTTCAATTCGAGATACTGTTGCACAAGCCCATCAGGGATGTTCTCCCTAGCCAAACACAATGCAAACTCATCGTCAGATAGTTTACGTGGATCTTCATATTCTTCAAACGTATCTGCCATCTGGTTTTTTACAATGATCATTCTCTCTTTTAGAAAAGTGAGTTCTTCCTTTAGCTTTGTTGCATCGATTGAGATATCATCAAGAAATGGTGTTGCTTCCACTGATTCCATTTCAGTGAAATCTTCCGATAAGCCGTCCACATTGATCCCTATGTCAGAAACAAACTCAGCAGTACTTTCATCCATGAATAATTTCATACTGTCTGAATGGATATCCGTCATGGGACTATAATCTTTGATCTTGTTTCTGTGAGCAAGGACTGTATCTTCAAACTTTTTTGAAAGACTAATATCTGCTACCGCCAAATTATTTTTAGAAGTGAATACTTTCAAGATTTGCTTCTTTCCAAACGGATCAGTTTCACCACGAAAGTTCCGTGTCAAGTCTTGAGAATAAAACAGTAGCGGTTTGTCGTTCTTGATATCCCTACAGAGTTTGATCTTAGCAACGGTGTAGTTTTTTTCTTCGTCCAAGCAATCCATCTTGAAATCTTCTACATCTCCCTCAATTCTTTCTGGTGTATTTATTATCAGATTGTTATTCATCTTCCCTCCTTTATTTTTTCCCAAACTTTTTAATAGATTGGTCACAAACTTTGTTAAACGGTTTCTTGGAACAATACCCCTCCAAACAATGGCCGTTACCTTCATCAAGGTTTACAGCTTGAGCTTTGTATTTACAGTAGTCGTAGAGCTTGCCCTCCTTTGTGAGGTAATCTTCATACAGTTTCAAGAAATCTGGAATGGATACATTAGAAGTTTTTGAATACTGCAGATACCCCTCAGCAATCTTATCAAGCAGGGCATTGTAAACACTCATATTGTTAATCGACTTAAGCCAGTCAGGTAGCATCATACTGGATTTGATTCGATCTTTTACGTCATCAATTGTAGATTGAGTAGAGGGTCCAAAACCTTGGTTCACCTTTAAACCACCTGATCTAATTGGCTGAGACACCTGATTGCTCATCATAGGTTTAACCGTTGATTGCATCACCTGTGGTGTTACCGCCGGATTCCTTGAGAATGTGATTTCAGCCAGGAAGTTATTGATTCCAACAATCACATCGTTCAATACTCCAAGAGGTTCGTCCACCGAAGGCGACATTTTCGATATCTTCTTTTGTTTGAAAGGCTCATCCATTAGCGATAACTCAAGATCATCAAGATCTATCTCCAGATTGTCAGGGACTATAAATCCCACCTCTGCAATAAGATGTTTGCCTTTCTTTGAACTTGTAACAACGGGTAAGGAGGTATGTCCTGGTACAAATCCATTATTAAACTGTATCTTCCATTGCCGAGTGAGTTGGAGTTCGGGTTTTTCCTTTTTGAGTTTATCCAACCATTGATTTACTGCATCACGAATCTTTGCAGTAACTTGATCTCTATAACTCATAATCCCTCCAATGCCGAGACTTCATCTTCGTCCTGATTGTCGTATTCGTTGAAAATTATCTCAACTTCATTGGAGCCGCATTCCTTGCATTGTATCTCTCGTCGACTAATATTATCAGATAACTTATCCTCTAATGATTCTAGTTGGGTCAAATGTATGATTGTTAGAGTATCATCTTCATTAAACCTAAAAGTTGTTCTTGCCCAGAGTCCCAATATGAACTCGTTACTCTGGCAACAGGAATGGCATTTGATCTGCATATCTTCTCTCCCTTCGTAATTGTTTGAACTCCTCACGGGAATCCAGTAACTCTTTTTCAATAGACCTGTATCCATTGGAGGACCAGATACTATAAGGCTTGGAAACTTTTTTGGATCCACATCTGGCGCACTTAACATAATTATTAAAATAACTTTCTGATTCAGGATCCCAGCTGATAACACCGGCATTATTTTTAATTACAAACCTCACAATATCCATAAGATTTTCCCTGATATAATTCTCAGAGAAATTGAAACCATCATGTTTGGTATCTTGAATTATCAACTCTCCATTTTCTGTTTTAAGTTCACGTATTCCTTCAATTTCAACTTCAAAATAAAGATTATTCCAACAATCATGACAAACAAGTAACATCTCATTCCTCCTTTCTAAAATCAAAACAGGCAGAGATTTCATTCCCTGCCTGTAGTTATTGGTTATTTTATAATTGATCGGTACTCAGTATCCAAGATCCTTCTTTATGATATCAAGACTTAGGTCATAATGGTCCATCGCTTCGGTTAGGCCATTATCATAGTTTGGACAGTTATAAACGCAGTCTTCATCATCAATAGCTCCATCTTTTTCAGTAATGCACTCGGTGCACATATTAATCAGATCATCTTTCTCAATCCAAATTCCACATGTGAAGCAACCTGGGCAGAAATTATAGGAACAGTAATCGTACACCCTGCCCTGTAAATCTAGTGATTGACTTTCATCGCAGTTTGCACATCGAAATTGTGGTTTGCCTTCCCATCCTTTTTCAAGGAGTTTATCAACGTTTTTTGCAATGACATTCATGACTCTGTCAGAATATGATTTTAATAATTCAACAGAGATGCAACCCGATTCTGATTTGAGAAGATGTTTTAGTTTAAGATCTATCTGGAAAGCCGCTGCATTCCCACAGTATGTACAATACAAGTTATCTTCTAAAAATCTTCGCTCTTCTGGATTATAAATCCGAACTGTTCTTGACATGGTTTTTCTCGACAATATCTGTAATGAGTTTAGTTAGATTTCCGAATGACTGAGCCACATCAACGGCAGTCTGCAAGGAGTCTGAGACTCTTGCTTGTTTCTTTGTATGGATTGTCTGCTGGATATTTGAGGTTAACAAATAAACGTTTGCAGCAAGCACTACTCCATTCGAGATAACCGCAGCTGTTTGAGCAATCGCGGATCCATTAAACCTGATGCGAAGTTTTACATCACTCATGTTTGTGATTAATCTGAATCAGGAATAAACCTTGTACTACACGTGTTAATACAAACACAAGTCCAGCTGCTACTAGCAATTCCTTGGCGATATCTATAGTTGTTTTATCAATAACCACATCGCCATTATCTTTTTTCTCCATTATCTTCTCCATAAATTTTAAATGTTTGAATCATCTTTAAAGCACCATCAAGCAACGCCTGTTGCCGTTTATATTTGGCAAAGTCTCTTAATATAACAATCCCTGATATTGTAACTGTGGTTCCAACAAACAGGATAGTAAATCCAATCAGGATATGTTTTATTGAGACATCAACGATACTCGATGGTGCTGGCTTAGCAGGGACTTTCAATTAGCCCTGCTGTTCTTCTTCGGGTTCATCATCTACGACTGTCTGGCGAGAATCTTTGGCCTTATTGGTCACCGTTTCTGTGATGGTTACAATAAGAGACAATGCCTGCATAATAATTGTGCCTGCTTGAACAAGTTTTCCAGCCTTCAGAATTATAGTTGCCATGATATTTTCCTTTCTTTGGTTTTATTTAAGAGTTGTTTCATGCTCTGTAATTCTTATACCCGAAAGCAAAATTATATATAAGTCCGAAGGGTATATGGCGACTCAAAAATGGTAGTATTCTATTATATATATTGGATATACCTATCCACGGATAATAAATTCGTTCAGGATTTTAGCAGAATATTGTTTGTTAAGGGCATCAAACAGCGACTCTACCTTTTCGTATTCTTAAGTTGAACTGAAACTCCACCTATTAATTGCTCTGCAGAATATAAACTCTACTCTGAGGTAACTTATTTATATTAATTAGAAGGTAGAACTCTCATGAATTCAAAATCAGATTTTAAGAATACATTTTATCATTTTACGAATTATTGATTTGTTATCAGATGACCATTCCAAAAACCACTATCCCTTTCGTTTTTAACTACCAAGCAGTTGAGGTTGAACTCCAACGCCAATGTGATTTCCTTTTTAAGCAAAGGATGGGGATGGAAGTGACACTATCCCTTCGCTTTGATGTCCCCCAAAACCTAGAAACCCTAATTCAGCAAAATAGAACCCTTAAAGCAAATATTACTCTAGC
>Ga0233430_1004574_pt1 | contig 12754 bp, 10 predicted proteins | sample SI_118_April2016_2_FD_179883 | JGI IMG/M metagenome (GOLD analysis project Ga0233430, IMG submission 179883) | Seawater microbial communities from Saanich Inlet, British Columbia, Canada - SI_118_April2016_150_MG | ecosystem: Environmental > Aquatic > Marine > Inlet | place: Canada: British... | reverse complement strand
AGAAAAATTCGACCGGTCGTAGAAGCCCTTCAAAAGAACAATATTTTTGTACAGGCCTTTTTTGTAATCGGTTTGCCTGGTGAAATGGACGATCACCGTCAGGAAACGCTTCAGCTAATAAAGGATGCCGATCTTGATTGGAGCGGGTTTAGTCTGGCATCTCCTGTACGAGGAAGTGAGCTGCATACGATCTGTGTTGACAAGGGATATATCGATAAAGATATCGGAATAGGTGAAGTTATCGGGAACCAGTACATGATAAATGCTCCCGAAATTGGTCTCGAGCCAGAGAAAATTACACGTGTAGCCTATCTCATGAACCTGGAAACAAACTTTGTTAATAACCGTCAAATGCGGATTGGAAACTTCAATGCCGCAGCCAAGTGCTTTGAAGAAGTACTTGAACGCTATGATCAACATGCCTTTGCTCACTACTACCTGGCAAAAGCATATGAACAGTCAGGCGGTAGCCTCCAGTCAATAGAAGACAACAGAAAGGCATTTCACTCTATAATCGAGAGCGAACCCATCTGGCAGGACTATGCCGGCGTTTTTAATCTCGTATAGAATGGTGGTTTGTGAAAACTTTTCGTTTCTATTCAACAAATAATCTACCTATCGCAATAGAGGACGTGCAGTGAAAGCCAAATATCAACCAAGAATTAATCTGGAAGATCGAACGCTTCTGCAGGATGTTATTCCACTTGATACGCCTATCACGTTATTTGTCGATCCTGCGAGTGCGTGCAACTTTAGTTGTCCGTTCTGCCCGACCGGACACCAGAAGCTGATAGATGAAACTGGTCGCTTTCAAGGGGTGATGAAGCTGGACCTGTTCAAGAAAATTGTTGATGACCTGAAAGAATTTCCACAACCTGTAAAAGTCCTGCGATTGTACAAAGATGGTGAGCCGTTTTTGAATAAGAACCTTGCCAAAATGATCGCTTATGCCAAGCAGAGCGGGGCAGTCAAATATATTGATACGACTACAAATGGTTCCCTGATGACCCCTGCCAGGCTGGAACCAGTTCTCGAAGCAGGTTTGGATAAAATAAACATTTCGGTCGACGGGATGGACGCCGGGCAATATCTGGAATTCACCAAATACGAATTTGACTTTGACGAATTTGTGAAGTCGGTCAAATGGCTTGATCAAAACAAAGGTGCATGTGAAGTCTCGATCAAGATACCCGGAGATATATTGACAGAGAACCAAAAAGAAGAGTTCCTTGAGGTTTTTGGCGACTATTGTGACAGAATATTCATTGAAAACTTCGCGCCATGTTGGCCGGAATTTGATGTTGAAACGCATACTGGCGTGGAAATTCAGCAGGGCATTTATCAACAATCGATTACACAAACAGATACTTGTCCCTACATTTTCTACAGCCTCTCTATTAACGCAGATGGCTTGGCGAGTTCCTGCTTTCTCGATTGGGGTCGAAAATTGCTTGTGGGTGATGCTCGTCGCCAAAGTGTGAAATCAATATGGCATTCCGATGAGATGAATGATCTGCGCCTTCAGCATCTGGAAGGCAAGCGGAATGAAAACCCGGTATGCAAAAGCTGCGGTCAATTAACTCATTGTCTGCCGGACAATATTGACGCTTATCGCGAAAAGCTTCTGCCTGCGTTCCTGGAATACGCAGAGAAAAAATAGTTTTCCGGGGTTTGGAAATGTTATGAGTGATCGATTTGACATCATAGATACACATTTAGGCGGTTTGAAAGTACTGCAGAGAAAACCTTTTGAGGACAGCCGTGGGCAGTTTCAACGCATGTTTTGCCTTGAAGAACTGACGGAGCTTGCACCCAATCTAAACGTGGCGCAAATCAATCATTCAATTACCAAAGGATGTGGGATAGTCCGGGGACTGCACTATCAACTCCCACCTCATGCAGAGACGAAGATTGTTAGTTGTACCCGTGGTGAATTGTTTGATGTCTGCGTTGATATTCGACAAAATTCACCAACCTTTTTGTTTTGGCATGCAGAAATCCTGAGTGCACAAAACAATAAATCGTTGGTTATTCCTGAAGGTTTTGCGCACGGGTACCAGGCACTTACCGAGGAAGTGGAAGCGCTATATATTAATACCGCTGCCTATCATCCTGAGGCAGAAGGCGGGATAAAAGCTAATGACCCGCGCATAGCGGTCAACTGGCCATTACCAATAATCAACTCTTCTGCCAAAGATGCTGGACATCCAGATCTGGACGATCATTTTCAGGGCGTGGCAGTGTGATGATTTCTGGTAAATCTTTTTGCATTTCGAACATGAGCGAGCAGGGTAAGATCAATTTCAACCTTCATATAGATGCTACTGGCAATCGATGATGGATGGCGTGAGCAAGGATCAATCTTCAGGCATTCGCATCTTGCACATTACACCTCATATGGGTGGGGGGATTGGCAAAGCTCTTGCTTCTCTTGTCGTTCAGGCTGCCTTGTCAAGTCCACAGGATGAACATGAGATCATACTCCTGGAGCCGCCCGAGAAAACGCAGTTTGTCGACGAGGCTACACAGAGTGGATGTGAAATTAATATCTTCGACAATATTGACCAGCTTTCACATGCCATCCGAAAAGCGGACATCGTACAGCTGGAATTCATCAACCATCCTTCAATACCGTGGGCGATGTGTGGAACCCAATTTGAGAATATGCGCCTGATAGTATGGTGCCATACTTCTGGACTTTATTATCCTGCAATCCCACCGGGCTTGTTGTCGATGGCGCAGAAGTTCATTTTTACGTCAAGTTGTTCGTACTCGTCAGAAGAAGTTGTTAACCTTTCATCAGTTTTCATGGCAAATCTAACAGTAGTATCCAGTGGCTGTGTCACAGAAATGAAACCACTGCTCAATCGCAAGCAACATCAAAAGACCTTACGCGCGGGTTATGTCGGAACACTAAATTTCTCGAAACTACATCCGGAGTTTGTTTCCTTCATAGCGGCTGTTTTTGAACCAGATTTTACAGTCAGTTTGATAGGAGATGAGGTGAACCGCCTGGCGCTTGAGGAACAATGCAGGAATATCGGGCGACCAGATATTTTGCAGTTTTGTGGCTATGTGAACGACGTCGAAGCGGAACTCGCTCAGCTGGATATTTTGATTTATATCCTGAACCCAAACCATTACGGGACTGCTGAAAATGCTTTGTTGGAAGCCATGGCCATGGGTGTTGTGCCAATCGTTTTAAACAACCAGGCGGAAATGCATATTGTTGAAGATGGCGTAACTGGATTAGTCGTGAAGTCACCACACGAACTGGCTCAAGCCGTTGAATGGCTTTCGAATAACCGATCTGAAATGATCGCGATGTCCCACCGGGCTATGAAAGCCACAAAAGCAAAATATACGACAGAACATATGGAGCATTCACTTTCAATGCAGTGGCGTGAAATGATGAATGAACCAAAGAAATCAATTCAATTTGAAGGAATATTCGGGAAATCACCATCTGATTGGTTCAGGGTATTTGATCGCAGTAAATCAATATTTCAGGACAATGGAGATGTATGCACTCCGGAAGGAGATTCACGTCACATTTATCTTGAACGTACAAAAGGGAGTGTGCATCAGTTCCTGAACTACTTTCCTGACGATCCGATGTTCCAAAACTGGGCCAAACATCTATGACCGACCGATTAGAATTTTCTGCATGGCGGTTGCAGCTCATCCGTCCGGGTTGTTGATAAATGACTTCTTCATTCAACATTGATTATTTGCCAAACCGCTCTCAGGCCAAAGAATTGGCGCAGCGTATTGTGAATTCTCCGATACTCCGCAAGCCCATATCGCTCGACAAGCCGCTTGCTATCTATGGAGGCGGAAACCTTGGCAGACTGGCACGCGAGTACCTGGAGAGAGTGGGGGTTCCTTTAGCGTTTGTGGTAGATGCCAATGCCGCAAACATTCGCGAAGATGGTTATTGGACAGGCGTAGATGTATTCACGCCTGAAGAAGTTGATGCGAAACGAAAAAAGGAAACTTTGCTTGCTGTGTCTGTTGTCACTGCCCGCTATGCCGATATTAAAACTAATCTGATCGCTGGAGGATGGACGAACATCGTACCATTTTACGACGTAACAGAGGCTTTCAGGGACCGCCATCCGCTTTCGAACGGGTGGTTTTCTGATCCAATTTCAACGTATGACGTTTCAATGATCAATGCTGTCCTTGAAGGCTGGAACGACGATATTTCAAGGGCACATCACCTCCAATTCATTGCGTGGAGATTATTGCGAGAGGAATGGAACTTCGAACAAGCACCCGTAACAACGGATAACCGTTACTTTATTCCGGAAGTCTTGAGCGAATTGTCGGATCGAAAATCGTTCCTTGATGTCGGGGCCCACGTTGGCGAAGTTGCGGAACAATATATAAATTTGGTTGGCCCGGATTTTGACAAAATCTGGGCAATCGAACCAGATAAAAACAACCTGAAAAGATTGAAAACTTTCAAGGAAAATTTACCAACTAACGTTATAGAGAAGGTAGAGATAATACCGGCAATTGCCGGAGAACACGTTGGAGAGCAGTTGTTTTTTGAGGGACTGGGTTACGCTTCGCAACTTTCGGAACTTGGCGCAGAAGCTCTTGAAGTGATTGCTTTGGATGATTTGTCTTTGGCTCCAGGATTTATCAAAATGCATCTCGAAGGTGCAGAATTGAATGCGTTGAAAGGCGCTCGAAATCTAATTGCGAGTCATCGTCCAGTTATTGCTGTAACAACTTATCACAACAGTAATGGACTCTGGGCATTGCCGCGCTGGGTTATGGATGAATTTCCGGACTACAAATTTCTAATGCGCCTGCATGGCTGGTGTGGAACCGGTGCCGTCCTGTATGGGTTGCCGGAAACAAAAGGCAAAAACTGATGTGTATTTTGGGCATCGTCGTGTGGGGCAACGGGAAATGAAAGTTGCGGTGACTGGTGCTAATGGATTTCTGGGCAGATATGTGGTCAAGGAACTTGAGCGTTTGAACATTTCACCAATCCTTGTAATGCGACCAACGACTGAGGTGCCGACTTCGCTCTCGCACCATCTAGTCGTACCTATCGATATTCAGTCCCCTCCAGATAATATCTATTCTCTGATGCATGAACCCGATGTCCTGATTCATTTGGCGTGGGGAGGGTTGCCGAATTATCACTCGTCGTGTCATTTGGAAAAGGAACTACCCGCTCACTTTCGATTCATTGAATCTGCTGTCTCGTCGGGCCTTGAAAACGTAACCGTCAGTGGAACCTGCTTCGAATATGGCATGCAATCTGGCGAACTCTCGCCAAATTTAATTGCTCAACCTGTTACCGCATATGGCGAGGCCAAGGCGTCACTCCATCTCCAGCTTAATAAACTTCAAAGCGAATTCAATTTTTCATTGCGTTGGGCGCGGCTGTTTTACCTTTGTGGTTTCGGGCAGGGAAAGAATGCCATTCTGCCAACATTGGAAGCAGCAGTGAAAAATGGCGACGAGGTTTTCAATATGTCTGGCGGAGAACAACTCAGGGATTACCTGCCAGTGGAGGAGGCGACTGCCGGATTGGTTTCCATGGCATTGGAAACCGGCAGAACCGAGGTTCGGAATATATGTTCGGGAAAGCCGATTTCGATTCGTAAGCTTGTGGAAAACAAAATTTCTGAAGAGGGTTGGAAGATAGAGTTAAATTTAGGCCACTATCCCTACCCGACGTACGAGCCAATGGAATTTTGGGGAAAGCTTTAACAGTGGACTGACCAAGTGAGCTGGCACAGGAAAACGCTTGGTGCGTGATTATTAATGTTCGTCTCGACCACGCCAATATTTGCAATTTAGGACACTTTTTCAATGAATGAGCATGACAGTTTTGTAGCAACCAATGTCGAGAGAATTGGAACTGATACTGAATTTCGAGCTGCGTCACAGGAATGGCTTCGCCATGCGGTGAGATTGCAATATGGCTATAATTTTTCGTGGATGGGCAGGCCCATTATTCAGGTTCCTCAAGATATCTACGCCGTTCAGGAGATTATTTGGAATACTAAACCTGATCTTGTTATCGAAACAGGCATTGCCCACGGCGGTTCTCTGATCCTTTCCGCGTCGTTACTTGCACATCTTGATTATTGCGAGGCGGCCGAGGCGGGAACTGCTCTTACTCCGCAAGCTTCGCGCCGCAAGGTCCTGGGTATTGATGTCGATATTCGCACTCACAATCGAAAAGCAATAGAGAGCCATCCGATTTCCCATCTGGTGGAGATGATAGAGGGTTCATCAGTAGATGTGGATATAATCGAACGTGTCCACGAAGTAGCCAAGCGTTATTCGAATGTCCTTGTGATGCTGGATTCAAACCATACGCATGAGCATGTGCTCAAAGAGCTAGAGGCATATGCCCCTTTGGTCACACCCGGCAGCTATTGTGTTGTCTGGGACAGTGGCATTGAGGACCTGCCTTCGGAGAAGGTGTTTGACCGTCCCTGGGGGAAGGGAAACAATCCAAAAACAGCACTTCAGCAATATTTGAAATCATTGCAAGACGACGATGTCGTCGCCAAGGATGGAAATTCCTTGAAATTTGAAGTGGATAAGATACTTGAATACAAGCTCGCAGTGTCGGCTTCCTCTGATGGTTTTTTGCGCAGGGTATGATCTCAGGTCAAAAAACTTGGAGTAACTATGAAAAAATCAAAATGCATTCTGCTCATTGTGCTTCCTTATATGGTTGCCCCGACCAAGGCCGTGATCAGCAAAGGGGTTAGAAGCTACCTTGCGTTTCCCTATGGCTTGCTCACAGTTGCAAGCTACGTAAAGGCACAGGCTGTCAATACGCCAGATTTATGTATTCTCGATCTGAATTTGTATGCTCATGATGAAATCCCGAATGTTCTGGATCAGCATCTCGCTTCAAAACCGGATATAGTAGGCCTATCATTCACCTTTGACGTTTCCTACAAGCACATGAAAGCGATCACGAAACAGATCAAGGGAAATGACAGCGAGACTACAATCGTTGTCGGAGGTCCGGCGGCAACTGTTTCTTGTTCTGAAATTCTTGAAGAACAGCAATACATCGATGCGGTTTGTTATTCCGAAGGTGAGTTGGCGCTATGTAGGTTGGCAGACGCTGAGGACACCCGCGAAGCATTGGAACATGCACCCTGGGTGACCAGGGCCTCATTGAAGGAAGGGAAAAACCCGACGACTCAATATGTCGATAGCCTTGATGATGTAATTGCGATTGATTACAGGCTAGTGAACATCGCAGCCTATAGCATGAAAGAAGCTTTCTCACCTTATTCTTCATACAAGGAAGTTGAGAGCATCAAACAATTCTTTTTGGTGACTTCCCGAGGTTGCCCGTTCAAATGCGTTTTTTGTGCCGAACCCGCATTTCATGGAAGCGCCATGCGATATGCCAGTATTGATTCGATCATTGATCATGTCGAATTTCTGGTGGACGAATATGGCATGAATGTTCTGACGTTTTATGATGATCAACTGTTGCTGAATCAGGAGCGTGCCAAAGAACTCTTTCGGCGGTTGGCTCGTTTTAACCTGCGAATTGAAATGCCAAATGGTGTGACGGTCGTCTACATTGATAGTGAAATGGCGCGTCTTATGAAAGAGGCGGGTGTCGACACAATCTACCTGGCGATTGAATCCGGTTCAGACTATGTGTTGCGTGAAATTATCAAGAAACCCCTCATCGTAAGCAAGATCAGACCTACAATTGAAGCCCTTCAACAAAATGATATTTTTGTTCAGGCATTTTTCATTATCGGTTTCCCCGGCGAACGGGAAGAGGATCGCCAGGAGTCTCTGAAAATCATCAAAACCCTCGGTCTTGACTGGAGCCTTTTTAATTTTGCCACACCATTGCGCGGGAGCGAGTTGCATCGCATTTGTCGTGAAAATGGTTGGATTGATGAAGAAAACCTCGGCATCGGAGATGTCGACATGACGGAATATGTTATTCGTGCTCCGGGAATCGATCCCGACCATATCACGAGACAAATTTACAAGATGAACCTGGAAGTAAATTTTGTTGAGAACCATCGAATGAAAATTGGTGACTACGAAACAGCTGCCCAATGTTTTCAGGAGGTTGTAGACCGACACCCCGATCACCCGTTCGCACACTACTATCTGGCCCAGGCTAACAAGATGATGGAAAAACACCCCCAGATCGTCGATGAAAGCAGCCGACGGTTTGACGAACTGGTGTCAAAGGATCCTGACTGGATGGCCCAGGTGGAAATGTTTGGTCTCAACTATCCACAGGCAAACAGCCAGATTTAACAAAAGTGGTGTACCTGAAATCTATTGAAGGTTGGCTTCCCGGTCTATCCAAACAATATGGTTGTTGGTTGAATCATCGTTCCACAGATATTTCTGCCGTCCGGTGAGCTACATGTTGCGTGACATCATTCTGACCATCTCGAATATTTCTCTCCACGGCTTATGAATTTCGTCGTTGTTGTGCCAGGTTTCATAGCCGGAGACTGCTATATCATAAGCCTTGCGCGGATCTTCGAGAATATTTCCAACCTTTTCCCTTATCTTTTCCGGTTCAAACGGAATATCGACAAAATCCCTGCCTGGTTCAAGAAACTGGATAATAGAACGGTTGCTTTCACTGATTAGAGTTGAAGCCGTATTTATACAATTAATGACACGATCGTGAATAATACTGGAAATGGCTGGAGACACATTTAGAATCATCTGGTGTTCGGCAAATAATTTCATCGTTTCGTCACCGGAAGTATCAATAAACTTGTCGTGATATTTACTGTCGATGGTATCTGGAATAGTACCGGACGATACAACAATTGGAAATTCCAATAGACTGGAGATAACAACTTGTCGACGCCACAAACGAGCAAAACAATCGACATATTGTGATATCGTTATTCTGTCTTCACTTTCCAGTTCAACACCATGCTTTTCTATTTCTCCGTCAACAAAGACGTCAAATTCCAGAGTTGCATCGCCTATCATTGCAGTCACTGCCTCTTTGGTGATGCCTCTCAATGGTTCTTTTAATTGATCAATGTTGTGCCACCAACCCAGCGCATCATAGTTATGGATGCTCAATTGCATGGGAGCCAATATTTTTCCGGACCGTTTGCGATATACTTCGAAACTCGGCGGGGCAGGTATTTCGTATTTTGAATAAGGCATGACGTTGCAAACATAAGAGAGGGTCATACCCGAATAATGCTTATGCCAAAATCTTTCGAAACTGTCATCAATAAGAAGCACTAGAGTGTTGCTTAGATTTGCCGGGATAAGTTCAAGAAAAACTGATGGATGGTCGATGAGGAAAAGTACAAGAGGAACATTCAGGTTATCGTGAATACACTCCCCGGGTGTTCTAAAAAGATATAGCGCTGCAACGTTAAGAGAAACGACGCAAAGCAGCTTGTCAATTTCGCCATCCAATTTGTCGATAATTTCCAATTCAAAATCATTATTTTGAAGATCTTCTGCGTCTATTGATACATCAATGAGGTCAAGACCGTTCCTGGAGCATGCCAACCTGAGCATGTCAGTCACACTGATGTCTGTGGAAAACCCAGCATGCAGTATCAAGACTTTTGTTTTATTATCGGTCATTTTTTATTTGCACATAAAGTATTCGTGTCTCTGTGATTGAGAATGGAGATAACGTACTTGCAATCTATTTCCAGTAATCTGTCATGATATTGAGATCAACTGTAAACGATTGATAATTCACAATGTAATCTACTTGTTCATAAATTCATACCTGATGGTTTCCGACCCGGCCAAAACACCAAAAAATGTTGAATAATATTGATTTTAAATCTGATGCTTCAATTGAAGTGCTGTTTGGCCAAAACCAGAAAAGCATACGCCTTTGCCTCAAGTACTGAGCTATCTGTACAATTTTACTTTTGTGGCAATAACAGAACTTGTTAACGTGTATCTGATAAAGATTTCGGGAGCAGGTTAATGAACAATAGAGGTAGTCACACCAGCGCGACAGAATATTAATTGTGAGATCTCTATCTGAACCCCGCGCGACTGTAAAACTGCTCCGATCAGTGAGAATGCGTTTAGCTGCGAAAAGGAACGAAAGTAGTTTGTACACCTCCTTTGAGACTCACTTTCATGCAAACTGCGAACCTGGAACCACACCAGATTGAGGAAAGAGGAAGAATGAAAGCAGTAATATTAGCTGGTGGATTTGGCACAAGATTCAGTGAGGAAACCCTCCATCGACCCAAGCCCATGATTGAAATTGGCGGACAGCCAATAATCTGGCATATCATGAAAGGACTTGCCCACTACGGGATCAAGGAATTCATCATTTGCCTTGGCTACAAAGGATATTCCCTGAAGGAATATTTCCTCAATTACTTGAGCCACAAATCTGATGTTACTGTGGATCTTGGGAACAACAGCTCTACTTTTCATCAACAAGATACTGAAGACTGGGTGGTATCGCTTATTGATACCGGTGCTGCCTCAATGACCGGGGGGCGCCTGCGCCGGGTCAGACATCTGCTGGGAGATGAGGACTTTTTGTTTACTTATGGAGACTCGGTGTCGGACGTAAATGTCGATCGTTTAGTCAGTTTTCATCGAGAAAAGGGTGGTGAGGCGACCATGACGGCTGTTCACCCACATGGGCGATTTGGGCACATTCAGGTATCAGGCGGACGTGCAACAAGTTTTGACGAAAAACCAGACTCAATTGGTGGGTGGGTGAACGGCGGCTATTTCATTCTAAATCCATCCGTCATTGACTTGATCAAGGATGAAGACGTTGCATGGGAGGCTGGGCCGCTTCGTCAACTGGCAGAAAGCGGAAAGCTGCATGCATACGAGCATCAAGGATTTTGGGCTTGTATGGACACTCAGCGAGATCACCGGCATCTGGAAGAATTGTGGTCAGGGGATGCCCCATGGAAGATATGGAACTAGATCCCGATTTCTGGAAAGGGCGTTCTGTTCTCGTTACGGGACACACTGGCTTCAAAGGCGTATGGTTGTCGATTTGGCTGACAATGAATGGTGCCAAAGTCGCCGGATTTGCCTTGGCACCTGAAGGAGAGGAAAACCTCCATGACAAGGTTTCCCTGTCGGACAAGATTGATTCAAGCGTCATTGCCAATATTTCAGACGTCGATGCTCTACGCAATTTAGTTACAAAAGCACAGCCCGAAGTCATTTTCCATATGGCTGCGCAAGCTCTGGTGCGCAAATCTTATGATGATCCAATGCTGACTTTTCAAACGAACGTTATGGGGACCGTCAATCTTCTGGAAGTCGTACGCCAGGTGGGGTGTGTAAAATCAGTGGTTATTGTTACCTCTGATAAATGTTACGAAGAAAGCAGTCGAGCAGGGGGCGTCGTTGAATCAGACATTTTGGGGGGTCACGATCCTTACAGCGCCAGCAAGGCGTGCGTTGAGATTCTCACTGCATCCTGGCGGAAATCCTGGTTTATGAGCCCGGAGGGTGATCAGCTTGAAAGTCCCAGGGTGGCAACTGCGCGTGCGGGAAATGTTATTGGTGGTGGCGACTGGGCTGTCGACAGGCTGGTTCCAGACATGATCAGAGCGAAATACTCTGGTGAAAAATTTTCTATCAGATATCCGGACGCTGTCCGGCCCTGGCAACATGTTCTCGAACCTGTCGCTGGATACATGATATTGGCGCAAAAGTTATTCGAAAACAAAACTGGTGTTGATGAAGCCTGGAATTTTGGTCCTGACGATAATTCGTGTCAGCCCGTTCGAAAAGTGGTTGAAATAATGGCGAACCAATTGGGATTAACCATCGAACTTCCGACCAGGAACAGCGTCGATGCTCCCCATGAGACCCATCTATTGAAACTTAATAGTGCCAAGGCCCGGTCGAGATTGGGTTGGCACCCTGTACTGTCGCTAGAAGAGGCCCTCGACCAGACCTGCAATTGGTACGACGCCTGTTATCGTGGGCAGGATATGCATGATGTAAGTTGCGAACAAATATTGGCCTATCAGCGCGCTGCCATCGATCAGGCGTAGTCGAAGTTCCGATACATCATTTTCAGGTTACTACGCTGGATCATGCGACCGATTCCACCGGGGTGGTTTTGGTACAGGTTCATGGTGTTCTGGATATAATCCTTTTGATCCATCGTGTGGTAGAACTGGATTTTGACACTGGTATCCTTTGAGCTGATTTCCCTCGGGTCGACGTTGAAGCGGTTGGAACTCAACGCCTTGAAGTCAAAATCAAAGCTCTTTTCGCTTGTTGCCTGGTCTTTGTGCAGATGTTGCTTTCGATGAATAACAAAGGCTGTGAGTTGCTCAAAGTAACGTGCTGTTTCTTCCTGCCACAAATTGGATTCCGCAAGGATGGTATGAATTGTACGACACAGGATGTTCGCTACTTCGTCCAGTTCCAGGTACAGCTGGGCGCGGTGCTCAAGAAGCTCGTTCCCACCCAGATCACCCGACATGAATTTGGCCATGTTTTCCGGACGTGTTGCGAAAGATTCCGCCTGTTGTTGCGTATCGTAAAGATCTTCAACAGTTTCGCGAACAAAGCTTTCTATGATCCGCGATACCCGTGGTGGGAAATTCCCCATGTCGCTGTGCAGGCGCTCCAGGACATCAAACGTTTTGATGCCCATAGCTTCCAGAGAGGCAAATACCTCTTCAAAAAGATCGTTGTTGATATAGGTTTCGACCAACAGATTCATAACCCGGCATGAGACATAATCTTCAAATGGCATGTCCTTGCTGCT
>Ga0233430_1004572_pt1 | contig 12759 bp, 15 predicted proteins | sample SI_118_April2016_2_FD_179883 | JGI IMG/M metagenome (GOLD analysis project Ga0233430, IMG submission 179883) | Seawater microbial communities from Saanich Inlet, British Columbia, Canada - SI_118_April2016_150_MG | ecosystem: Environmental > Aquatic > Marine > Inlet | place: Canada: British... | reverse complement strand
CATCTTTCACTTTATGGGATTTCTGGAAAGAGGCTAGGAACCGGAGATGATCGCATACATTTTTACAAGTGGCATGCTGTTAAACAAAAGAAAGACCAGGGTAAACCATAGGGAGACCAGGGTGCAAACCACACTTAAGTCTAATAATAACAACGTCAAACCATAGGAACCATAGGTATTTGAATTTTGGTAGCTATAAAAGATATATATATGGTGCAGTATAACACCACACACAGTGTAATTGCGTTTTACCCCTGGTTCCCTGGTTTCTTTAGTAAACACAGTTACTTAGGTATGGTTTGTACCCTGGTTTTGCCCCGGTCTAACACTGGTTTCCTATGGTTTTGGTCTGGAAGATTGAAAAACCCCATAGATCAAAAAAAAAGAATGTTAATAAATAAACTAACAAAACGGAGTTAATAATTATGAAAATATTTAACATCAAAAACATGGCAGATTTTCTGCCGAATTATACAGAAAACAAAATAGTACTCTTTGACAACAATCCGACAATGCACTCTGAAAAGTATAAACTCAAAACCAATGCAAAACTATGGTATCACTTTGCTCCTGATCAATATTTCAGCAAAGAATATTTAAGAGAAAAAGGAGGAGTCAAATCCTCTGATGGTACTCATGCAGTAAATGACTTGCAGTGACTACTCGACCATCCAGACTTGTGGATCAATATTGAAAACATATTCGTCACACCATTTGCTATGGGTTCGCTTGGAATAATCCAAGATCCATTAAATGAAAACGAAATTATTGTACTAATGCCTTACTTCTACCAACATCCAATGGGAGGCGTGTCTAATATAACTGGATATGTCTGACAGTCCTTGGCAGTAGAAGTAATTGATGATCCCCATTTATTTGCCACGTATTGCACAGAATGTTTTGGGATATTTGATAAAGAATTGAAATTGAACTTTCTATCTATCCTGGATCGCTACCTGGTCTCACCCCAATATACCAAATTATTAAACTCATAAACACACCAATGATAAAATACTATAACCCACTCAACAACAATCCCGACATGGGATTTATACAGGAGGTACCTAATGGTAACTGAAGAAAAATACCAAAAGATTATTAGAAAGAACATGAATGATAGAATAAAGGAAAATCCTTTACCACCCCACAAAAAGTCAATACTGGATATACTAAATATTCCATATTCACCTGTTGATGATTTTCTCAAGAAGCTGAGGATAAAGAAAAAAAATCAGAATAATAATAAGAAATAGGATCAATGAAAAGAGGTCTGCCCCTGCGACGGTAGTTGAAGGATTTGCGCAGAGGCAGAAGAATATTATCTTACGATGATATCCTTGAGGATATATTAGAAATGATTTAGCTTTATTGTTGAGAAAAACTTGAGAAGAATGATTGATTTTTAAACATTATCTTCCCAAAACAGAGTATCTGGTTGCTTTTACCCTATCTCCCACCCTGGTCCTGCGACCAGCGATTCACCTACCTTTCCTACCAGAAAACGGTCTGTGAAATATTTTTTTAGAAATTTTCTACAACCCTTTAAGGAATCATCCACCCACCTTCAATCAACCAGCCCCCCCCTCATATCGAATTTCTTTTGTAAATTCCTTCTACTAATCCAGTGAATATATTAATAGTTAAGGATGCGAAGATATTTTAAAGAATGTATAAGATAATATATCAAAATATTGGAAAATCTAATATTTTATAATTTATTATTATTACTTTAAGTCTCAAAGTATACCTGGATTCTGATATAGAATTTTTATGACATTAGAAGTATGGAATTAATAATTCCAACAATCATCAACTTTCAAAACGCTATTGTAATGCAAGTGAGTTAAATATGGATATAATATATCAAAACCCTTTTAGAGTTTTAGGAATCCCAGTCACAGCTACCGATAGGGAAATCGCAAAACAAATTAACGATATTGCAATTTATGCAGAAATGGATAAATTAATTGAATATGATTCTGACAACTTCTTTTCTATAAAACCTAGTAGGACATATGTACACATTCAAGAAGCCAAACAAAAAATAGAACAACCCAATAACAAACTTTTCTATTCACTATTTTGGTTTTGGGAAAATGCAAATAATACCATTGATGTTATGGCATTTGAAGAATTGAAAAATGGAAATATTGAAAAAGCAATTGAATTTTGGAATAGAGAGACGGAAAAAGGAATAACACCCCAAAATAAGTCTAATCATAAAAATCTCTCAATTCTTCAATTAGGTTTATCCGCACAGAATAACAAACTAGATAAAACCCATTTTCTAAATAGTTTAGCATTGTCAGGGGATTTCCTTGCAAATGGTCACTTCGAAGAATTTACAAATCAGGTTTTAGGTATTAGACATTCTGTAGATTTATTAGAAACAACGAATCAATACGTTGATGAAATTATCTCAATGGTTAAACCACATCTTTCTCAAAGAAAAAGTGTTTACAAAGTTACACACAAAGAATTATTAACTCATTTTAGAACTTACCCAAGTTTAATCCAAAATGATATTATAGAAAAATTTACTGGTAAACAAATCTACAATATTGAAAAGCAAATTGAAAAATGTGGACAAGTTAGAAATACAAGTGCAAAAAAAGCAATTATATCGGGGTTTGACTTACATAAAAACTCTTATAGTGATTTAAAGCAATTACGAGCAGTATTATCTAAAACTGATTTAAAATTCCAACTAATAGCAGATAAATTGGCAGACGAACTAATTGCTTGTTCTATTGCATACTTTAATAAATTCCGTGATACTTCAACTGATCCTGGAGACGATGCTTTAAAATTAGCAAAATATGCAAAAAAGATTGCTGTCGGTGATGATGTAAATGATAGAATTAAAGAAGGAATTCCTGTTTTACGAGAATTTGTTTCGGATAAACCCAAGCGAAGAAAATTAAAACCTGTAAAAAGTGATATCAATTATATTTATAAAAAATTAAACGATTTACAATCTGAAACTGAATTATCAGAATACGCAAATATTGCTAAAAGATTTTTGAACAATTGTAAACCTAGACTTGACAAAATTAAAAATGAATTAGGTAAAACAGATCAAGATTTTTTAGAATTAAGCGATATAGTTATTGACAATGCGATGGGGATGTGTATGGAGCTAATGGTAGGTGCGATAAAAGTGGCAAACAATAAATTTCCCTACAGTGACTACGAACGAGGTATGATATTAAGACCAATCGTTTTACAGGTCGACCCTGTGTTTGATATGATTGGGAAATTAGAAATGTCCCAATCTCAACGAAAAGAATTTACAGATATTTGTGATCATATAGGGTTTACACCAAAGAGCTTATTTAAACCAAAACGTGATAGCAGCCACTCCTCATATTCATCAGCATCAAGTTCAAAAGACGGTGATTGTTACATCGCAACTATGGTTTATGGTTCATTTGATGCATCCGAAGTTTTGGTTTTGCGAGATTTTCGGGATAGTGTTTTAGTAAAAAATAAATTTGGTAGAAATTTTGTTAATACTTACTACCTATACTCACCTAAATTCGTTGAATTGACGAAAGATATTAAAATTATTCATTCGTTATTTAAAATTATACTTGATGGATTTGTTGCCTTGATAAGGGTCATTAAATGAAGTTAAAAAAAATTGGATTGGTTTTTCTATCATTATGTGCTGGATTTAATCAAACAATTCATTCCACAACAAATGCAACTTTGGATTCAACTAACAAGTTTGAACAAAACTTAAATGCTGTTAAATCTTATATAGAAAAGGTAAATAAAACTGTATCTGTTCTAAAAGACTCAATTGAAGTTATTAGTGCCGATGTTAATGAAATTAAATTAGATTTAGAAAAAACTATTATTTTAAGAATTAGGCAACAATACTCTTTTAATGAAGCATTTCTAAAAGCAAGGCTGGAATTGGGTAAAAATAAAGAATTTGAGTGGAGCGGTAATCGATATTCCACAAATTATCCTGATGAAAGTAAAGTTCCTCCATTAGTGCTTGAAATAGAAATTATTAAAGATAATCTTAAAGAAAAATCCAAAGAATTAGACGAGTCCATTATTAGGGCAAATAACCAAATTGCCACTTTAGATAATTACATCAAAAAAGTAAAAGATGATAATAATAATAATATCAATTCTTTAACCAAAACAATCAGTGATATAACTCTATATTGGATCATTGCCATTCTGATTTTACTGATAACTCTTGTCGCAGTATTCTTCTTTTTGAAATCAAAGGTATCTGAACAACAAGATTCACTTTCATCAGTAAAAGACACACAGGTAAAATTAGAAAATGAATCAAATCAATTAGATACAAAACTGATTCAAATTCTTGAACAGAAATTAGAGATAGCTCAGCAAAAGCCAACACATACTAATGAAGTTGATCATTCATTGCCATTAAAATTGGGTGAGGAAATTCACCGGATGAGAAAAAGATTGAAAATAATGGAAGAATCTCAAGGGACAAAAGTTCTAAATATGCGAATTGAAAGTTTGGAGGAAAAAATAAATGATATGGGTTATGGAATTGTTGATTTGGTTGGAAGAAGTTTTGATGACGGCATGGAATTGGACAAAGCACAATTTATCCCCGATGATAATTTAAAAAGTGGTGAAAGAATTATTACAAGGGTTATAAAGCCAAGAATTACTTTTAATGACGAAATTATTCAGCACGGTGACGTAATAATCAGTCAAGGTGATTAAAACCTAGAATAGGAAAGACTATGGCACGAGAAAAAATAGATTATGGAATTGATTTGGGTACTACAAATTCAGCGATTGCAAGAATGGAACACGGTATACCAATAATTAAAAAAAGTGAAGGGACTCACATGGATACAACTCCTTCTTGTATTAATTTTAATATAAAGAAGAGAATTATATCCGGTGGAAAGGCATATAGGCTATTGGAAAGCGAACGATTAAGTGCTTTCCGGAAAAATGATCCAACACGAATAAATACTTTTGAAGAGTTTAAACGCGAAATGGGTTCTCAAGAACAATATGTTTGCGATAATATGGGTAAATCATTTTCTTCGGAAGAACTCTCGGCTGAAGTGTTGAAAGCATTAAAAGCGTATATTAGGGATGAAGAAATCAATTCCATTGTCATTACCGTTCCTGCTAAATTTACTGGATATCAAAAAGACGCAACAAAAAAAGCAGCAGAAATTGCTGGATTTCAACATTGTATCCTCGTACAAGAACCCATTGCTGCGTCAATTGCATATGGCATGGATGCAGAATCTATTGATGGTGAATGGTTAGTATTTGATTTTGGTGGTGGTACTTTTGATGTGGCATTAATGAAGGCGACCGAAGGTATAATGAAAGTCATTGATACAGAAGGTAATAATCATTTAGGTGGTAAAAATCTTGATATAGCAATTGTGCATGAAATCATAATGCCCTATTTAGAAGAAAATTATTCTATTGATAATATCCTTGCGAATGAAAAAAGAAAGTATTTATTGCAAAATGCAGTCAAAAGACTTGCCGAAGATACTAAAATCAATTTATCCCCAGCGAATAAATATCAATATGATATTTTAACAGATGAGCCTATTGGTCGCGATGATGAAGGGAATGAAATTGAGATTGATTTAAGTGTGACAAAAAAACAATATGAAGAAGTTGTTAAACCTATTTTTCAACGTGCAATTGAATTGACTCAGAAATTATTGGAAAAAAACAAATTGGTTGGGAAAAATTTGACGACTGTATTAATGATTGGTGGTCCTACATTTTCTGAAACGTTACGGAATATGGTCAGAGAACAAATTACAGAAAATATTAATATTTCTATTGACCCAATGACTGCAGTTGCAATCGGTGCCGCCCTTATGGCTTCTACAAAGGACATTCCCTCTGGAATTAAAGAAATAGACAATTCTAAAATCCAATTAAAACTAATGTATTCAACCGATACTGTAGAAATGGTAGAGAAAGTAGGTATTCGAGTATTGCGTGACAAAACCGATAGTGATATTCCTGAGAAACTGTTTGTAGAAATATGCAGACAAGATAAAGGTTGGTCAAGTGGAAAGGTCGAACTAAAAGGCGATGCTGAAATATTCGAAATTTATCTTGAACAAGGAAAATCAAATGGGTTTTCGATAAATTTAACAGATGATAAAGGCTCGCATTTTCCAAGTGAACCAAAATCATTTTCTGTTATCCAAGGATTTAAGGTTGCAGGTTCCGTTCTTGCTTATGATCTTTGTATCGATGTATTAGAAATATCTGCTGGTAAGCAACATTTGATAAATTTAAAAGGATTACAGAAAAACCAACCTCTCCCCGCTAAAGGAACCGGTGTGTTCCATACTCAAAAAGATGTTAGGCCAGGAAATAAATCTGACCAAATAAGAATTCCAGTTTACGAGGACGGAGTTAGAACAAGGGCAATTTACAATAATCTTCGCGGGAATGTTATTATCACCGGTGATGACTTACCAAGTTTGTTGCCAAAAGGAAGTGAAGTTGAATTAACTGTGCATGTTGATGAATCAGAAATGATAACTGTAAGTACATCTTTTCCATATTTAGATGATCACTTTGAGGATATCAAACTTCCTGAATATAAAAGATCTGCACCAGAAAAAAGTGAATTAGAGAAAGAGCTGAATAAAGCACTTAACTCCCTTGAAAACCTTCAAGATGAATATCCCAAGTTAGATTTAGTAAAATCAGAGAAAATTCACAGTGAGTTGAACAGGCTAGTTATACAATTACATCAAGGTGGTTCTGAAGCAGGTATGCGTGATGAAATACTTAATGATCTGCGAGAGTCATTAAAAGAAATTGATAAATTGGACTCTGATAGCGAATGGCCAAAAGTAATGGAGGAATTAACAGAAGCGCTCGAACACCTTAAAGATGCGGTAGACCAATATGGAAATGAAGAGGCCATAAGACTCAATGATCAATTTAGTTCTAAAGTAAAAGCTATAATTGAAAAAAGAGATATTAAAATGGCAAAAGACCTTGATGTTGAAATCAGAAGTATTACATTTAAGATCGCTGATGATGCGTTGGGTCCTGCAATGGAAATTGGTTTAATAAAAGGCTTTGACGATAATTTTGATATGCACGAATGGAAAAACATTAGTGAGGCAAGACAACTCATAAATGAAGCAAAGAGTATTGTTAATGCAAACCGAGCAACTAAACAAAATCTTCGACCAATTGTTGGACAATTATTCGGATTATTACCGCAAGCACAGCAAAGCATTGGCGGTAAACCAGATGATGATGTATTGGTAAAATGATTAAAAGCCCAGACAATACAACGCTCTATAAAGGTGACGTCATTAACAATACTTATGAAGTTTCTTTTTTCATTGGTCAAGGAGCCTTTGGTGAAGTTTATCGCGTAAAACATAAATTCTTTGAGGAGTCTCAGGTGATGAAAGTTTTTAAAGAAGAATATGTTGAGAATACCGATTTTAATGGAATTGTTAATGAAGGGAGAATTCTTTCAAGGTTATCTCATCAAAATGTTGTCAAAGTTTTTGAAATCAATACATTTTCAAAGAATAACAAAGACTATTACTTTGTCACAATGAATTTCATTAGCGGTGAATCTCTTACACAATTGGTTAAGCGGAAAATGCAATTAGATGTACCTGTTGCAACTTCCATTATGATTGATGTTCTAAAAGGGTTGACATGTGCACATAATAATAATCCAACAATTATTCACCGGGATATAAATCCAGATAATATTTTACTTTCTTACGACAACTACAAACCATTAGGTGTTTTGGGTGATTTTGGTATCGCAAAATTGTTAGATCAAGCAAAAAGCTTACCTGGGGCTGGCGGGCGCTATCTCTATTTTGCTCCTGAATGTTTTATGAATATCTATTTACCCAGCAGTGATGTATTTTCTGCTGGTGTTGTATTGTATAAAATCCTAACTGGTATTCACCCTTGGCAATATGATTTTGACCATTACACGCTTGATGACAATGAAGATGTTTCAAAAATGGTTAATTCTGGTCGTAGAGAAGAACCTAAAAAACCATCATTTTTTAATAAGAATATTGATGAAAGACTAAATAAGGTTATATTAAGGTCATTAGAAAAGAATATGGAAAACCGTTACAGAACTGCAGGAAGTTTTCTAAAAGCTTTACAAAATGCCTGTGAAATAAGGGATTTATCAAACAGCTATTGGCTGGAGCAAGATTTAATTTCTATAAATTAATTTGAGGAATAATGTAATGGAAAAAACAAAATTTAAAAAGCTGTTATTTGATATTGCTTGCTCTGCTGTGGCCTGTGATGGACACATTGATGAAAGGGAAATCAGAGAGTTACAATACATTGACAAATCAACCACCTATTTTAAAGATATCGATATGTCAAAGACATTAAGCCGTTTTGTTAACAATTTCACATCAAATCCCAAAGAAATAACTAATAACATTATTAGAGAACTAAATGAATCATTGTTGAAACCCATTGAAGAATTGCTTGTACTAGAAATTGTTCTTCGTTTGGTTTATGCTGACACAAAAATTGATGAAAGAGAAAAACAATATATTCAATCTATTCGTGCCTGTTTATCTCTTGATGATACTATGATAACTCAGAGGTTTGGAGTTATTGACTTTTTAATCCAATATGATGAAAATATTGCTGTGTCAGAAAAAAAATCAAAAAGAAATAGTAAATCGATTGATATGACAAGTTTAGAAAATATGTATGTTAATTTTAGTGAAAATAAAAATTGAAGAAGAAATTTCAATGAAATAACCACCTCACTGATAACGGGGTTTGACGAAGGAAAAGAGATAAGTGTTCCAGATTTTTAAATTAGATATAACAATATCGACAAGGTTTTCTTTACTTTGCACTAATTGTTGGTAGACTGTTAGCTACTTAATTTAATTCAAATGAGATATTATGGGTCTTTTTAATAAATTAGTCTTAAATCTCTTAGGTACTAAAGGACAGAAAATTTATTCTCAATTTGGGGATGTTATAGTAAATACCATAAAAGAATTTAATTCTCTAAATGAATTTCCAATTACAAATATATTACGAGGATGGCTCGTAAGTTTCCCATGGGCTTATTTTGAAACTTTATTTACAAAAAAGGATGGTCGAAATGATTTATTAGTGGATTTCTTTGATAAATCTCAAATTAATAATGGGAAAGAATGTGCTATTATAAGTCAAGCATTTGGGCTATTTATGCTCAGTAATCTAACAGAGAATGATGAAAATTATAAAAAATTGAAAATTGAAAATATTTTAAACTGGATAGAAAATAATTTAAAATCTGGATCTTTAATTTTAACACAATTTCATTCCTTCAAAGACAGTTCTCAAAACGGTCATCCTGAAGATTGGTATCTAAATTATATTTATGAAATCTTAAGAGTAAGTAATGTTAATGATGATTATAAGTCTTTTATGAATAAATATATTTTCTACAATCCCCAATTCACCTTATATATAATGACAATTTCTATAGAAATGATTAAATCGGCTAAACAAACAATAGATTATTAAAAAAAGGTTTAACTGACATTGCGCCTTAAAAAATAATAACAAAGATTTGTTATTTACACTCTCTCGTTCTCTCAAAATAACCTAAAGAAAAGAACCAGCTTTCACCAGTCCTTTTCCTACACCTCAGAAGATACTTTCCAACAAATCCCGAATTGCTGCAAAAGTCCCATAAACAATGGCGAACCTGATCCACAATTCCATCAAGTAATCAAATAATCCTTCATGCCACGGTGATCCCGTTTCATCAGGTATCGCAGCACCTATTTCCGGTTCTACTTCTTCAGCATCCGGTAACTGAAAACCTATTCGCATATTTTACTCCTCTGTTTTGGTTTGTAATGTGTGTAATCAGTCCCATGAAATCCTGCCCCTTTCAAGACAAAACCACAAGGCTTTATCTGCCTTTCCATCTCAAGATGACAATATGGACACTTCGGTGAAGTGTCACGAACCTGTGAAACTTTATTAACTGCCAGTCCACATTTTGGACAGGCAAATGTATAAACCGGCATAACCTTCTCCTTTCTTTTACTAAATTAATCCTTTATCTGCGAAAGAAATAAAATCCCCGCCTGGAATCAAAATTAAATGATCCAAAACCGATACATCAATCGTCGAGCAAGCGGTGATTATCTTATTTGTAATAGTTCTATCATCGGAGCTTGGACTTCTATTGGACGACGGGTGGTTATGTGCCAAAATCAAAGCAGCAGCCCCATGTTCAATTATCTTTTGGATAATAATTCTTGGGTAAACTGCGGAGCTTGTAAGCGTTCCATTGAACAATTTCTCAGTGGCAATAACCTCATTTTTTCCTGAAAGGAATACTACAACAAATGCTTCACGTGTAAGCTTGCCACCCAAGTAGGTTGCCAGATGATTCACAGCATCCTGACTGGATTTAATATGCATTCCATTCTTAATCCGGAACCGCTCCTTAAATGCTGAAGCCAAGTCCACATCTGATACTTTATCAAGATTATTCATCCAACCTCCTTAATCCCGTTGCTACTGGCGAGAATCTTTACCGATTCATAGATTGATTTCTGAATCTGCCTATCCTTTACCTTTCCTGTCAGCTTCAGTAACTCTCTTGTAAAGGAGTCCATAGGAGCCGGTTTCAAAAAACCTCTCTGTCCTGCCTGGATAAAGATAGTCGTTGCAATTGCAGTGAGTTGTTCAGATTTCATTTGTTGGTCACCGAGCTTTTCGTTTTGGGCAAATACCTGCTTATAGATTTCAAACCAATTAGCGGAAAGAAATTCATTTCCATAAATCATAGCCTTTAATCCTTTCTGGTAATTTTATCATTGTTGATGTTTCTCTAAACACAGCAGTATTCACTTCTCCTAGCTGTCCTTTCACACCATCAATTTGTTCTTTCAATTCCAGATACATCTGCACTAGTCTATCAGGGATATTCTCCTTGGCAAGACACAATGCAAATTCATCATCTGATAGCCTACGTGGATCTGAATATTCCTCAAAAGTATCAGCCATCTGATCTTTTACAACGGTCATCCTCTCCTTCAGAAAAAACAGTTCTTCTTTTAGCTTAGTGGCATCCACTGATACGGAGTCCAAAAATGGTGTAGCCATTACTGATTCCATCTCTGTAAAATCATCCGATAAGCTTTCCACGTTGATTCCAATATCGGAGACAAACTCAGCAGTTGTTTCGTCAATTGCCAAAACCATATTATCTGAATAAATGTCGGTTTTTGGAGAATAATCGTTAATATTTTTCTTATAGGCTAGCACTGTATCTTCAAATTTCTTTGTCAACGTCACATCAGCAACAGCCTCATGATTGGATGGCGTGAACACTTTCAATATCTGCTTCTTTCCAAAAGGATCTGTCTCACCACGAAAGTTTCTTGTCAAGTCTTGAGAATAAAACAGCAATGGTTTATCGTTCTTGATATCCCTGCAGAGTTTAATCTTGGCAACGGTGTAGTTTTTTTCATCATCAAGGCATGACATTTTGAAATCTTCCACATCTCCCTCAATCTTTTCAGGCGTATTAATTATCAGATTATTCTTCATCTTCCCTCCTTTCCTTTATTTCTTTCCAAACTTTGTAATAGCCTGGTTGCATTGTTTATTAAATGGTTTTTTACTACAGTAGTTTTCGTTACAATGACCGTTATTTTCATCTAGTTCAATTGCTTGAGCTTTGTATTTACAATAGTCAAATAGCTTTCCTTCCTTCTTGAGATAATCTTCATACAACTTGAAGAATTCCGAGAGAGTGACATTTGATGTTTTGGAATACTGGATATATCCTTCAGCGATTTTATCTACCAGCGTATCGAAAACCTCCCGATTGCTTATGGACCTTAACCACTCCGGCAACATGTTGCTTGAACGGATCTGCTTCCTTACATCTCCGATATCCTGCTGACTATAGGCGTTGGCGTTAACCTTCAACCTGTTTATCATTTGGGGAGATGGAGTGAGATTTACTTTTTTAACAGCCTGCCCTGGAATAGAAGTAAAACTGAGTTCCAACAAGAAGTTATTAACACCAACAATGATATCATTTAAAACACCCAAAGGCTGATCAATAGCAGGTTGGACAACTTGTTGTTTCTTCTGTTTGAATGGTTCGTCCATTAGAGATAATTCCAAATCTTCTAGATCTATCTCAAGATTGTCTGGCACAATAAATCCCACTTCGGCAATAAGATGTTTACCTTTCTTTGATCCTGTTACAACCGGTAAACTGGCATGCCCAGGTACAAATCCATTATCAAACTGTATCTTCCATTGACGGGTGAGTTGAAGCTCTGGTTTTTCCTTCTTGAGCTTGTCAAGCCACTGGTTGACTGCATCTCTAATCTTTGCCGTGATCATATCCCTGTAGCTATTCATAAACCCTCTAAGGCTGATACTTCATCATCCTGATTGTCGTATTCGTTAAATACAATGTCAACTTCGTTGGAGCCACATTCCTTACAGCTTATCTCACGGAGAGATTTGTTATCAGTAAGTTTGTCTTCCAATGATTCCAGTGGTTTGACATGGAGGATTGACAGGGTACCATCTTCATTAAATTTAAAGGTCGTACTCGTCCATAAGGGGAGTAAGAACTCATTGCTTTTCCCACAGGACAGGCATTCGATTTGCATATTTTTTCTCCCTTCTTAGTTCAGTAAATTCTTTATGGTTTGCTATTAGTTCTCTATCGAGAGATTGATGTCTGTTTGAATGCCA
>Ga0233430_1004571_pt1 | contig 12759 bp, 12 predicted proteins | sample SI_118_April2016_2_FD_179883 | JGI IMG/M metagenome (GOLD analysis project Ga0233430, IMG submission 179883) | Seawater microbial communities from Saanich Inlet, British Columbia, Canada - SI_118_April2016_150_MG | ecosystem: Environmental > Aquatic > Marine > Inlet | place: Canada: British... | reverse complement strand
CCTAAGTCACTAAAGAATGATTCTGACATCTCCTTGCCATAATGCTGACCTGTGTGTACTATGAACTGGTCAATGAAAGGGCTATTATTTTTTTGGTTTTGCTTCTCAAAAGATACGAAGATAGGCGCAATTTTCATAAAATTTGGCCTTGCCCCAACTACATGTATAATAGTCTTCTTCATTATGTTTATTTAATTATTAAATAAATGTAATTTCAATATTATTATGTTGGTTACTTTTATTGAAGCTAAATTCATGCCTAAAGCAGTACTTACATGGAACTTTTACTTCTAAAAAACATGATCAGTAAGTCTTGACATGCCTTGGTCTTAGGTGTGGTTGTTTAAAGGAAGGTTTGAATGGGGCTTTATCATCTAAAAAATGGCTTTTTCTGTATAGATTTTAAACACTTTTGAAGGAAACAAAGTTAGTATAATTGAAATCTCATTGGTTTGAGGACTTTGGAAGTGCTACTGCTCGTTGCATTGTTATATTGCTGATTTAGTTAGAGTAGAGAAAAATAAAGGATGTGATTTTGATATAGTTTATTGATTGAGCATGGTATAGAAGCTTGTTAATCGTCTAATTTTTCTTACTTTTTCCAGAGGCCCTTAAATTTAGCACACAGTCTTTCATGTTGATGTTTTATCTCTTCTGCGCTCATGGAATCAGTGCCTGCTACAACAGTTTCGAACAGATCTACATTCGACCAGTCTATTTTGTCTACTTCAACACCCTCTTCTTTCCATTGTTTGTATGCGTCACAGCCTGGGTAAGGTGTAAATATAGAGAATGAGAGTGTGTCTGGTTCCACTTCCTCAACGAATCTTTCCGTTTCTATTATATTTTCTACGGTCTCTCCAGGTATTTCTACCATAAAATAACCACGTCGTTTCAGTCCAGCTTCCTTAGCCCATCTGAACACATCGTTTGCCTTATTCAGATCAATATCTTTCTTGATAATCTTTGATACTCTTGGAGAACCACTTTCTACGCCAATCCATATGTCTTTGCAGCCAGATTTCTTCATTAGGTGTAAAAGGGATTCATCTATAGTGTCCACTCTTACATTACAACCCCAGCTTATGTTTACATTCTTTTCTACAAGAAGATTGCCAATTTCTCTTAACCAATATCTATAAATATTTTCTGAACGAAGAGGTCTCTTGCCGTAAGACCGATTATCACAGCATCTTTTGTAGCTTTCAGTATCACTTTTTGATTACGAGTATGAACATTCCCTGGTCAGATCTGTTAGCATTACGTCAATTGAGTGCAGCTGCTGGCTTAATGAGTATCTCTCCTTTACAAATTCATAATAACCTTTGGAGTCATAGTCGTCATTGTTCTGTATTATTGTTACTAGTTCATCGGTAGTACTAAATACACAATTAGGTGGCCAGTTGTCATATGCGTTGGGGAAGTTGTGAATCAAAGATTTATATCCCATCGCCATGGCTTCAGCGATTGAGTAACCGAAGGATTCAAAAACACTGGTGGTTAAAAGATAATTGATTCCTTCTCTTTCGTACCACTCGGGTATATCTACTACTCTGCCATGGAATGTAATATTTCTTTCAAGGCCCAGCTTGTGTATGATATTTTCTAAATAATATTTAAAGCGTAGTTCCTGAATGCTTCCTGCAATATTTAGTTTATACTGAGGATCAATTTTAACGAGTCTGCTCAGGATTTCAATCCACATTGAAGGGTTTTTTTTATGGCTTATCTCTCCTACAACAGCGATATTAAAACCAGGTGCCCTCTCTTTGTATGAAAACTGTGATAGATTAACGCCATTTTGAATTACTACAGTTCTATTCTCTTTTTTAATAATTGGATATGTTTCAAATGCAATTTCTCTTACGTGATCATCTACGAAAACGAGCATATTTATTTTTGTGAAATCAATGCTTGGCAGATTACCATTCAGGACTTCATAGCTGTGTATCCTGCAGACAACAGTCTTGTTCTTAATTGCCGGTATTTTGTTTGTAATATAAGCAGAGATATCATTTGCGAATTCAAGCCATACAATATCGGCCCATTCAACGGAAGACACCATTTCCTGATCATTGTATGTGTAGCATGTCCGCACCTCATACCTTGATTTAAGGTGATTAGTAATATCTTCGAGAAATGTTTCATATCTCGGGAGGCATAGTATTGCAAGCTTTTGTCTGGATTTATGGGTAGATTGAATTTCTTCAAGAAGATGATTAATATCTTCATCATGTGGCTTGGTTTCTGCAATTTTCTCTAACAGGGGAACTGCGATGTGTATTTGATTCAGCTCTCTGAGCAAACTCGTATAATTTAAGACTGCATCTTTATAGAGTGAGTCAATTTCCAGTGATCTGGTAAAATAATCTATGGCCTTTTCTCTGTCATCTTTTTGAAAGGCAATAACGCCAAGATTGTTGTATGCTTCCTTCTTGCAGGTGCCATTCTCTGCTTCAAACAAAAAATATTTTTCTGCCTCCTCAATCTTACCTTCAGCAAATAATGCTTCTGCCTCATTAAGTTTATTATTCATTAGACATTGGAAGGAAGAAGGTCTCTGATTTCATCAAGAAGTTGTATGACTTCCTTATCGTCCTGGTTTTGTTCTGCAATCTTCTCCAGTAATGGAATTGCTATTGGTAGCTGATCTATCTCCTTAAGTAAGTTAGTGTAATTTATAATCGTATCCTTGTAAAGAGGATCTATCTCCAGTGCTTTGGTAAAATAATCAATGGCCTTCTCCTTATCATTCTTTTGAAAAGCAATTACGCCAAGGTTGTTGTAAGCTTCCTTACAGTAATAGCCACTTTCTACAAGAGATAAAAAGCACGCTTCTGCCTCATCTATCTTGCCATCAGCAAATAATGTTTCACCTTCATTAAGTTTATTGCTCATTTTCAATATCCTCCGATTGTTAATGGTTGTCAGTTAGTGTGTTGTGCAATAGTCAGCTTCTTGTGGGAGCGTTAACTCCTTACCATAGGTATTATGAGATCGTTTATCGATGTCAATATGAGTTTTGCTGACGTTATGTATTTCAGACTTACTATTACAATTACACTCAATGCATTTGATACCTTCTTCATGCATTTTATATTGTTTGCCACAACTGCTACATGTTGCAACATCATTATGGAAATATAGTTGATTACTGCATTCGCAGACCCAGCCAGAAATCTTTGCTGGATTTCCAAGGACCAAAGCGTGATTTGGCACATTTTTAGTGACTACTGATCCTGCGCCAATAAAAGCATACGTACCAATGGTGTTTCCGCAAACGATTGTAGAATTAGCACCAATGGTAGCGCCTTTCCTGACAAGTGTATTTTGAAACTCGTGCTTTCTGGAAATATGACTACGGGGGTTTATGACATTGGTAAAGACCATAGAAGGGCCGCAGAATACATCATCCTCAAGCGTCACTCCAGAATACACAGAAACATTGTTTTGTATCTTTACATTGTTGCCAATTATTACATTGGGAGAGATCACGACATTCTGGCCTATGTTACAGTTATTTCCAACTTTCGCACTTGGCATTACATGGCTGAATTGCCATATTTTTGTTCCATTACCTATCAAGCTTGTTTTATCCACTATTGCCGTTTCGTGAACAAAGAAAGGCTTCGAGTGATTATTTCCATTAAGATCGACTGCGGTGCCATGAAGTTTTAAAGAATCCTGACACGCATTCAAAACCGTTAGGACCTTTACACCGTTGTCACCATCGGTCTTTGGTGTTGTATCTGTTGCAATACAACTTAGGAAATGTTCACATTCCGCTTTCAGTGGTTCGCTATTATCAAGTGGTACTAGAGTTATTCCATTTTTTCGTGGGACAGGTTGGCGGTTAATCCAGTCAACCCCTTTGTCATGGATCTGTAATTTGCCCTCGGTTAACGTGTCATCAAACAGAGCCATCTTTTTGTCACCAACAATTATTAGCTTCTGCTCTTTGTCCGGATGAAGCCAGCTTACAAATATATGCCCCTTGACGCCGCTCTTAAATGAGAGCATTGTCATTGTGACGTCTGTAATATCTTGATTCAGATAATTGCCTCCCTGAGCTATAACCTGGAAAGGCATCTCATCTAATAAAAAGAGCATAGCTGATATATCGTGAGGTGCGAAGCTCCATAATATATTTTCCTCACTGCGTATTTTTCCAAGATTCAGTCGATTAGAATAGATGTAGTTGATCTTTCCAAGTTCGCCAGAATTTACTATTTCTTTCAGTTTTATTATTGCAGGGTGATAAAGAAGTATGTGTCCTATCATTAACTTCAGGCCTTGAGTTAGGGCTAATTGGTGGAGTTCCTCTGCTTCGTTAACAAATAAAGCCAGAGGTTTCTCTACAAAGACATGCTTGTTGGCTAATAACGCCATCTTTGCCATTTTGAAATGTGTCTCTGCTGGCGTCGCAATAACTACTGCATCTATATCAGGATTCTGCAGTACCTTCTGGAATGAGCATTGAACCTCCACTTTCGGATATTGCTTCTGAAATGAGCTTAGAGTAGAAGGGTTGCTGTCACATATAGTGTGCAGAACGCCTAATTCATTAAAATTGCGAACTAAATTTTTCCCCCAATAACCTGTTCCTATTACTGAAATATTAGTCATTTTTTTACCTCATTACAAATTAAGTGTCAGAACCGTTCAATTCCCTTAGCATATTTCTTGCTTCTAAATGATCTGGATCTTTATCTAACGTTCTTTCAAAGTATATCTGAGCATTCTCCTTATCGTTCTTCTTTTGAAAACACATTCCCAGAATAAACATTGCTTCAGTGTTTGATACTTTCATATCAAGAAAACTTTCTATAAATGGAATCGCTTCATCAATTCTATCCAGGTTGAAAAGTAGTTTTCCCAGATTGAATTGTGAATCCGGATGATTGCTATCAATTTCCAATGCTTTCGAGAAAGACAGTTCAGATTCATGAAAGGTTCCTTCGAGATAATATACAATTCCTAAATTGCAATAGTGTTCTGCTATTCCCGGTTTCAGTTCTATGAGTTTTTCAAGATTTGCAATAGCCTCTTGTGTTCTTTGCTGAGCCGCTTGCATTATTCCCAGGTTGTGGTAGCTCTGAGGGTAATCAGGGTTGAGTTCAATTGCTTTTAAGAAGTTATTTTCGGCTTCTAGCATTTCCCCTGCTTTCGCTAAGCGAGTACCGGTCTCATTTAGTGAAACTGCAGACTCAGTTTCTAAAAAATCAATATTTGTAAAAATACTTTCTGTGGTGTTCATGATGCCTCCTTTATCTTCTGCAATTTAGACTTCCTCTAAAATAATTTGTGTTGTCATACGTAACCAGTTGATTCATATTATTGTATTCTCCTTGTTCCTTGTATCTGATAAAAAGTTCATGAAGTTTTCTATAGATTTTTGATATTTCCTTAGTTATCGCAGTTTCTATTCTGTGATCAACTGGTTGATGCCAAGACATTATATACTCTTGTGACATATTCTTGCTTCCAGCTCGTTGAGTGTCTAGATGGTATAGAGTAAGCGTTTCTTGAGAAAACTCTCCATTGTTAGTCTCTACTTTGACGAAATCTGTAGACCTGTGTAAGTCTGCTAATATCTGGTAAGTATTCCAGCTGTCAAACCTCGAAATTAATGTTAACAATCTACTTGCCTCTAAGTGTGTAATTTTTAGGATTGGCTTTCTTGCTTCAGTTTTTCTCATAATATTCATTGGGATGATTCCATTCCAATCATTCGAGAACCCTTCTACAATATGTTCATTGCCATATCTGTCAGTCAGTTGATACCATACGTGTGCCTTTGCAATTCCATGCCGGTCAATTACCCACCCCCACACAATTTCAGCATTTTTCTGAGTGGGGGGGAGGTGTGAGAAGAAAAGAAAGACCGCATCTTCACAGTCACCATGTCCAAGTCTGGCAGTTTCAAGAGGTGTCTGCCAGTTGTCAGTTCTATCTGCTTCCGGAGTATATTTAATATTAAAGGTAATATCCCTATATCCTTCATATATGTTGATTCCATTTATAAATGTCTCTTCGCACCATTTTTTGTATAAAGAGTTTTCGTGCCGTTCATTAGTGTATTCAGTATCTGGATATTCATCCAATACCGGCTTGTAGCCAAGATGAGAGTCTGGACCGGACCAGTAAAGCTGTTTTTCAAATAGATCAATGTGTTCATGATCAAGTGCAAATGATAAATTAAACATATTAATTAGTATTGAAGTACAAACTATTCCGGTAATCTTTGGGATATTTACTTTCTTCATCTCTATATCCTTTGAGAAGCCAAAATACTCAGGAAATTGTAAATTACCTGTATGCCTTTTTGTGATTCAATTAACTTGTTCTTGTGACAGAGTTTTAAAAAGAATTAAAATCTTATTTATACTAACGCTAAAAGCATGCCGTAAATAAATCAATAGGGACATGAATATCCTGCTTAAGGAAAGCACCTGTAAGCTGAATGTATGCTAGTGCTTATGACTATTGGTATTTATTTATATTCTATTTTAAGTTAATAATTATTGGTTAAATACTGTTGTGTATAAATTTTATGCATTATTTACAGGAAATAAATACCTAGAGGAGAACGTAAAAGAGGAAAGAACTCTGAATATGAGGAAGGATTATCTAAACATTAAAATATTATAATCCATATGAATACTTACAGAACCAATATGGTGTGACAGTATTTGAAAATGAGTTAAAAGAAGGGGTATTCTTAAACTTCAAGTGTTGAACTAGCGAAATCGACAAAATCAATTATACCGGATGAAGATGCCTGTGCATTTTCCTCTTTGATTTTTAAGTAAACCTCTTCTCTGTATATAGGTAAATCTCTTGGCGCATTAACACCAATCTTAATGTTATTCTTATTGATCTCTATAACAGAGATCTGAACATTGTCATCAATTATGATGCTTTCGCCTAACTTCCTTGTTAGTATCAGCATTTCTCACCTTCCTGGTTAGATGTTATTGAACACTTGCTAATTAATACTTAATTATTTGCATCATCAATTACGTAAAAGTGTATTGGGTATTTTTCGTCATACAGGATGAGCTGTTTTGCTACCTTCTTTTCCGGATTATAGATAATAGGGGCTCTCAAATTTGTCCTGATTGATGATAGTGTTTGAGGAACCACCATAAGTGTAAGGACAAGGGCATCATCAAGACTTTTCAAATCGATATCATCAAGATCAAGCGTTTGTAGATTGATAGAGTAGTTCTCATCTACTGAGAACGGGGATACAACGGGAAATGCCAGATTTGGGTCATTAACAGATTGTAGCCAGAATGTAGGGAAAATTGCTTCATTCTCGATGAGAAGATATTGTCTGCAATCATCAAATCCCAGAATCGGTTTTGTAAAATGAATTACCTCTTCATCTTTAACACTTACTTCACCGAATAGACGAGTTTTTAATAACATTTTTCTCTTTAATAGATTTCAAAGGGCTGAAGTACAGATATGTATTATTTTTGAAATCTACGCCTTTATAAAAAATATTCAAATTATAATTATCCGCCTTTAATTTTAAGGACGGAACAAAAGTAAACGAATTCTCTTTCTGCCTAATGCGAAATTTAGCTATTTATTATTAGATATAGTTCAGTATAGACGTCTTGAAGATATATGAACCAGACGATAATGATGCCTCAAAGATACTCTGCTGTTCTGTAAGTTTTAAGACTAGTTCTGCTATATCAGCACTCTCTGCCGATGCTAATACTTCCTGAAGTGAGAGTTTTGTATCTGCGATCCTGTTACCAGTTAATTGCAGAGTACTGGAAATACCACCTGCTTTGGCTACAGAGTTTAGAATTGTCTGCGCTGCAGTGTCCAGATTGCCCAGCTCGTCTCTGGCCGCCGTAGGAGTTCCGCCTAGTAAATTATCTCGTATTTTTATAATAGTGCCAAATAAGTCTGAGTCCATAAACACTTCTTGCCCTGTCAGATTAACAACACTATTAGTGCCTGGTCCAACATTATATTCAATAGTTTCACGGTTTCCTTTATAGGCTACTGATGAAATTCTTCCTTGAGAGTTGCGTGATTCATCAAAGGGTACAGTTGTTGTTTCAGTGCCCGCAAAGGTGTAACGGCCTAACCGTTTTGCATTTCCACTTTGTACTATATTTTCCAATAGCGTGTCTATTTCATTTGCAATTATTGTTCTAGCGTTCTGATCTGTTGAGTCACTGACACCTTGCATTGTTAATTCTGTTATTCTTTGCAAGATATCAGATGTGTTTTGAAGAGCAGATGCATTAAAATCCAAAGATTGAGTTGCCGTCTGAATGTTTGATGCATATTGATCTAGCCTGAGATCTTCTGATCTCAAACTTAATATTTTTCTGGCTGCTGCAGGATCATCGGAAGCTCTGTTCACCTTCTTCCCGGTTGAAATCTGTTCCTGCAGCTTGCTCATGTTAGATGTGCTCTTCTGAACATTTGCAAGTGTTGTGCTAATAAAAGTTTCAAGGTTTACTCTTGTACTCATTTTAGTAATTATTCCTTTTGATTATAGTTGCATAAGCATATTGCTTATTTCTTTGATAGTAGAAAGATATTTAGCAGAAGCCTGGAACGCCTGCTGAAATCTGATAGTATTTATCATCTCTTCTTCAATAGAAACACCCGATATTTCCTGCCTTCTATTATCCAGGTTCGTAAGTAATGCTTCAAAGCTGTTTTTCTCACTAGCTCTTTCTGCTGTTTCAATACCTAATTGTGCAACAGAACCATGTAGAAAATCATTGAATGTTGAACTATTTGTTAATTTTAGATTTTGCAAATCCAATATTCTCAACGCATTTGTGTTGTCTCCAGGTGAACCGGTTGACGCAGCACCTATTCGTGTTACATCGTCAACGATATATTGTGAAACGCCAATAGAAGATGCATCATTTCCATCAAAAAAAGTGTTTATCCCTAAGGCACTAAGTACGTTGCTGGTGTCCGGATCGTTCGTGACATCAATTGCAATATCGTTTCCTACAGCAATAGCACCAGCACCGAAATTTATAGATACTCCATCAGTTATCTGTAAATAATCACCGGCAGTATACGAAGATCCTACATCAAGATTAGCCAATATTTTGCCTGTGGAATCTGTGACCCTGATTAAGGCAGAACCTGTTCCTACAGTACCAGTTCCGGCATTAATTACGCTCATGGTGAAAATGTCATTGTCATCACCTGAATAATGTCCGGAAAGAGCGGTTGCAGAAGAACCTATATTGCCAGGATCTATGTCCAGTTCATTTGTAAAGTTATATGTGTATCCGCTGTCTGAGGTAATGGTCAGAACGCCATTGGTAACATTGGAATTTATGTTACCAATTCCTCCAATTTTTGCTGCCAGTGTAGTAAGTGTTTCATCCGCTGCAATACTTATGCTGGATTTTGTGATTGAGTTTGATGAGTCTGTTACAGTCACATATAGTGTGCCGTCCGTTATACTGGTCGCTGCGGCACCTGCATTGGTGTATCCTCCACTTACTGTTAGTTGAGTATTACTGTCCACTGATGTAATTTTATAATAATTCCCGTCAGCAAGTTTGACCCAGTCATTTGCTTTTACATTACCGGTAAAGGATGTACCAGACCCTGTCACGGTTGTAGTGCCATCAGCATTATCTGCACTTGTTACCGTACCTGTTGAATATGTTTTGACTGACGGTGCATACGGAAGTCCTGTATTTGATAATGGTTCTGTCGCACTGTTGACTGCATTTGTACTGGTTAATGTAGTAAAACCTCCACTCAAGCCAACCCCTTCACTGTGAATATTATTTACTTCTTTTATGAAACTGGCCGCAAGGGTATCGATATCATTCATGTATTTAGGTATTGTCACATTCTGCATGTTGAGCAGGCCAGCTAATTCACCTCCATTCAGGTTGGCAGCTGCTAAACCATGTATTTTAGTAATTCCCTCACCTGCGAGTGAAGTTGTGATTGTTTCTGTTTGATTGCCGTGTACAACTAAAGTGCCTCCTAATAGGACATCAACAGAGCTGTTGTCTTTATTTGTGATTATTCTGATGTCCCCCAGTTCACTCAATTGGGTAAGGAGTTGGTCTCTCTTATCCAACATGTCATTAGCGCTTGCATTGTTTGATCCCAACTCAAGATCATTTATTCTTCTGTTTAAAAATGCAATTTGAGTTGTTAAGCTATTCAGAGTTGCAACTTTAGATTCAATTCTCTGACTGACATTGACTTTTAGATTTGTAAACTGTTTTGAAAGCGAACGAAAACTATGAGTAACCAGGTTCTGAGCGTCTTGTAATAGTTGGTATCTTGTACTTACGAGTTCAGGGCTGGTTGACATATCTTGAATACTCGTGAAAAACTTTCCCAACATACCGTTTAAACTGGACTCAGATAATTCGTTGTAAATGGCTTCAATATTATTAAGTGTATCGCTTTGAACTGCAGAATTACCAAGAAAGGAAGTGAAATCGTTTATTTGAGAATTTAGTAGTTCGTCCTTAATTCTCTTTATTGTATCAATGGTTACACCTGATCCGACAGGACCATATATGCCCATGTCAGGAGTTCTGGCAGAAATTGAAAGTGATTGTCTGCTATATCCGGGAGTATTGGCATTGGCAATATTATGACCTATTGTCTGCATGGCACTTTGTGCAGTAAGAAGGCCGGAAAGTCCAATTGATATGTCAGAAGCCATTTTTAACTTTCTATAATAACGTTTTAGAATCTAAATTCTGAATAATGAAATTATAATAATTCTCTTAAAGCAAATATAACAATTCACACATATCTCTTCAGGCACTTACTTCAAACATTAATCTATGCAGATCAGGTTGATTAAATTTGCCTGATTGTTGATAAGTATTGTCATTCAATGATTCAGTGCACACCGATTTTATAAGGTTGTTTATATATTCAAGTGAGTATTTAGTCAGAGTTGTATTAGACTTATTAACTTCTTCAACTTTTGTAATTATTTCAACAAGAATATTGTATCGATCATTTAATTTACTTTTATATGGATCTTCAATCAGTTCAATCAGATCGCTGAGTTTTGTAGAATCTGTTTTGATTCCCAGAGTCTGATTTGCCGAGCGCAATATATATCTTCTCTTTTCTTCAAGAAGAGTAATCGTTTCTGCAAGGTTACGCTCTTGATAAATTACGGATTCGAGTTTGTCTATGTCACCGGAAATTATGTGCTCCTGCTTTTCCTGTGCAGCAACAAATATGTCCTTATATGTAAGAATCATCTTATCTAATGTTTCAGAAAGATTTTGTAGAATATTATTCAAGCTGTTTTGTTCCATTGTATTAAGTTATAGATTTTTCTGTTCTTTGCTAAGTTGTTTTGCAAGCGCAGTTGCTATGCCCATGCCACCATTACTTGCCATTTCTTCTGCGAGAGACGAGTGCATAAGTCCTTCATATATATTGTTTGCACTATTTTTCTCAAACAAATCAGATTTAGGTACTGTCTTCCACATTGATTTGATAACCATATTAAGTAATACGGCTTCAAAATCTTGAGCTGCTTTTTGAATATCTTTATCTGATTTTGCATTATTTTCTATTTTATCTATTGCGTTCTCTGTTTTGGCACTGTTTAACATGAACGCATTATTGAATGGTATTTCCATTTAATTTCCCTGTGATGATGTTACATTATTATAAGTTCAGCATGTAGTGCGCCCGCCGCATGTATGGCCTGGAAGATCGCCATAAGATCTCTTGGCGTAACTCCAAGAACATTTAACGCTCGAGCTATTTCAGATATACTTACCCCATCAGGTATGATGTGAAGTTTCGCCTCCTCTTCTTCTACATCAATGGTTGTTCGATCAAGCTCTTTTGTTTCCGCACTATCCGGGGCGAATGAACCTGGCTGAGATGCTTCTGTCTTCTCGCTGATTGTAATAGTAAGACTGCCATGTGCTACAGCTACCGTTGAAATCTTGACATTTTCTCCGGCAACAATTGTTCCCGTTCTCTCGTTGATAACCACTCTGGCTATAGCATCTGGTGTAATCGGCAATTCTTCAATTTCAGAAATAAATTGAGTTACCATTTTCATTGTTCTGAATTCAGGAGGAGGTTTGATTTCTACTTCTGCGGCACTTATTGCAAGAGCGGAATCAGGGTATATTGCATTGACAACATCCATTAAGCGTTTAGCAGTAGTAAAATCAGTATCTTTTAATGTTAACCGAATGTTGTTTTCGTGGAACAGGTGAACAGGAATCTCTTTTTCAACCATTGCACCTCCAGGTATGTTAGCAGTTGTCGATACATTCTTTCTTTTGTCAGCGGCTTTTCCACCAACATTAAAGCCACCTCCAAGAGATAAGGGGCCTTGTGCAACAGCGTAGACCTCATTGTCAATACCCTGAAGCGTTGTATGTATAAGAACTCCACCTTCAAGGCTCTTAGCATCACCTACTGACGAGACAAGAACATCCATTCTATCTCCAGGTTTAGCAAAAGGACGTATATTAGCTGTTAACATAACACTTGCGATATTTTTAGAGGTAAAATCATCAGTAGTTATAATTACTCCAAGCTTTTCAAATACATTTTTAGCTAACTGTTTAGAGAAATCAATTTTGTCTCCAGATCCCATCAAGCCGACTACAAGACCATAGCCGAACAAATAGTTATCCCGTATACCCTGGACAATTGCAATGTCTTTGATTCGTGTAGTTACGCTTCCCTGTACAGGAGTAAATCCGGAGAATATGAATGTTGTAACTAATA
>Ga0233430_1004566_pt1 | contig 12777 bp, 7 predicted proteins | sample SI_118_April2016_2_FD_179883 | JGI IMG/M metagenome (GOLD analysis project Ga0233430, IMG submission 179883) | Seawater microbial communities from Saanich Inlet, British Columbia, Canada - SI_118_April2016_150_MG | ecosystem: Environmental > Aquatic > Marine > Inlet | place: Canada: British... | reverse complement strand
AAATTCATTTTTTGTTAGATATTCTAAAATATCTTTTTTGTTAATTTTTAAAAGTGGGCGAATATAGAATCCGTTTTTTTCTTTCATGCAACCAAGTCCGCTAAGAGATGTTCCACGAATGATTCGCCAAAAAAAAGTTTCTTGTTGATCTTGAAGGTGGTGTGCTAGAGCAATAAAATTGGCATTTTCTTTTTTTAGCGATTTAACAAAAAAATGTTGTCGTAGTTTTCGGCCAAATTCTTCTTTTGAGCCATTTTGTTTGAAATTGATTTTTAATTGATTGGCGTGTGTGGATAAGAATTTAATGTTATTTTCTGAGCATAGTTTTTGGCAAAATTTTTCATCTTTGTCTGATTCGTTGCGCCAGCCGTGGTTTAGATGTGCAGCAATTAATTCGATTTTATTTTCTTTTTTTAAAGCATTTAAGATATGAAAAAGAAAAACAGAGTCAGGTCCTCCAGAAAGACCCAAAATAATTTTAGGCTTTTTGGTTTGCGAAGTTAGTTCTTTAATAGTGGTGTTGATTTTTTGAATGTGCATTGTTGTATTATGATTTTACTAGGTTTTTTTCAATAAATTGCATAATGTCACCATCCAAAACTAAATCTGGTTGTGGAGATTCAAGATTTGTTCTGTGATCTTTTACCATTTTATATGGATGAAGAATATAAGATCTTATTTGTGAACCCCATTCTATTTTCTTTTTTTCTTTTGATGATTCTTTTTCTTTTTTTTCAGCTAGTTGTTTTTGAACTAATTTGGCCATAAGCATTTTCATTGATGTTTGTTTGTTTTGAAGTTGTGAGCGTTCATTTTGGCATTGAACAACTATTCCACTTGGAATGTGTGTAATTCTAACGGCAGAATCTGTTTTGTTGACATGTTGTCCTCCTTTTCCGCTAGCACGGTAGGTGTCTATGCGAATGTCTTTTTCATCAATTTCAATTTTTGCATCAGGAACATCTGGTGCGGCAGAAACTGCGGCAAAAGATGTATGTCTTCTTTTATTTGAATCAAAAGGAGAAATTCTTACAAGCCTGTGTATTCCGGCTTCGTTTTTTAAAAAACCGTAAGCATTTTTTCCTCTTATATATATAGTTGCAGATTTTATCCCTGCTTCTTCTCCATCTTGATAGTCTAAAATATCTACTTTAAAATTTTCACGCTCGCAAAAACGAACATACATTCTAAGTAGCATGTTGGCCCAGTCTTGAGATTCTGTCCCGCCAGCGCCAGCATTAATAATTAAAAAACAATTTCTTTTATCTTCTTCACTATTAAGAAGGAGTTCAATTTTAAATTTACTTACTTTTTTACAAAGTTGATTAATGTCGTTTTGAATCTTTTTAAGTTCGGATTCGTCATTACTGAAAAGTTCTAAGAATTCTATGCACTCTTGATAAGATTTCTTAATTGTTAAATATTCATCTCTTCTGTTTTTGAGATTTTGAAATTCTTTTGAAATGTCAATTTGGTTTGAGTTTTGCCAAAAATTTTCAGCATTAATTATTTTATCTAATTTTTGATATTGATTTTCTATTTTATTGTTTTCCCAATATGATTTGATTGACAGAATGTCGGGATCAATAGATTTAATTTTATCTTTAAGTGTATCAATTAACATATTTTTATTTTTGTTTAAATTGTATTTTTCTTTGTTAAGTATATTGCTGAGGAATATAAGGGCAATTGTGTATGTTTTTGTGCCAAAAAACTAAATTTTAGGTCCTTTTTTCTTTTCTGACTCTGTTGGCCATTCGCGTTGAGGAAAGTGTCCTTTTAGCTCTTCATGTTTTTTTTTGTGGTCTTTTTGGATTTTTTCGTTTTTTGGAAGTTTTGGTTTTTTGTTTTCTTCATCGTTGTTGGTTTCTTTTAATTTTATATTATTCATTCCCATTATTTTCCTTTTTTTAGAATTTTTAGTGTGGCTTGATACAGCTTCTTATTTTGTATAATATTCTTTTTAGGGTTCTTTGGTCAATATTTTAACAAAATTATATTTGTTTTATTTATTAAAAACTAAATAGGTTCTTTAGGTAGATTTTTTTAAAATCTTCGAGTAGGACCATGTTCTTTAAAAATTTAAAGGTTTGTTTTTTGCATTAAAAAATAAAAAGTTAAGAAAATATTAAAAAAATGAAAAAAAACCTTGCAAGACTCAAAAAAAGACTATAGAATTTTGTCCATGCTCAAGAATTTAAAACGGTTTAAGTCTAAAGGCATTTGGAGGTAAAAAGATTTACTTTTGATCTTTGAAATTCATAGGAAATTAAAGACAGAATTCAAAAATTGCTTGGATCTTGGCAATTTCTTTATAACGTATAATATTTAGATACGGAGAGTTTGATCCTGGCTCAGAATGAACGCTGGCGGCGTGCTTAACACATGCAAGTCGAACGAGAAAGTTTCTTCGGAAACGAGTAAAGTGGCGAACGGGTGAGGAATGCGTGAGAATCTCCCTCTTAGTGAAGGATACCTTCGAGAAATCGGAGCTAATACTGCATAAGTCCCTACGGGGAGAAAGGTGGCCTCTTGCTACCGCTGAGAGATGAGCTTGCGTGCTATTAGCTTGTTGGTGAGGTAAAAGCTCACCAAAGCTTTGATGGCTAGCCGGCCTGAGAGGGTGTACGGCCACATTGGGACTGAGATACGGCCCAGACTCCTACGGGAGGCAGCAGTGGGGAATATTGCACAATGGGCGAAAGCCTGATGCAGCGACGCCGCGTGGAGGATGACGGTTTTCGGATTGTAAACTCCTGTTAAGTGGGAAGAAAAACTTGCGGGTAATATACGCAAGCGTTGACGGTACCACTAGAGAAAGCTCCGGCTAACTTCGTGCCAGCAGCCGCGGTAATACGAGGGGAGCAAGCGTTATTCGGAATTACTGGGCGTAAAGGGCGCGTAGGCGGTTAATTAAGTCAGTTGTTAAATACCTCGGCCTAACTGAGGAGTCGCGATTGAAACTGGTTGACTAGAACTCAAGAGAGAGAAGTGGAATTATCGGAGTAGCGGTAAAATGCGTAGATCTCGATAGGAACACCGATGGCGAAGGCAGCTTCTTGGCTTGATGTTGACGCTGAAGCGCGAAAGCGTGGGGAGCAAACAGGATTAGATACCCTGGTAGTCCACGCCGTAAACGATGATCACTGGATGTGGGTCTTGCTTTGCAAGATCCGTGTCGAAGCTAACGCGTTAAGTGATCCGCCTGGGGAGTACGATCGCAAGATTAAAACTCAAAGGAATTGACGGGGGTCCGCACAAGCGGTGGAACATGTGGTTTAATTCGACACTACGCGAGAAACCTTACCTAGGTTTGACATGTATTTGACCGCTGTAGAAATACAGTTTTTCAAGTTTACTTGAACAGATACACAGGTGCTGCATGGCTGTCGTCAGCTCGTGTCGTGAGATGTTAGGTTAAGTCCTCTAACGAGCGCAACCCCTGCCGTCAGTTGCTAATTCACTTGTTGAAAGCACTCTGGCGGGACTGACTGGGAAACCAGTAGGAAGGTGGGGATGACGTCAAGTCCTCATGGTCCTTATACCTAGGGCTACACACGTGTTACAATGGCTAATACAAAGGGAAGCGAACCTGTGAGGGGGAGCAAATCCCATAAAGTTAGTCTAAGTTCGGATTGGAGTCTGCAACTCGACTCCATGAAGTTGAAATCGCTAGTAATCGCGTATCAGAACGACGCGGTGAATACGTTCTCGGACCTTGTACACACCGCCCGTCACACCACGAAAATCGTCTATACCAGAAATCACCTTAGCTAACCTTTTATTAGGGGGCGGGTGCTGAAGGTATGGGTGGTAATTGGGGTGAAGTCGTAACAAGGTAGCTGTAGGAGAACCTGCGGCTGGATCACCTCCTTTCGAGGGAGTAATTTAATCGGCTTTGGCCGATTTAAAAGGTGTGATAAAGTATCTTGTTAAGATCCAAGCTTAAATTATTTTTTTTACAGTTTTGGTTGCTGTGAATTGGGGGCTGACTTAAGTTTAGTTGGGGCCTATAGCTCAGTTGGTTAGAGCGCCCTGCTGATAACGGGGAGGTCAGTCGTTCGAATCGACTTAGGCCCACCAGTTCGGTCAGCATGGTCTTCATCCTTTGTAGGACTTGTGGCGTTATAAGCTGTAAGTTGTTTTTGGGGGTGTAGCTCAGTTGGTAGAGCATCCGTTTTGCACACGGAAGGCCAGCGGTTCGATTCCGCTCACCTCCACCAAAATCTCTTTAATATTTTCTATGAATTAATAAATAAAAATTTTTTGAAATAAATGGGGTAAAAAAGTTCTTGTGATCTTTGAAATATTTATAATTCTTAAATAATTGAGTCTCAACGACCTTAAAGGGTTTTTTGAAAGTTGCTTTTTTAGAGAGTTTTTGGGTTTTTTAAATCTGAAAATCTTCTAAAAATAATACGATTAATAGAGTTTGTAGATAATTGAAAAGGGCATATGGTGGATGCCTTGGTATCAGGAGGCGATGAAGGAAGTGGAAGGCTGCTATAAGCTTCGGGGAGCTGTCAAACAAGCATTGATCCGGAGATTTCCGAATGGGGAAACCCACTTAGATTAACTCTAAGTACTCATATCTGAATATATAGGATATGAGAGCGAACGGCGCGAACTGAAACATCTAAGTAGCGTCAGGAAAAGAAAACGAATGTGATTCCCTGAGTAGTGGTGAGCGAAATGGGAACAGCTAAAAACTCATGTTGTGTAAACCTGTGCGTGTTGCAACATGGGGGTTGCGGGAAATAGTCTCTAAAAAGTACAGTTTTTAGGTTGTGTTGCTTAACTTAACTGAATGTTCTGGAATGGACAACCAAAGAAAGTGACAGTCTTGTAAGTGAAAGGTTAAGTTCACACAATAATTATTCTCCCAAGTATCACGGAGCACGTGAAATTCCGTGAGAATCTGCCCCGACCATGGGGTAAAGCTAAATACTACCTGATGACCGATAGTGAACTAGTACCGTGAGGGAAAGGTGAAAAGAACCCCGGAAGGGGAGTGAAATAGAAACTAAAACCATATGTCTATGATCGGTGGAAGCGATATATAAGTATGCGCGACCACGTACCTTTTGCATAATGGGCCAACGAGTTACTCCTACGTTGCAAGGTTAAGCTTTGAAAGAGCGGAGCCGCAGCGAAAGCAAGTCTTAATAGGGCGAATTAGTAGCGTGGGGTAGACCCGAAACCTAGTGAGCTATCCATGGGCAGGATGAAGTCTCGGTAAGACGAGATGGAGGTCCGAACCAGTGTAGGTTGAAAACTGCTTGGATGACCTGTGGATTGGAGTGAAAGACTAATCAAACTAGGATATAGCTGGTTCTCCTCGAAATATATTTAGGTATAGCCTTGTTGAATTTATCATGGCGGTAAAGTCACAGCTTAGGCTAGGGGGCGTAAGCTTACCAAACCTTTGTTAACTCTGAATGCCGTGATTTTTGAAGACAGGAGTCAGACTCTGGGGGATAAGCTCCAGGGTCGAAAGGGAAACAGCCCAGACCATCAGCTAAGGTCCCAAAGTGTTCGTTAAGTGGGAAAAGAGGTGAAAATACACTGACAGCCAGGAGGTTGGCTTAGAAGCAGCCATCCTTTAAAGAAAGCGTAACAGCTCACTGGTCAAGTGTTTTTGCGCTGAAGTATGAACGGGTCTTAAATGAACCACCGAAGCTATGGCTCACATCTTTATGATGTGGGGGTAGAGGAGCGTTCTTTGATAGATACAAGTTTGACCGTAAGGACAGATCTGGTGGATCAAAGAAGTGAGTATGTTGGCATAAGTAACGAAAAAATAGGTGAAATTCCTGTTCGCCGAAAACCTAAGGTTTCCGTGAGAAAGGTTCATCCGCTCAGGGTTAGTCGATACCTAAGCCGAGGCCATTTGGAGTAGGCGATGGAAAGCAGGCTAAATATTCCTGCACCACTTTTAGTGTTTGAACAATGGGGTGACGCAGTAAGATAGGTTGACTTGGATTTTGGATTGCCAAGCTAAGCACAAAGAGGGGTTTTGTAGGAAAATCCGCAAAACCGCTATCCTTGAAGTGTTATTTGCACATCAATCTTAACGAGAGATGTGTTCAACTGACTCTACACTGACCAGAAAAACCTCTAGTTAGCGAAAAAGTGATCGTACCGTAAACCGACACAGGTAGGTAGGCTGAGAAAGCTAAGGCGTTGAGATAACTCTCATTAAGGAACTCGGCAAAATGACCCCGTAACTTCGGGAGAAGGGGTGCCAGTTTGGTTATTCTGGAAACAGGAGAAGCCGAGGCTGGTTACAACAAAGAGGCCCAAACGACTGTTTATCAAAAACACAGGACCATGCAAACTCGTAAGAGGAAGTATATGGTCTGACGCCTGCCCAGTGCTGGAAGGTTAAGCAGAGAGGTTAGCTCTTCGGAGCGAAGCTTTGAAGTGAAGCCCCAGTAAACGGCGGCCGTAACTATAACGGTCCTAAGGTAGCGAAGTCCCTTGTCGGGTAAGTTCCGACCTGCATGAATGGCGTAACGATTTGGGCGCTGTCTTAATGAGAGACTCAGTGAATTTGTAGTGCCGGTGAAAATGCCGGTTACCCGCGATAGGACGGAAAGACCCTGTGCACCTTTACTATAACTTGACATTGATTTTTGGGTTAGTTTGTGTAGGATAGGCGGGAGACTTTGAAGCTGCGACGTTAGTTGCAGTGGAGTCATCCTTGAAATACCGCCCTTATTGGCTTGGAAATCTAACTTCTATCCGTTATCCGGAGGAAGGACATTGTCTGGTGGGTAGTTTGACTGGGGTGGTCGCCTCCCAAAATGTAACGGAGGCGTTCAAAGGTTCCCTCATGACGAATAGAAATCGTCATTTAGAGCGCAAAAGCAGAAGGGAGCTTGACTGCGAGACATACAGGTCGAGCAGGTGCGAAAGCAGGATTTAGTGATCTGGTGGTTCCGAATGGAAGGGCCATCACTAAACGGATAAAAGGTACGCCGGGGATAACAGGCTGATCTCCTCTGAGAGTCCATATCGACGAGGAGGTTTGGCACCTCGATGTCGGCTCATCACATCCTGGGGCTGGAGAAGGTCCCAAGGGTTTGGCTGTTCGCCAATTAAAGTGGTACGCGAGCTGGGTTCAGAACGTCGTAAGACAGTTCGGTCCTTATCCATCGTGGGCGTAGGGTATTTGAGAGGGCCTGTCCCTAGTACGAGAGGACCGGGATGGACGAACCTCTGGTGTTCCAGTTGTTTACCAAAAGCAACGCTGGGTAGCTAGGTTCGGTTGAGATAACCGCTGAAAGCATCTAAGTGGGAAACTCGCCTCAAGATTAGATACCCCGTTAGTTGATAATTTGATTAAACCTTTTTGGTTTATGAAGATTAAAAATTAACATAGTAAGATCCCTTGAAGACTACAAGGTTGATAGGCTGGGTGTGTAAGTACAGTAATGTATTAAGCTAACCAGTACTAATAGATCGAGCGTTTTATTTACATAAAGAATTCCATTATCGTATTTTCGTTTGATTCATTTTATTTATGATTATAAATATTTCAGATTACAGGAAAAAATATTTAAAATTTCCTGGTGGGTATAGCTGTGGGGAAATACCCGTTTCCATCCCGAACACGGAAGTTAAGTCTACAGCGCCGACGATACTTGGCTGGTGACGGCCCGGGACAATAGGTACCGCCAGGATTAAAAATTGAGCACCAACAAAAGTTGGTGCTCTTTTTATTACAACAATTTTCTACTTAAAAAAAGTTGATATTGACTTTCGATAAATGATTAGTGAATTACAGGGGAAAAAGTTAAGGAGTTGGTAAGTGTTTTTAATATATTTGTCGTGCAAAAATTATTGAGGATGAAAAAAAATTCATTCTTATGAAGCTTCCGGCAATAATTTATATTAAATGTGACGCAAATAGTGAGTTTAAAGTATGGATGGAGAGTATTATTAAAAAATAATAATTGATTCGCTAGTAAATTAATTTGACTTATTCCAAAAATTTTATACATTTTTATGGTGATTTAAATAAGTTGTCTTCTGTATTATCTAAAGAGCATTAAATGAAAAATAAAAAAGTATTCAAATCTTTATTATCAATTCTTGTTATTATTTTTTCAGATCAAATTTTATCGATGCCCCAGAATCGATTATTGACGTTTCGCGATTGTGATTATATAAACGTCACTATTTCCTTTCCAGAACATCCACCACAAGAACTAAAAACTGCATTAAGTGATTTTTTAAGACTGAATGTAGAGTATTGTTATGCAAAAGCTACTAATTGGGATTTGCAAACAAATTGCCCGTTTGATCAATGTAAAAGATATTTTGAATTTACAAAGTTTTTAACGTCTGTTTACATTAATTTGATGGAAAATACTTGTTTGCGTTTTTTTAATGAACGTTATTTATATTGGTGTCAACGCCTTTGGGGGAATCTTTCTGAGTATCAATTTATAATGTTTAGATGTGAAGAAACTAGAACACATTTTGAAGGCAAAAAATCTTTGGTTTTGCCTGGATTTTCTGTTAATGGTGAAATTATATTTGAAAAGACTGTTGTTCCTTATGTAGATGTTGAGACATTTTTTTATCAATATTTAAATCAGTAAATAAAATTAACTTTTGGTTTACAAATTTTTAGCACTTACTTAATATGTCATATTATTAAAGAATAAATCATAAAATTTTTTGAGTAGTATTGTGATTTTTATTAATTATAGGTTTAGATGTAGGAAAAACTTTTCTGGCATTGTTATGTCTCTAGGGTGAGTTCGTGAAAATTTTAAGGTATCGATTTTTATCGATACCTTTTTTTATTTTTCAAAATTAGAAAATTGGAAATTTAGAAAGGGATTTAAAATAAAAAAACAAAATTAACTGTGTAAAATTTATTATCCCAAACAGTTGAAAGGAGTAAGGCATGAAAGAGTATAAAACTGAAGATATTAGAAATTTTGCTCTTGTTGGACATGGTGCTTGTGGTAAAACAATTTTAAGTGAGGCATTGTTTGCGTGTAGTGATAAAATTAATCGAATGGGAAGCGTGGCAGCAGGCAACACTATTTCTGACTATAATCAGGATGAGCATGATAGAAAAATATCAATTCATTCTTCGCTGCTTCATACTCAATGGAAAGATAAAAAATTTAATTTTATTGACACTCCAGGATATGCAGATTTTATTGGGGAAGCTTTAGGCGCAATTCGTGTTGTTGATTTGGCTGTGGTTGTTGTGCATGTAGTCCAAGGAGTAGAGGTTGGTACAGAGCAAGTTTGGAATTTCGCTACAAAAGCTAATATTCCTAAATTAATTGTTGTGAATGCTATTGATAAAGAAAATATTAGTTTTGATGACGTTTTACAACAAGCAATAGACCATTTTGGCAATAAAGTTTTACCTTTAAGTGTTCCTATAAATTCAGGCCCTGGTTTTAATCAAGTTTTAGATGTTTTGCAAAAAAGGATTTTAACTTTTAAAACTGATGGCAGCGGTAAATATGAATCTGCAGAATTAAGTGGAGAGTGGAAAGAAAAAGGCGAAAAGCTTTATGATGAATTAATTGAAAATGTTGCTGAATCAGATGATGCTCTCTTAGAAAAATTCTTTGAAAATGAAAGTTTGTCAGAAGATGAGCTTTGTTCTGGAATTCATACTGCCATACAAAATCAAAGTGTAATTCCTTTGTTTGCTACTTCCGCAGAAACAAATGTTGGAATAATGTGTTTGATGGATTTTTTGGCAAAATATGGACCATCGCCGTTAGATTTTTCTTCTGTTAAGGGTCTTGATGATAAAGATTCTGAAGTTGATGTTAAAGTGACAAATCATGAACCTGTGGCTTTTATTTTTAAAACGGTTAGTGAGGCACATGTTGGTGATCTTTCATTTTTTAGAGTTTATTCAGGTGATGTAAAGCCCGGAATGTCTCTTTATAATAGTGTTAGAAGTAGTACAGAAAGATTAGGACAGTTATTTATTTTGAATGGAAAAGAAAGAGAAGCGGTTGATGTTTTGCATGCCGGCGATATAGGTTCTGTTGTTAAGCTGAAAGATTCACATACGAGTAACACTCTTTGTGATCCTAAAAAAATTGTTGTTTTGCCAAAAATATCTTATCCAAAACCGAATATTCATATTGCTATACAACCTAAATCAAAAGGACAAGAAGAAAAATTAGCAAACGGTCTTTCAACTATTCGCGAAGAAGATTCAACATTTGTTTTTAGAGTTGATTCAGAATTACATCAAACAGTCATGTCGGGACAAGGAGAGTTACACCTAGATGTCATTACAAACAGATTGAAGGATAGATTTAATATTGAAATTGTTTCTTCTAAGCCTAGAATTCCTTATCGTGAAACAATTAAGTCAAATAGTGATTCAAGATATAGACATAAAAAACAATCTGGTGGGGCGGGTCAGTTTGCAGAAGTTTGTGTACGTATAGAACCACTTCCTAAGGATAGAGACGTTGAGTTTACAAATTCACTTGTTGGGCAAAATGTGGACAGGGTTTTTGTTCCTTCTGTGGAAAAAGGTGTAAAATCAGCATCTTTAGAAGGTGTTTTGGCTGGATATAAAGTTGTGGCAACAAAAGTAGATTTTTATGATGGCAAACAACATCCTGTTGATTCTAAAGATATAGCATTTCAAATTGCTGGAAAAAAGGCATTTCGCGATGCTTTTATGAATGCCAAGCCTTGTTTGTTGGAACCTATTCTTAATGTTGAAGTTCGTGTGCCAGAAGAATTCATGGGTGATGTAATGGGAGATATTTCGTCACGGCGTGGTAAGATTTTGGGCATGGATGCAGAGGGATCATTTCAGGTGATTAAAGCTCAAGCGCCACAATCAGAACTTTATAAATATTCTACTGTATTGCGTTCTATGACGGGTGGTCGCGGGATTCATAGTGAAGAACTTAGTCATTATGAAGAAATGCCAGCAGAATTGCAGCAAAAAGTTGTAAATGAGTTAAAAGCTGAAAAACAAGAGGTTTGAGTCGCTAAAAACACTAAAAATCTAAAAAAGGTGCTGTTTTTTCAGCACCTTTTTTACGTTTGGCAAGAAAACTTATATAATAGATATCTGTTGGTTGTTAGGTATTGATATTTTGCAGTAAGAAAGATTTATGAGATTAATTTTTTTGGTAATGATTTTTAGTTTTCAAGCAATTTTTGCATCTCCTGGTCAACCTGTTAAATATTTAAGAGATAGGGTGCCACAGAAATTTAAAGAATTGCGGATAAAATTGCCACATCTATTATCTATTTTTGAAAGAAAAAAGATAAGCATTTGTTGTGGAGTTGAAAAATTAGATAATTTTCTTGAGAAAGGTTGCAGTTCTTTTTTGATTAAAATAGAAGGTGATTTGGATAAATATTTGGACACAGAAAAATATAAAAATTGGGGGAACCTAGAAGAAGATGTAGTAAAAGAGATGAATGATTATTTGTCCAAAGCAAGAGTAGAAAGAGATTTGAAGAGAATAGAGGGTTTCTTATCTATTGAGAATCAAGAATCATTAGATCCTGACGATTTTAATTTTTTTATAGAAACACAAATAGAGGTTGTCCGTTTAAGGCGAAGACTTCGTGATATTCAAAAAGAATATAATGAAAAAGCAATGCATTTAATCCTCAAAATAAGACAAAAAAGAAGAGATTTAAGCCGCGAGATAGATGGACCTTATTCAAAGAGGCGGCGAGTAGGATTGTAGTTATATTTCGCTAGAAAAGACTAAAAACAAGCAAATAAGCAAAATAAATTGATAGGGGAATTTTTATATGAAACGTACAAAGATTAAAGATGTGCTTCGCGGAGAAGTTGGAAAAACTTATACCGTAAAAGGATGGGTAAAAACAGTTAGAAATCAAAAAAAATTTTCTTTTCTTCAAATAAATGATGGTTCTTGTTTTGCTAGTTTGCAAGTTGTTGCTGATTCTCAAATTGAAGGCTATGACAAAGCCGTTGATGATTTTTCTACCGGTGCAGCTATTTCTGTGGGTGGAGAATTAGTTAAAAGTCCAGGACAAGGACAAAGTCTAGAGCTTAATGCAACATCTATTGAATTAATTGGTGCTTGTGATTCTGAAAAATATCCTTTGCAAAAAAAACGTCATTCTTTTGAATTTTTAAGAACTATTGCACATTTACGTCCACGTACAAATACGTTTGGTGCGGTTGCGCGTCTTAAAAATGCTCTTGCGTTTGCAACACACAAATTTTTTCAAGAAAAAGGTTTTCTCTATATTCATACACCAATTATTACATCTTCTGATTGTGAAGGAGCAGGTCAAATGTTTAGAGCAACAACTTTGGATTTAAACAATTTGCCTAGAAATGAAAAAGGTGGTGTTGACAACAAACAAGATTTTTTTGGCAAACCAACGTTTTTAACCGTTTCTGGACAAATAGAAGTTGAAAATTTTGCTTGTGCGCTTTCTGATGTTTACACATTTGGGCCTACTTTCCGTGCAGAAAATTCTAACACATCACGTCACTTATCTGAATTTTGGATGATTGAGCCTGAAATGGCTTTTGCCGATATTAAAGATGATATGGATTATGCAGAAAGTTATTTAAAATATTTACTTAAATATGTTTTGGATAATTGCAGAGAAGACCTTGAGTTTTTTGATAAATTTATAGAAAAAGGTTTAATTGAAAAATTAGAGCATGTTGTTAAAACACCATTTGAGCGTTTAACTTACACAGAAGCAATTGATATTTTAGTTAAAACAGATAAAAAATTTGAATTTCCTGTTAAGTGGGGT
>Ga0233430_1004523_pt1 | contig 12857 bp, 9 predicted proteins | sample SI_118_April2016_2_FD_179883 | JGI IMG/M metagenome (GOLD analysis project Ga0233430, IMG submission 179883) | Seawater microbial communities from Saanich Inlet, British Columbia, Canada - SI_118_April2016_150_MG | ecosystem: Environmental > Aquatic > Marine > Inlet | place: Canada: British... | reverse complement strand
CTGAATGCCTTCAATGTTCCGCTTCCTGATGGTGTCGAGAAACCTTTTGCGGAATAGAAGGTGAAGTCTTCTTCAGACAGTCGTTTGACAGGTCTGCTTGGTCGGGACCTGCAGGGCTCCCTTTCACCGGCGTTACATAATGAATGCTATCGATCACTTGGTATCTCAGGTCTGTATCAGCCCGTCGATTTCACCCGGCGCAATATTGCCGACGAGGACCTTCCTGATATTCTCGCGTCCCTGATCCGGTTGGGGTTTTCCGGCGTCAACGTCACTCACCCTTTCAAAACAGCTGTGCTACCGCTTCTCGATGAAGTGTCGGAAGATGCGATGCGTCTGGGTGCGGTCAATACAGTGGTCATCCGTGACGGCAAAACGACAGGGTACAATACGGACTGGCTTGGTTTTTCAGCCCAACTCACCGCCCTGGACAACGCTAATGTCACTGTCCAGGGCCCGGCATTGGTGATGGGTGCAGGAGGGGCCGGGCGTGCCGTTATCCATGCCTTATTGAAAAAGCCTGTCAGTCCAGTGCTTCTTTATGACCCCGATACAGAACAGGCTCAGGCAACGATTGCGCATTTTGGCAGTCCGGATATCCAGCTTGTGGAAGATATCGAGGCGGCGGCTGCAGAATCACATCTGCTGGTCAACGCCAGCACAGTCGGCATGCATGGCAAGGGTGGGCTGCCATTGGCAGAACATCTGATACGCCCGGATCACATGGTTGCCGAAGTTGTCTATTTTCCCGTTGAAACAAATCTGGTTCAGTTGGCCCGAACCAGGGGGTGCAATATTGCGACCGGTGACATTATGTGTCTTGATCAAGCTCTCGCCAGCTTTATATTGATGACAGATCTGATCCCGGATTCCGGGAAAATGAAAGATTTTTTTACAGGATTACTGGTGAAGTCCTGAGCGTTGTAAACTAGGTGCCTTATCAGGCAGCGTAAAATTGGAAAGCCGAACGGATGGACCCGTTTCGTACGCTTGTAGAAGTTTCCAGCATGGGCATTCTTGTCCATCGCGATTTCAAATTACTGTACGCCAATCTGGCCACAGCTGATGCTTTTGGCTACGAAACTGTGTCCGATTTGATGGCAATCAGCTCAGTGCGCGACCTGTTGCAGGATCATGAATTGATCCGCATGAAAGGCTACCACGATGCCCGACTGAGGGGTGAGGCTGTCCCTGAGGAATATGTCCTGCAGGGAAAGCGCCCGGACAACAAAGAGCTTTGGATGAAAAACCGACCCGTCGTCGTCGAATGGGAAGGGGAACCTGCTGTTTGCATATCCATGATCATTGTGACCGAAAGTGTCCTTGCAGAAAAAGCCCTGGCGGAAAATGAGAAACGCTTTCGGGATTTTTCCCTTGCTGCTGCTGACTGGTTCTGGGAAATGGATGAGGACTTGAAGTTTACTTATTTTTCGGAGCGTCAAAGTGAAATTACGGGGTTTTCATCTGATCATTATTTGGGCAAAAGCCGTGAGGATGTCAGTAAGGAGCTGAGTGAAACAAGCAAATGGCAAGCCCACATCGAAGATCTGACGGCCCACCGACCCTTTCGGAACCTGAGATATCCCATTGCCTTGAAAGATGGTGGTCATTTACCAATCAGTGTCGACGGCCGCCCCGTATTTGACGATGACGGCAACTTCTGTGGCTACCGCGGAACCGGCCGGGATGACCGCGAACGAACTGAAACTGAAAATGAACTTCGGATCGCCAAGGAAGCCGCTGAAGAATCCAATCGGGTCAAGTCTGAATTTCTGGCCAACATGAGCCATGAATTGAGGACGCCACTGAACGCGATAATCGGTTTTTCCAGTATCATGGAACGATCATTGTTCGGCCCTCTGGGGCACGACAAATATCGCGGTTATGCAACGGATATTCGATCTTCCAGCGTGCATCTTCTGCAAATCATCAACGATATTCTGGATACAGCGCGGATAGAAGCGGGCCAGACTCCTGTCAGTTTTGAATATGTCATTCTGGAGGAAAGTCTGACCACGGCACTTTCCCTGCTGGAAGAAAAGATTGTCGAGGCAAAGCTCAAAATCAAGACCACGGTTGCAAAGGATCTCCCTGCCGCCTGGGCAGATTCTCGCCATGTTGCGCAGATTTTCCTCAATATCCTGGGCAATGCGGTCAAATTCTCCAACCCAGGTGGATCGGTTCATATCCGGATGTCGGCGCAGGGTGACAGGCAAGTGAAAATTGAATTTGAGGACACCGGCTGTGGCATTCCGGCTGCGGATTTGAACAAGGTCTTGCAGCCTTTTGGCCAGTCAGGTGATCACCTGACCCGTGCACAACAGGGTACCGGCCTTGGATTGCCACTGACCATTTCACTGGTTGAGCTAAATAAAGGTCAGTTTGATATCGCCAGCTGCGAGACAGTCGGCACAACCGTCACTTTGATGCTCCCGACAAGGTAAAGCTCTCGCCCAGTCCGGTGCTATTCTTTAAAAGTACCGGCCAGAAAATCAATGGCTGCCTGGGCACCGCCCTTGCCATGCGGGATATCAAGTGCCTGCATACCCATTTCCAGCACACCTAGAGACCCCAGCAACATGGGTGCGTTGACATAGCCCATGTGGGCGATCCGGATTGCATGCTTGCTCAGGTCTCCGATACCACTGCCGACAACGACGCCACATTGCTCGTTGCACCATTTCAATAATTCAGCAGGATCGACGCCATCAGCAAAGATCACAGGTGTCACAGAGGGGGCTCGTTCCGCTGGGTCAGATATGTTCATCTCCATTGCACCTTCCTTGCCCCATACCGATACGGCGGCATGAACGGCACCTGCAAGTTTGCGGTGACGCTCCCAGGCTTGCTCCAGCCCTTCCTCGAACAACATGTCCATGGATTTGCACAAGGCGAACAAAAGGTGTTCGGGCGGCGTGCCACAATATTTCTCGTAATGCTGCTCACCCTCGCGCGCAGTCCAGTCCCAATAGTGTGTTCTCAGGTCCGCCGTTTTATGTGCTTCCATTGCCTTTGGACCAGCCGCCAGCAATCCCAGACCTGGTGGTGACATCAATCCCTTTTGCGATCCCACCATGGCAACATCAACGCCCCAGTCATCCATTTCGAAAGGCATGCAGCCGATTGACGCCATGCCATCGACCATAAACAGGGCGGGATGTCCGGCGGCATCGATTGCTTTTCTGATTGCAGGGATATCGTTGACGATGCCACTGGCTGTATCTATCTGCACAACCATGATGGCCTTAATCTCATGTTCAGTATCCGCACGCAGACGCGCTTCAACTGCTGCCGGATCAACGGCCCGTCGTGGTGTTGCCTCCAGCACTTCTGTTTGCGCGCCCTGAACGGCTGCCATTTCGCCCCAGCCAACCGCAAAGCGACCACTTTCCAGAACCAGAACCTTATCGCCTTTACTCAGCATGTTGGAAATTGCAGCTTCCCAGGCACCATGTCCGTTAGCTGTGTAAATGTAGGTACGCCCCTTGGTGCGAAAGACAGTGCGCAAGTCGTTCAACAGACGTTCCGTCACACCCAGCAAGTCACCGGAATAAATCTCGATGGCCGGGCGATGCATCGCATTCAGCACTTCGTCGGGAATATTGGTCGGTCCCGGAATGGTCAAAAACTCACGACCCTGACGCAAAGTCATTGGCTGTAATCCTTGTATGTAACGGTTGGGATAGGACGCAGGAAAGGTAATTATTCGATTTGAACTTAGTACCTGTTTGGCCTGCAGGGTGCAAGATTCTTCTGGAGCACCATGATCATAGAACGATGGTGCCATCCAGAATTGATCTGAGATAAGCGCCGTAGCTGCTGTTTTTCAGCGCCTCCGCCTGGTCTGCAAGCGCCGCCTTGTCGATGAAGCCCTTGATATAGGCAATTTCTTCGAGACAGGCGATTTTCAGGCCTTGCCGACGTTCAACAGTGGCCACGAAATTGCCAGCCTCTGCCAGTGCGTCCGGCGATCCGGTATCAAGCCAGGCAAACCCGCGCCCCAGGACTTCCATGTCCATTTTACCTTCTGCCAGATATACATTGTTGAGATCTGTGATTTCCAGTTCTCCGCGGGCTGACGGGGTCAGGTTCCGGGCAATTTCCGATGCCCGGCCGTCAAAGAAATAGAGCCCGGTAATCGCAAAATTTGATGGTGGAACAGATGGCTTTTCGACGATGTCGATCATCTTGCCATGTTCATCAAGGACAGCCACGCCATATCGTTCAGGATCAGAAACGGGATACCCAAAAACCTTGGCTCCCTCCGTCAAGGTAGCGCTTTTTTCCAGTATCTCACTCAGGCCGCGACCAAAGAAAAGGTTGTCGCCCAGTACCAGGCAACTTGTGTCACCGTCCAGAAACTCTTCGGCAATGATCAGCGCCTGGGCAAGACCTTCGGGTTTGGGTTGGGCTGCATAGACAAGTTTCAATCCCCATTGTGAACCATCACCAAGCAATCCCTGAAAAGCTGCCTGATCATGGGGGGTGGTAATGATCATGATTTCACGAAGTCCGGCCAGCATCAGGACCGAAAGCGGATAATAGATCATCGGTTTGTCGTAGACGGGCAGCAATTGTTTGCTGACGGCCTTGGTGATTGGATGCAATCGTGTCCCCGAACCGCCGGCCAGAATGATCCCCTTCATCAGCTTTCCTTTTCGCTTTTGTGACCCAGCCGCTGTCCCTGATAGCGACCATCGAGAATGGGTTGCCACCAATCCTGATTGTCCAGATACCATTGCACCGTTTTGGCCAACCCACTTTCAAATGTTTCCTGTGGCTTCCAGCCCAGATCGCGATGGGCGCGGCTACTATCTATCGCATATCGGAAATCATGACCGGGCCGATCCGTCACAAACTTGCGCAAATCACGATGCGGTCGGCCTTCAGAGTCAGGGCTGAATTCGTCAAGCAAATCGCAGATGCCGTCAACAACATCAATGTTGCGCCGTTCTCCGTCCCCGCCGACTAGATAGACTTCTCCCGGCGTTCCTTTTTCCAGCATCGCCATCAAAGCCTGAACATGATCATCGACATGCATCCAGTCACGCACGTTGCTGCCGTCGCCATAGACCGGCAAGTCTTCTCCGGCCAGTCCTTTCAGGATCATCAACGGAATCAGCTTTTCCGGGAACTGAAAGGGGCCGTAATTGTTCGAGCAATTTGAGACGATCACCGGCAAACCGTGGGTTTGACACCAGGCGCGGGCCAGGTGATCGGCAGAGGCCTTGCTGGCGGCGTAGGGAGAGTTCGGTCGGTGCGGTGAGTCGTTGGTAAAGTATCCTTCGTCGCCCAGTGCGCCATATACCTCGTCGGTTGATATATGCAGAAACCGGAATGCCTGCCTGTTTTCTTCCGAAATATTTCGCCACCACGCAGTTGCGGCTTCCAGCATGGTCCAGGTGCCAACAACATTGGTTTCAATAAAGGGTGCAGCGCCATCAATCGAGCGATCAACGTGGCTTTCAGCAGCCAGATGCATCACGACATCCGGTTGATATTCTGTAAACAGTTTTTGCATAGCGGCGGCATCGCAAATATCCGCCTGAACAAATTTGTAGGTGGGTTGATCAGCAACTTCTAATAATGAATCAGGGTTGGCGGCGTAGGTCAGTATATCCACATTCAGGACATCATCTCCCCGCCCGACCAGGTGGCGGACAACGGCTGAGCCGATGAAACCCGACCCACCAGTGACCAGATATTTTTTTGCCATGCTTGTACTCATCTTCGTTCTGGCCGCTTTATAACCAACAATAACAGCGTAGTGGTGATTTTGATCTCTTTCATCGGCCCGATTGCCAGCCGCTCGTCAGGCTATCGCAGGTCAGTCAGACAGTGTCAATCACCGAGATATGCTCTATGTTGCCGTATCTCCTGACCTATGACCAGAACCAGATGCCTGATCCCGACTTATTATCCGTAACACGCCTGATTGTCAGCTATAACAGCAGCCAGGTCATTGCCGATTGTCTCGACGCAATTCCGGGCCAGCCGACCGTTGTTATCGACAATGACAGCAAAGACAATACGGCCGAAATCTGCCGACAGCGTGACAATACGAAGGTGATCGAAACGGGTGAAAATCCGGGGTTTGGTGCCGGGGTAAACCGCGGCTTCGAGAACATTGATACGGAATGGTCGCTTGTCATTAATCCTGACGCCGTCCTGGACGGTCAAAATCTGGAACGCATGCTGGATTGTGCCCGACGGTTTCCGGACGCAGGTATGATCGCACCGGCTATCGTCGACCCTGACGGCGCGCTGGACTATAGCCATGACAAGGCCCTTCATCGCCGTAAGGGTATGAGCCGTAAACGCCTGGACCCTTTGCCTGAAGGGCCTGTATGTGCCGAATTTCTCAGTGGTGCTGCCTTTTTGGTTCGAACAGATGTCGCGAAACAAATCGGTGGATTTGATGAAACATTTTTTCTTTTTTATGAAGATGATGATTTTTGCTGGCGAGTCGCCAATGCCGGTTATTCCCTGATTCTGGAGCCGGCCGCCCAGGCAATACATCTTGGTGGAACCTCAACCATTCCCAGTGCCCGCATTGCTTATCGACGTGACTATCATATGGGACGGTCGCTGACGTTGTACCGCCAAAAGCATCTGGGACCCCGAACAGCATTCCTGATGACATTTTCGGATGCACCCCGGCTTTTATCCAAAGCCATGCTGCGCAGCCTGACCGGAAGCTGGTCCAAGGCGGCGAGGGATTGGGGCCGCCTGAATGGAACGATCAGCAGGTTATTTTCGTAAGCGATCGTCTCAACAAAAAAGGGATTGGCCACAAATTGTGAACCAATCCCCTGTTTTGATCTATTGGATCCAGATTACAAAGCAGCGTCTTCCAGAATTACGCGACCTTGATCTGTGACAGGAACTCCTCAACATCCGATTGCAATGAAGCAAATCGCTGATTGAGTTCAACCGAGGCATTCAGAACCTCGCTTGATGCAGCACCCGTTTCTTCTGATCCGTTTTTCACATCAATGATGCTGGCGGAAACTTCCTGGGTTCCGCTGGCAGCTTCCTGAACGTTGCGACTGATCTCATTTGTCGCCGCCCCCTGCTCTTCAACCGCAGAGGCAATTGCCGTAGCAATTTCGTTCATTTCGGCAATCGTTTTGGTAATATCACCGATCGCGTCGACCGCTTCTTCTGTTGCGTTCTGGATAGAAGAAACCTGGGAGGCAATTTCCTCAGTGGCCTTGGCTGTCTGGCTTGCCAGATCCTTGACCTCTGAGGCAACGACGGCAAAGCCCTTGCCTGCCTCACCGGCGCGTGCTGCTTCGATAGTGGCGTTCAATGCCAGCAAGCCTGTTTGACTGGCAATGTCATTAATCAGATTAACAACATCTCCAACTTTCTGGGCATTGTCAGCAAGTTTGCGGATGGTGATATTTGTGCTGTCTGCCGCAGCGACAGCGTTTTGAGCCACCGATGTAGATTGGTGGACCTGTCGGCTGATTTCACCAATTGATGCCGTCAGTTCTTCGGCAGCTGCGGCAACAGTTTGAACACTGTTTGTCGCTTGCTCTGCTGCCGACGCAACCATGACACTATGGTCCATCGTCTGGCGGGCAATATCACTCATGTTGCGGGCTGATGATTCAACCTGCGTCGTCGAGGATGATACAATCGTCAGAACTTCGTCAACCGACATTTCGAACCCGGACGTCAGATCCTCGACACGTGAGATATGAGCTTGCTCCTCGTTTCTCGCCGTTTCCTCGCGCTCACGGTCAGATTTCTCTTTTGCCTTGCGTTCAAGTCGCGCCTGGGCTTCTTCTTCTTCAAGCCGGGTCTTGGCAATGCCCTGCTCCTTGAAGACCTCTACCGCCCGGGCCATGCCACCAATTTCGTCGACACGGTCGATAAAACGAATTTCAGTGTCCAGCTTGCCGCCTGCCAGGACTTCCATTGTCTCCGTAAGTTCATTGATCGGACGGGAAATTCCGAAAGCGATAACTGTCGCGAAACCGCCAACGACCAGAACAAGAACAACAACACTTCCCAGCATCAAATAGAGTTCTGTTCGTGCTTGCTGCAGGATGGAGCCCGTCAGGTTGGTAAGATATTCTGCTATGCCGTCTTCGACTTTTTTCAGCAGATCAATCTTTTTGGTGATCGTACCGAACCAATGTGTAGCGGTTACGCCACCGGTTGAGCCCATACGCTGACTTTCTATGGCGATGGTCCGCAGCCGGTTAACTTCGTCTACTGCCGGTCCGACAACAGTTTCCTTGTGCAAGGCGACAATTTCCGGTTCGGCCTGCAGATAGAAACGGCTGAGGTAGGTATCCTGCATGGCGATCAGTTGCAGGAATTTCCGATAGACAACTGGATTGAACGCTTTCGCGCCAAAACCACCGGCACCCATGGCACGTTCAATACCCGCACGTTCCTTGCCTTGAAGGTAGGCTGTATAGGCGGCAATGGCTTGCGAAACTTCGCCGTCCTCACTGTAGTGGGTCATGCCTTCGACAACATTCAACAATTTGGCGATCGTACCTGTGTAGTATTTCGCCATCTGCGGAACACTCAGTTTCAGGCTGGAGACTGATGCCCGTGTTGCATCCAGCTTTGTCAGTGCTTCTGCTGCGATCCCCATTTCGTTTGCAATGTCTTCGCCATAAAGCTCAAACGGGAATTTTTCCATGCCCTGTAAAAAGGCAGCCCGGCGCTTGTTACTGTCGTCGCGCTGTCCAGGCAAAGTGGCCTTGAAATTCACACCCTTGCTGCCGATAAATCCGGCGGACATACCACGTTCTTTTTGCAGTTCATGAACCACGGCACTGACGACAGGCGCGAACTGACTCAATTCATTCAGCGCTTCCATTTCGACCGCAGCGGATCGGCGTTCCATAATCAGGAAAGTCGAAACTGTGATAATGCCAGCTAGAGCCAGGGCTATCAGAGAAAAAATACGGGCCGTAACACCCAACCGGAAAAGAGCAGACATGATGTGTTCCTTATTCATTGTGACCGACTTGCCTGTATCGATCTTTTTGTCAGCTTTTCTACCGGAATCACTTCTGTACCGGAGATCTGCTGTTCAATTTCAATTAACCTGTTGCCGTTTTGACTTCTCTTGCAGTTTCATGCGAGGGAATCCCCAGTGCATCGCAAAGTGCCGTTTCCATTTCGACAACCGAAAACGGCTTGCTCAAGACATGTGGAATGCACAGGCCTTTCGTCTTTCCAAGTTTGCTTGCGGCTCTGGCGTACATCTCTTCGCGGCCAGAGATCAGGATTATGGGAACATCGCATGTTGTTTGGGCCAGCCATTGGATCAAATCGAAACCATCCATATCGGGCATGACCATATCCAGAACCAGAAGATCCGGCTTGTTGTCCATCCACTGCGATTTGAAATCATTGGAATTGGTAATAACGACAGACTCCATATCAAGCGGCTCTGCGATCTCCTGGATCAACTCGCCAATTTCAGGATTGTCGTCAACAACAAATAGCCGGTAGTGCGTCATGGTACTGATACTCTTGCAATTTTGAACCGTGTCGCCTCGGCTGCGTTGGCAAAACTGTTTCAAGACAGCAGCGACAACGTAAATCTGGACCCCGATCATGTCGTCATCAGGTCTGCAATGTTTCAGATTGTGTCTTTTGATGTCCAGGCATCGGGTGTAAATGAAAGGCGCGGCATAATGTTGAAAGATTACCTGAACAGTAATTCGGGTGCCTTTTACTTGCCGGTTTCAGGCAGATTCGGTGTCTCGTCTGGACTTTGGTGTCGCAAAACGATATTTCTTTTCAATGCGATATGAAATTCTGTCAAGTTTTTAGCAAGACTTGTGTTTTTTTCACCCCGGGTTAAACAGCTGCAATAATTCACACAATGCGCTGGGCCATATTTGGTAAAATGCTGAGATGACACTGGATTCTCTGGGATATGTTCTGATCGTAGATGACGATCCAGATGTGCTTGAAATCGTCGAGCGTTGTCTGGTCGACGCCGGTTATAAAGTGGCGACCGCCGAAAATGGACCGGACGCCATGGAACGTATTCACCAGGACAATTTTGATCTTGCGATTGTTGACATTGGCCTGCCGGGTACAGATGGCCTGACCCTGACCCGAAGTTTCAAGGAGCATACCAATATTGGTATCATTATCCTCAGTGGCCGGGGCGACACCACAGACCGTATCGTTGGCCTGGAGGTCGGTGCTGACGATTACGTTACGAAACCGTTTGAACCCCGTGAATTACTGGCCAGGGTAAGAAGTGTCTTGCGGCGGGTTACAGCCAGTGCGCCGGTTGAAACACAAAGCACGGGCGAGACATACTCGTTTGATAACTGGCAACTCGATGCTGCGGGGCGGAAACTCATTTCAGCTGACGGTGAAGCCGTTTCGTTGACCAGCGGTGAGTTTGACATGCTGCTCGCCTTCGTCACCCATGCCAACCGGGTATTGAGCAGGGACCAGCTGCTTGATTTGCTCACTTCCAGCTATCGGCCGGCTTTTGATCGGAGTATTGACGTCAGGCTTGGGCGTTTACGACGCAAGATCGAGGTTGATCCCAAGTCTCCTGAACTAATCAAAACCATCCGCAACGTCGGGTACATTTTTTCGGCAACCGTAAAAAAATCCTGACGCCTGATTTAGCGTTAACCTTGCTCATCCAGTGATCGACGAACCGCAGTCACAAGCGATTTCAGGTCAAAAGGTTTGGCGAGAAAATCCTGATAGCCGAGTTTACTGGCATTGGATGCCGATACATTCTTGCTATATCCGCTGATAGCGACAATCGGTAGTTCCGGTCTGACTTCCCACATGGCAAGAGCCAGTTCATGCCCGGACAGTTTTGGCATCATCTGGTCTGTAACAACCAGGTCAAAATCATCTGGTCGGGACTTGAAATCCTTCAGGGCCGCTTCGCTGTCGTCCATGGGCGTGACGGTATAGCCATAATTTTCAAGCATGCGTCGTGCGAGGTCAGTATGTTCCGTTTCGTCATCCACAAACATTATATGTTCGTCACCTGCGATCAATTCACCCGTATATACCGGCAAATTGTCAGCACTTTTTGTGTCATTGGAACGCGGCAGATAGATATCAATTATTGTACCTTTTCCAGGCTCGCTATGGACGTCAATCGCGCCTTCCATACCGTTCACAATTCCCATAACGGTCGCCATACCAAGGCCGGTTCCTGTCGGTTTGGTCGTAAAGAATGGTTCAAATATTTTTGACAATATTTCTTCATCCATCCCCGGACCATCGTCTTCGATACGCATTCTGACGTATTTGCCTGTCTGGTATTTCAAGCTGGCTTGATTTGACAGCCGGGCATCATCGACACTGTCCAGGCGAACCTGAATATGTCCTTTCGCATCTCCGATTGCCTGGCGGGCATTTGTTACAAGGTTCATGACGATCTGGCTCAGTTGGGAAGGATCTCCGGACACAATCGGATTTTCACTTTCATCCACCCATTCAATTTCAACGTCGCTGCCAGCGGTAATCCGGACCATGTCGACTGCTTCGGCAACAATGCTGACAAGTTCTGTCGGCTGAACCTCGGTCGCTGCCGGGCGGCTGAAATTCAATATCTTGGTGGTAAGTTCACGCGCACGCCGGGCACTGCGTTCAATACGCACCAGATCCTTGTAAACCTGGGTTTCTTCTTCGACACTGCGTTTGGCCAGCTCAACATAACCAACAATGGGCGTCAGAATGTTATTGAAGTCATGTGCGATGCCCCCAGCCAGCTGGCCGACACTCTCAAGTTTTTGCGAATTGACCAGTCGTTCGCCAAGTTCCTGACGTTCGCGCTCAATTTCTTTTCTTTCACTGATGTCGCGGTAGGTACCGAGGAAGACCCTAGAGGTCTTTGTCAGAGCAACACCCACGGATATTTCCAAAGGGAATTGCGTGCCGTCGGAATGGCGCCCTGTCACTTCGATGACATGACCAAAATACGGTGAATTTTGCTCAAGTCTGAAACTGTCGAAAATTCTTGTATGGAGTTCGCCCTGCGGACCATCACCTGCGAGCATAGAGATGGTCTGGCCAATCGCGCCCTCTGCGCTGTAACCAAACATTGTCTCGGCAGCAGCATTGAATCCGGTGATAACTCCGTTTTCATCGGCGCTAACGATGCCTTCAACAATGTTATTCAGGATTGTCTCGAGATGGGCTCCGGTTTGCCGGAGCGCTTCATCCGCCGCCTTGGCTTTCGTGACGTCTTCCTTCACCGCCAGATAGTGCGTTATCTGCCCCCGGGCATCGCGAATTGGAGAAATCGACACGGCCTCCCAAAACAGTTCACCATTTTTCTTTCGGTTGTGAAATTCGCCTTGCCACTCCCCGCCATTGGATACCGTCCGCCACAAATTCGAGTATTCTGCACCAGACGTGTAACCGGATTTGAGAATGCTGGGCTTCTTTCCCAGCACTTCCTCCGGGCGGTAGCCACTAACGACCGAAAATTTATTGTTTACATATTCAATATCACCATTGATATCGGTGATCATAACGGCAACCGGGCTCTGTTCGACGGCGCGGGAAAGTTTCCGCAAATTGGCTTTAGTCAGACGGTCATCCGTCACGTCAGACATCACGCCATCGTAACGGGTTATGTGTCCCTGACTGTCAAGATTCGGGTGCAGACTAACCGACAGCCAGACCTGTTCCTTGTCCGCGCCGATCCACTGGATCTCCTGTCGACCGCCAACCGAATCGCTTCCTTCATCCTGTAACTCTTCCTGAGCCCTCGCTTGTAAGGCCAACAGGTTTCTGCCAACATTTTCACCTTGCCTCAACAATTCTTCAATTGATTGAAACCCCAGGGTACGGGCCGTTGCAAAATTTGCATTAGTGATTTGCTG
>Ga0233430_1004513_pt1 | contig 12878 bp, 30 predicted proteins | sample SI_118_April2016_2_FD_179883 | JGI IMG/M metagenome (GOLD analysis project Ga0233430, IMG submission 179883) | Seawater microbial communities from Saanich Inlet, British Columbia, Canada - SI_118_April2016_150_MG | ecosystem: Environmental > Aquatic > Marine > Inlet | place: Canada: British... | reverse complement strand
ATATGTAGAAAGAAGTTGGTCTAATGGCGATAGAGTGCTAAAAGACTTTTATTTTAATAATAGACTATTTCAGGCAGGGGCTACATTTTATTGTGCCCCTGCTATGAAAGTATGCCATTCTTAGAGTGGTTAACCAATAGGGGGATGGGCTAGGGAACCTGGGATTCTTTTGCAAGGAGTCGGCCTGATCAGTTCAATTCTGATATTCTCCACCAAACACGCAGGTGAGCTAATGGATAGACGCCAGCCTTCCAAGCTGTGCTGAGGGGATTCGACCTCCCCCACCTGCTCCATTTTAATGCCGGTCTAGCTCTAATTGGCAGAGCGCTTCACTTGTAATGAAGATGTTAGAGGTTCGAATCCTCTGCCCGGCACCACTTTAACGCACAAAAAGGACTATTAAGTCCTTTTTAGTAATCAAAGATTCAGATTTAGAAGCATAATTAGACAGGAGAAAATTAGTATGAATGACCAAAACAATTGGAACACCTTAACGGAGTCTGTGCCTTCAGTAGATATTACTTTCAGGAACTTAGACGACCAAGATGCTAAAGCTATTATTAAGTGGCGAGACTATTTCTTAGTTCTTTGGGAATTTGACCAAGAGCTACGAAATATTATAAAGCACGGAGGTGCTAGTATAAAAGATATGACTCCTTATGAGAGTATGCGAGAAAGTTTATGGGAAGCAATGGGAGATTATGGAGTATCTTTCGATGACCTTAACTGATTATACATATATTAGTAATTACTCTCTAGAGGTGTTACACGATGGATAAATTTAGTGTTTTTGTAACATTCTTTACCATTCTAATGATAGTATGGGTGATAAATGGTGATAAATGGTGATAACGATGACGGAGAGGTATAATGAAAATACAAGTAGCAAGTGATCTACACGTTGAATTTGAAAGAGATTTTAAAGGTACGTCTATGTATATACCTTTCGAACTAAAGCGTACCGATGCAGATGTCATTGTACTAGCTGGAGACGTTGGGGTAGGCTTTACGGAAGAGAGAAAGTTTTGTGAGAAACTTGCTTCAGAGCATAATAAGCCTGTAGTCTTTGTACTAGGTAACCACTCTTTTTATAATAAAGGGAATATAGACCGCATTAGAGGTAAATGGAGCCAGTACGCTAAAGAAGAGTCTTCTAAGACTAATGTTCATTATATTGACGATGGGCATCATTGGAATTACCAAGATGTAAACTTTGTTGGAGGTATCTTCTGGACTGACTTTAATGACTATGATGCTTGGGATATGAAATTAGCCCAAGATAATATGAATGATTATAGAGGTTGTAGGATGTCAAAAATGGACTCTAGCCTAGATAATAGGACTTTAAGTGACACAGACCAATATAGTTTTACTCCTAGACGATCAGTTGATGAGCATTATAAAACTAAAGAGTATATGAATCATCTGCTAGATGAGTGGAAAGGTCAGAAGAATGTTGTAGTTACACATCACTTACCTTCAGGAAAGTCCACCGATAGTAGATATAGAGATAATTCTTTAAATCCCGCGTACCATTCAAATCTGGAGTGGTGGATTGAGGAGAAAGATATTAGTTTATGGGTACACGGACATACTCACGGTAGTAATGATTATAGTATAGGAGATACTAGAGTAGTATGTAATCCTAGAGGGTATTTTCGGTACGACGAGAATCAGTATTTTGACAATAGTTTAATTATAGAGGTATAAAGATGATTTTAAATATTAAAAAAGGGTTGCGGTATGTTATAGGTACATTAATTTTTCTACCCTTCGCCCCTTTGTGGATGATGATAGACTGGATGCTAGAAGATAAAGCGACTCTACGGAGTTCTTTTAAAGCAGCAGTAGATAACTGGAAGAGTATGGTAGACCCTATGCAGTAAGGAGAGTAATTATGAAGTATAAAACATTTAAAGCTATATGTAAAGCAATTGAGAAACAGCATCAAGTTGATAGGGATATCTGCGCAGCACTACAATTAGCTCAGTCTGATACTTATTTTATGGGTACAACCATTGACGATATCGGAAGAGCTTTCGATATGGTATTCTTAAATGACTACGGAGACGAAGGGTTAGACCTAATTCAATGGTGGTTGTACGAAGATGTTGATAAGTTAATTTATGCCCCTGACCATAAAGAAGTGTTAGCAGACTTAAATAAACTTAAAGATTTGTGGAAATACTTAGAAAAGGAAATAAAATGAAGGATACAACTGTAAAGTACCATGAGGACGGGTCTGCTACTATATCTCTAGATCTGGAGGAGGGGATAGTTAAAGCTCTATTGAAGCAAGGTTTTAGAAGCCTTATAGACAGTAATGATACGAAAGTATGTGACCCTATAGATCCAATTAATGCAGAATTAAAAACTTACGAGTTATCCGATGAAGAGTTCCAGATGTTATTACATTTAGGGTTTATAGATGTTCTAAAGAGTTATAAAGGATTATAGGGTATGACTAAGTATCAAGAGACTGCGAAAAGATTAAGTTATAATGAATGGCTAAGTAAGCACGAAGAGAACTTAGATATACTATGGCATGAATTAGTATATTACTACGGGCTAACAATTGAGTTTGAAAGCTGGGCTGAAAATTTGTATAAGGTATACGGAGGCTCAAACTTTAGATGATATATTTAAACAAAGGGATTGACGAAGTAATCTCTAAGGAGGAATATAATGATTACATATCTATATGAGTGTATACAATGTAGTACTAGGTTTAGTACTAAACAGAAGATGAGTGATGAACCTTATAAGCACTGTCCTAATTGTGGCAAAATGTTTCTAAAAAAGGTAATTCAACCAAGTAATTTTAAATTAAAAGGAGACTTTCATTAATGGGCAAACAAATTAAATTTATACTTCCAAAAGGTATTTCAAAAACAAGAAGTAATCATCCAAAGCTAATGTCACACGGCACTTTTAGGTGTAAGAGAAAGCCTAATAGCCCTCTATGTAAAGGTGTTCAATAGTGAGTGATATTCAACTTATATCCCTAATAGCTATAGCATTTGTATCAGGAATTTCCTACTATGTCGGACATCACAAAGGTATCTCAAATACAGTAGATTATTTAGAAGCTGAAGGGGTTCTAGAATTTGAAGAGTAAAGTGGGTAAGTGTATAACGTGTAAACATTATACAATTGAGGATAAAATTAAATGGGGCATACCTTATTGCTACCATTTAAAAAGTAGGGTTTCCCCCGCCTTTAGTTGTCATAGATATACTTTATATACATATTAAAAAATAACTCTTGACTTTTTAGGTAAATTTAGGTATAATATATGAATTGTATTGATAAGTGGGATTTTGAAGTTCGTAAGAGTACTGTGGGTTACTATATATGGGCAACAGATTTAATTCGTGGAGAGGCTTATAAGTTCTTTATGAAGTTTATAGAGCGTAAAGAGGCTGAAGAATATCTAAGTATAGCTTCAGCCCCTTATATGTTCGATTTAAACCCTAGTGAGTGGCATTTGCATTCACACGATTCCTACTTAAAAGGAATAGAATAATAACTATAAAAATATGCAGTTGTTTCTCCGTACTTGGGCTTAGTCTTTTGAGCCACCTTTTAGCTGTAGACATACAAGAGGTTCTTAAAAATCAAAAGACATTTCTAAGAATATTTCTAATAGTATTCTTAGAAATGAGTATATAAAGTGCCCTCCCACGAGGGCTTTTTTGTACACGTATGAAAAATAATGCTTGACTTTTTAACTTAATATTGATATAATCGAGGTAGAAAAATATGTTGGGAAAAAATCCGAAAGGAATAAGTTTAATTATTGAGGCTTTACTATGGAACTAGATACATATATTTCCTGGGTTAAAGAAGTAAATATTAAATTAGCTTCCTACAATAAATGCCTTTCCTGTTTTGAAATTAAGGACTCCTTAATGAAACAGTATTTTAGTGATGGACTTACTCCATCAATAGCGGCTGAAAAATTATACCACCAAAGTAACACGCGTAATTACTGTATGTGTATTGTAAGAAACGTTAAAAAGGTATAATCAAAGCCCGTATAGGACTTAAATATGTTAGATTCGTTGTATTATTATATGATATTCGCTACTTCGGGGGCATTAGTCTCCTGGTGGAGTATATTTAGACCTGCTTTATATTTATTATGCGAGGAAGAGTGTGATCACCCTGTACTCCATAGTAAATTTCTAGCTTCTGTTGTTTGGCTAGGTATAGCAGTTATAGTTATACCCGTGCTAGTAGTACCCCTACTCCATACTAATAGTCGTGTAGCTTTTATTTTTAATTTAACACACGGATTCTTACGAGGTAGTGAGGAGCATATTTAAACCTTAAAGATAAGATTTAGATAGAATTTAATTAACTTAATAGAGGAAACAAATGGATCCATTAAATGATGGTATAAGCTTAGTAATTCTGGAAGATACTTGGGGTAGTGAAGGACGTATCTGTGATACTGCCCGTTTATCTGCCTCAGATAGAAGGGTAGAAGGACAGGAACTAGACGTTAGAGATAAGAGTTTACTAAAAAATTTACTTTTTGGTTCACACGGCACGCCTTTTGAAACCCTGTACTTTAGATGGCGTTTACGTATGCCCATTTTTGTAGCTAGACAGCTTGTTAAACACAGAATGTCTAGTTGGAATGAAATGAGTAGGCGTTATAGAGGTAAACCTAGCCCTTTCTTTATTCCTAAAGAAGATTTTTTAATGGTAGAAGGATTTCCCATCTTAGATAAAAAGGACTTGATTCAATATGAAACTGCACTCAATTCGGTACAACACATTCGGGAGGAGCTCCTTAAATCCTCCTATGGTAGAATTGAAAAAGCAAGAGAAGAAGGAACGATACCGCCAGATACCAAAGATGGTAGAGATCCATGGAGAGCGAGAGCGAGAGAGCTTGTCCGAGGTATACAGCCGGTATCCGAATATACAGAAGTAATATGGACGCTAAACTTTCGCAGTTTGATGAATATACTGTTTCTTAGAACGGATCAACACGCTCAGCAGGAGACTAGAATGTATGCTAATGCTATGGAAAATGCTTTAAAGCAAGAATTTCCCTACTTGCATCAATTAGCGAGGTACTTTATAGATAATCAAATTGAATTTATGGAGAATCTAAATGATACTGAACTACCATGAGTTAGCCGTTTTACTCAATGAGTATAAAAAATACTTACTGAGTAAGGGTATACCCGATCCTTATGCGGCTAAAGTCCCCTCTTTAGAACATTTTAACGCTCAAAAATTTAAGCCCTCTAACAGTACAAAGTATAGAAGGTACTTTAAAGATTAATTAAACAAAGTTTAGGAGAGTAATAGATGTTAGATTTAGTACAGGAGTATATAAATATGCATACTAATAATAATTATGATACTACTAGCTTATTGAAACATGATATCAATAATATTAGGGGTTTAGTAGCTGGTACTAGGTCTATACACGTTTTAGACTACGGGTGTGGAAAAGGTTATCAATACACTAAAGAGCATAAGAATTTAGATTTTAGAATATTAGACAAAAATATCTATGGGTATGATCCCAGTGTTAGTGAGTACTCTGTACTACCTAATAGGTACTTTGATGGGGTAATAAGTACTGATGTACTTGAACATATACCTGAGAAGGAATTGGATGAGACTTTACATAACATATTTAAAATAGCTACCAAATTCGTATACATAGCTGTAAACTGTTTAGAAGCTAAAAACACCTTGTCGGACGGGAGTAATGCTCATTGTACTATTAAAGAACCTGCTTGGTGGGCATCCCGTATACATAGTTTCAATAAGCATAAAGATATACCCTTAATAGTATCCTATAGGGTTTAATCTAATTAAAAGTAGGAGAGGTTTTAATGGATGATGTAGCTACTCAACTATTGGCGTTATTAACACTATCCGTCATTATTTTAGCTATCCTTAGTAAGGTGTAGCTAAAAAGAGGTTAAATACCTAAGAAAAAGAGGCTGTTTATGTACATAATTAAGTACTTTATGTTAAGTGCAATACTTAATTGGAGCGTTGTATTAGCTGAAGAGGTTAAAAAGGAAGAACTAAAAGAAGAGGTTAAAATACCTAAGTTAATATGTAATCCTGTGGATATTGACCTCTACCGTACAAAGTCTTGTATTATCGTATAACCAAGGAAAAATAGATTATTTAAACATCCGGCTTAAATAGTATTTGACAAATTGGTTAAAATTTGATATAATATACACAGAAATTGAGAAAAAGTAAGCAGCCGATAAAGTTGCTTATTTTTTAAGCAATATTTGTCAACTTTAAATTAACCGAACTTAAAATGAATAAACTAATCTGGAATAACGAGACCTTAAATTTATTAACACAAAAATGGAGTTGTACCTCTAATAAAGCTTTAGGAGCACTACTTAACTGCTCTCCTACTTCTGTAGTTAATAAAGCGAAAGAGCTGAACTTAAAACCAAAAAGGTATGGAAAGTTTAATTGGACTCCAGAAATCGAAGCTTACTTAATAAGTAATTGGACCTCTAAATCTTATGAGGAACTAAAAAAGGTAATTAATTGTTCCAATAGTATAATTAAGAAGAAAGCTACTGAGTTAAATCTTGGGCATAAGAATAGTAAATATTTAGGTATACCCGATATTCCTGCCATATATAAAATATACTTTATAAACTCAAATAAGTTCTATATTGGGATGACTTGTAGTGTACTAAGGAAAAGGTATGGATGCCATATAAGTGAGTTAGTTAGAAACATTCATAGAAATCGAAAACTACAAGCGGAATTTGACAAATACGGACAGAATGCTGTACGGTGTGAGGTACTTCAAGAGCTAAAACCTCACACTAGTAATTACAAAGCTCTTGAAATAGAATCTTTTTGGATACACAAACTTAACCCAGAATTAAATATTCTGAAACATAAAATTGGAGATATAAAATGAAGAAAGTAATCATCGCAGTAATCTTAGCAGCAGCAGCAACTTCGGCATCGGCATTCTTTGGAGCAGACGATAATCAGTCAGGATACGGAAAAGGGTTACTAGATAGTACCTTTGATGGGCGTGGTCGAGGTGCCGCAAACGGAGATGTAAATGCAGTTGGAGACTTTAGTATGACTATTAATGCTTCTGGCAAAGCACACTCTAATATGGCAGTTGACCTCGATGCAGCCTCTAATAATAGGTTTAATGGAGAAACAGACTTAAATACTAAGAATACTCCTGCATACTACACAGGGGAATAGTTATGAAAACTTTATCTATTATTTTAGCTAGTATGTTATCTTTTAGCGCGCTAGCAACTTGTGATTCTTATATAGATACAAGTTACAGTACTACTGTAATTGATAAGTCTGTCCGTACTTTTAATGAGGAGAATGGTTATTGGGACAGTTGCACACCCTTTAAAAAACCTATTAAAATTCTCATAGACACTAATGTGAAAGATAGTATAGACACTTTTAATGAAGAAAATGGTTATTGGTAATGGAATATATACTTTTACACTATGGCTCGTATATACTAATGCTGGGTATGCTAGGTCTTGGGGTTATACTAACATATAATCCTTAATATAGGAACCCCTGGTTTTTCAGGGGTTTTTATTTACTGGTACTGTATCATTTTGATACATTATTATCACTTTTACTACAAAAAATTCTTGACTTTCTAGGTATATTAGTGTATAATAATATATCAATTTACAATCAAGATTTCAAAGGAGAAATTAATGAAAAAAACGATTATTGCAATGGCTATCATAGCTACGACATTAACTGCTTGTAGTGAGCCAGTTAAAGCAGAAGTATTTGGTTCAGTAGAAAAGAAGTGGGATAATGGAACTGAGGCTATATCATCTGAAGATACTTACTTAGGTTACTCGATTTACGAAGATCTAGGTAATGGTTTATACGCACAAGGTGAGATATCCATGGATCTAAGCTCTACGGCTACAGAACGAAAAACATTTATAGGTCTGGCTAATAGTATAGCCGCTATTAGTGTGGGTAAGCAGGGCTCCGTTCAGGGAGACTTAGGAAATAACACTATTGACATTTTCGAAGGACCAGGCTTTGATGTAAACAACTCAGCAGATATTGATAATTCTATAATAGGTTCCGTCAATATAAGTGGCTTAAAAATATTGGGTTCTAATATCCCTACTTCCGCAGAGAATGATTCCTATGAGGTAGGCGCTAAGTTAAATATAGGCCCTGTAGCTCTAGGTGGAGTATACGCAGAGACTGCTGCCAATGTAACAAATAAATTAGTAGGTGCTACTATTACTTATAACGGTGTAGATATCGGAGGCGTGTTTGAGATTGAAAAGGACGCGGCAGGTACAGAGACTAATACCGTTACAACCGTAAGTACTATTAGTTCCGGTACTAATGATATTAAAGCAGGCTTTCAAGACGTTGAGAACATATCTGAAACATACACTTTAGAAGGTGTACATAACTTTTCTTCTAAGACTTCTGCATATGTAAACTATCAGAAGTCTGAGACTGATGTAGGTGTTAAAAATGACACAACTACTGTAGGTATGCGAGTACAATTTTAATGAAAAAGTACTTAGATATATATTTAGAGAAGTGTCCTCTACCCAAGCTATATAATTACTTAGTTAGCAAGTTATAAAGAATATAAACAAAGTAAGTACGATCCTAACCGCCTTCGGGCGGTTTTTTAATGGTCGCGCCGACTAGCAAAATTCACATTACATTAAATATTACGTATGGACATAAGAAAAATAATACTTGCATTATATAATTATTAATGTTATAATGGGGATATTATGGATACTAAAAATATGCGAAAAGAGGTGTGGGACGATAGTCCTGTGTTTGCTAACTACATATATTATGTAAGTGTAATAGTTATTACTATTATAAGTATAGGAGTTGTTCTAGTTATATGACAAAGTACCAAAGGCTTAAACGACTAAGTATAAATAAGTTTTTAAAATGTAAAAAACCATTTAATAAAGGAATTGCAACATGTTAGGGTTACCAATTGAAGCTATATCTATGTTAGGAGCTACCGTTCTAGGTGGGGTAATGAAGATAGCTAGTCAGCGAATGGCGGATAAAGCTGCAGAGCAGAAGATGCTTATTGCCAGGAATACTAGCCTAGATAAAAGTAGAAACTTTGCGGCGCAGCGAGATAACACAGCTGGTGGAAACTACATCCGTAGGACCATTGCGCTTATTGCCATTATTGGAGGCCTTGGAATCGTATTTCTAGCTCCTTTAAGTAGTCAAGTAACTAATGTACCTATCCAGGTTACGGAGGGTTGGAAGTTCCTAATATTTGACTTTACTAATACAGTAACTAAGTATGTTCCTTTACAGGGATACGTAACTCCTGAGTGGTTGCCCGTAGCTATAATGAATATTATTGGATTCTACTTTGGGTCTGGAGCAATGAAGCGATGAAAATATTAATTTTAGGAATACCCCTATTCTTAGCAGGGTGTGCTCATTTTAGTTATGAAACAGAGGATCTAATTATATGTGATTCTAAGCAGTACTACATCTCCGAATTCTGCACTAAAACAATCTGTGGGAAATTTGACAACTGTGGTAAAATTACAAGTACTTATAAAAAATAATTCTTGACAAATTGTTAAAATTTTAGTATAATATACATTCAGAAAATCAAAAAAGAGAGAAAAAATGAAATATATCCAATTCCAATATACTAAGACACCTACAGACGTTACAGACAGAAAAGCAGTTGTACTATCTGAGCCTTCTAATAATTTTTTTACTATTGACATCACAGAATTTAATGATGAAGAATTGGGGGAGCTAGAAGCAGGCTTATTATTAATACAATCAAATATTGACAAAGCCTTTGCAGCTAGAACAACTTGGTTGCGTGAGCAAGGATTTGGTTCTTATTTTAGAAACTTTAATAAAGATAAAATGACTAAGATTATTAGGTAGTGTGCCTTAACACCAAAACACTATTATTTACGTATTGGGAGGATATATTGAGCTACCATACCAAAGAACAGTGCCAGATTAAAATAACGGCACTATTTAATGAAGTACAAGACTTAAAAATTTTAATGGACAAACAAAGTAATACTACAGTAATTAAATATCATGTAGACAGTTTGTACCAACTAACAAAGGAATTACAACAGGAGTATAAGTAATGTCAGGACAAGAAACAATTAATATTGATGGAAAGAATTACCAAATTGGGAGCTTTAGCTCCGAGGCTCAACAAGCTATATACCATTTAACAGCTATTCAAAATAAGCTAAACGAGTTTGAAGCCTCTAAACAGCACTATGAAATGGCTTATAAAGGTTTTGCAGAAGTCGTAGGTAATAACCTACCTAACCCTATCGAAGAGGCTAATGCTATAAAAACTTTTCAAGAAGCAGATTCAGCTAAAGCAGAAGAATTAGGTGACTAACGAAAAATAATTCTTGACAATTAGCTTAAAATTAAGTATAATATACATTCTGAAATCGAAAGATTAAGAAAATAAAAATTCAATTAACAATAGACTAAGGATAAAATAACCATGGCATGGGATGACGACAAAAAAGCAGAAGCAGTAGCACTATATGAAGGTTCGGAGCCTACTCCAGAGACTTCAATGGAGATTGTAAAAGACATCGCGGAACAGTTAGAGGAATCACCTAATGGGGTTCGTATGATTCTAACAAAAGCAGATGTATATATTAAGAAAGCAGCAGCAACAAAAAGTACCTCTTCAGCAAGTGGCGGAACTAAGCGAGTATCTAAGCAGGAATGCCAAGATGCGCTAACAGCCGCAATTACGGGAGTTGGTCAGGTAGCTGAGGATGATATTATCAATAAGCTTTCTGGTAAAGCAGCTAAATACCTCGCTGATGTGATTAAAGCTATAAACGTTTAATTGTGTAAAGGACTAGCAAGTGTCTAGTCCTTTTTTATTACTTTCTAATAGGGGACTATAATGGCTAAAGGTGAGATTAAAACAAAACAGGGTGAAAAACTTGATGAATTTACAATTAGCGGTGTAGTTGGTCTATTAGAAAGTGATAAACCTATTACTAAGAAAGAGGCTTGCAAGATATTATGTATATCATACAATACTACTCGTCTTAATAAGATTATTACAACACATAAAGAGGATGTAGAACGGACTAAAAAACTACGGGCTAAGAATCGTGGCAAAAAAGCACAACCTCACGAGATTTCTAGAGTTATAGAGGAGTACCTAACTGGCGCTCCTATGACGGAAATCTCGGAAGGTATGTATCGTTCTACTGCCTTTGTAAAAAATATCCTGAAAGAGAATGATGTCCCCGAGCGTGCTTCTTCAACGGATTACTTTCACCCAGAACTTCTCCCCGATGAGTCTGTAAAAGAGATTCTTAGATCTGGTGAAATAGTATGGTCGGCTCGTTATAATACTACAGCTACAATTGCAGGACATAAATCAAAAGATCCCAAGTTTAAAAAATGGGATAATGATGGTTTAATTCAAGTTCATCCTATACACGGAAATGTATATAGGATACTACTTAGAGGTAAAAGGTCTAAGTATGCAGCACAACCTTGGTATGAATTAGCGAGTCTTTCTCACCTAGAAAAACTCGGAGTAAAATTATAATGTTAAAAAACCTTTTTTTGAGCAAGATGGAACAATCGGGAGATGGAATTATCACCTATAGAAGTCCAAACTCAAAGAAGTTAAAATATAATGTATGTACAATGGAATTAGATAATTGTGCCTACATTAAAGAAAAGAGAAATAATATAAAAGTAAAAGAAGACTGTCTCCTGTTATTTTGTTGGGACACTAATAGTTTCAGACAAATTAATATTAAGTCAGTTACTAATGTACAGCCTTTAGGTACAATTTTAAAGAATCGAAGAAACACATAAAAAGAACGCATAAGAGTAATAAAACCATTACATACTTTAGCGTGTGTAATGGTTTTACTATTTAGAGGTACTATATATGAAGTATACAGATAACCAGTTAATAAAAGAGTTAAAGTACTTTGCGGAGTACTTAGGTAGAGATCCTACCAAACTGGATGTTACAAAAGACTCCCTAATGCCTTCGGCTAATACCTATATTAAGAGATTTGGTTCTTGGAATAAAACAAAAAACCTTTTAGGTTTCTGTATAAAAAAGGAGTTTTTTAGGGATGAAGAGTTATTAAGTATATTAACTAACTACTATACTAAGAATCAAAAAACACCTAGAGAGCTAGATGTGAGACAAGCTTCCGCAATTAAAAGACGATTTGGTTCTTGGAATAACGCAATAGTTAAGGCAGGTTTAAAACCTAACTGTGATCAATCTCATATTACGGAAGAAAACCTAGCTCTATCTTATAATAAAGAATGGCTCAGTAAAGAAAACGAGACTAAAACTTTACACGAAATAAGTAATGATTTAGGTTATAATAAACATAGAATGTCCAGCAGGTTCAAAGAGTTGGATATTAAACCTATACTACATAAAGAATCATTAAAAGAGAAAGAGTGGTTAGATTCTTTAGGTATTACAGAACGGCAGTATCCGATAGCGAACTATAAAGTCGATGGATACAATCCTGATACTAATACAGTATACGAGTTCTTAGGTGATTACTGGCACGGTAATCCTGAAGTTTACGATCCAGACGACTACAACGAGAAAGTAGGTAAAACGTTTGGACAGTTATTTGATGAAACTAATAAAAGATTAGAATACATCGAATCCTTAGGCTATAATATAATTACAAAGTGGGAAACCTAATGACAAATCCAGAAGATGACGTATTTGAGAAAATAATCTTAGAGCAAGAACATAAAGAGATACAGTGGAGACTGGTAGTGTCCAGATTCCGAGAGATCGAGTACCTCCACCTAAGAAAGTACTA
>Ga0233430_1004510_pt1 | contig 12883 bp, 1 predicted proteins | sample SI_118_April2016_2_FD_179883 | JGI IMG/M metagenome (GOLD analysis project Ga0233430, IMG submission 179883) | Seawater microbial communities from Saanich Inlet, British Columbia, Canada - SI_118_April2016_150_MG | ecosystem: Environmental > Aquatic > Marine > Inlet | place: Canada: British... | reverse complement strand
AGTATATCCACTCCCACCACTCCCAGAGACAGTTGAGGTAGCATTGCTGCCAGCAGCATTTTTACCCCCACCTCCACCAGAGGTATTGGTGTTTCCATAGTTGAAGCCACCACTATTTCCTTGTCCTGGAGTATAGCTATCTCTAGCACTACCACCTCCAGCGCCGTTACCACCGGCACTTCCGCCGATAACACTGGAACCAACATTGTAGCCACCCCCAGCACCACCTCCTTTGGCAACTAAACCAGCAAAAGATGAGTCGCTCCCTTTAGTACCAGCTGGATAAGTACCGCCCACACCATTCCAGCCACCAGCTCCTCCAGCTCCAACGGTGACAGTGTGGCCAGTTGCTGTTACTTGAGTTGGAGAGTGAAGAATACCGCCACCACCTCCTCCTCCTCCGATTGTTTCACCTCCACCACCACCACCACCCACAACTAATGCTTCTACGTCTGTTATTCCATTTGGGGTAAATGTGCCACTACTAGTAAATTTGTGAATTGTGTAGCCGCCAGAGTAGGTAATAGTTCCACCGGTAGCAGTGACTGGGGCATATTCCATCAGGTCAACTGTGGTGTCAGCCTCTGCAGTAGTAGCGACTTTAACAGAGCCCGTGCCTTCTTGTTTAATTGTAGTCTCTTGGGAGACGACGGTGTTAGCGGTATCAGAACTAACCCAGCTGGCAGCAGTATCAGCATTATCAATCACTAGGTCGATGACAATTGGATAAACACGAGCTGGATCAGAAAGCCAGTCTCTTCCCCGATCATTCACAACTTTTGTAATGGAGAGGGTGTTATTATTTATTTTTTTGATAGTGTAATTAAGATCATATGATCTAATTGATTGATCACTATGCTCATACATGACTGGGCGAGGGATAGTAGCAACTAGCTGTTCATTTCTATAAAGTTCAATTGTTCCATCCACTTCCTTGTAAGAGTCTATTTGGCGACGATCTAGAGTCTGGGTGATCTCGGTCATGGTGAGAGCGGTTTCTTGGTTGTTGATTACAAACTCTTCTAGTAAACGATTGGGCTCGACAGTGTAGCGGAGATCAGTATGGGGAAAGATAGCGGGGTAGGTAATGGTACTTCCATCTACGGTTGGTTTTGCATCTGGATTAGCTTCTGCAAAAGATTGGGTAGAGTTGGTGAAAAAAGAAAGATCTGAGTACTGATTGGCAAAGTGGATGGCAGAAGAGTTGGTGGGATCTTTTCTAAAGGATGTTTGATGGAGAGAGTTTTTGTTTTGGTAGCTGTATTTACCAAGAGAGACTGGTTTGATAGTAGTATCTATCTGTTCTGGATCTTGAAAGATGGAGGTGGAGTTAAAGGTTGGTTTGGATCGATAGCTTAAGAGATAGGTGATGGCAATGGTAAAGACAAGGATTATTAACCCAAAAACAAGGTAAGAGTGTTTTTTGAAAAGATGGAGGAGATTTGTTTTCATTTGCTTTAGTCAATTCTGAAACTGCCTAGGTTTTGGGTTAATGTCTCAGTGTAGCACCAGTCACCATAGATGGGGCCGTCGATGAATGGAGCGATTCGATAGTAATAGGTATGATTAGCGGTGATGGTGGAGTCGATGTATGAGACTGAGTCGGCGGCGATGGATGATGAAAGTGTAGACCAGGAAGCAGCATCTTCGGAGCGATCGACGCGGTAGCCGTCTTCGTTGGTGGCTGTATCAGTCCAGAGAATTGTGTTTTGGGAGTCGTCGGAGGCTTCACTAATACGGCAGTCTGATTGTCTTATTGGTGTGCTACCGGTGTTAAAGAGATATGGTGTACCTTGGGTTGAACTCCAGGTGTTGGCTCCAGCTGGGTCGATGGCGTAGCTTCTCCAGTAGTAGGTGGAATCAACGGAAAGTGCACTTTGTATGGTGTAGACTCCTTGAGTTCCGCTAGCATAGGCGGTAGTGGACTGGGCATCTTGACCGGACCAGCCGGTTTGGGAAGAGGTTTGATCAAAGGTTTGACAAGATGCGCTCATTCCCACGTTTTCACACAGCTCTATCTTGTATCTTAGGTAGTCACCATCTGAGTCGGTTGCTGTTGTTTTTAAGGCTGGTAAGACGGATTGATTGGTGTTGGTGTTTGTGGGTAGGTCTAGACTTGGGGTGTTGGGAAGGATGTTCATGCCAAAGTTAGCGGTTGAGGAGTAGTCTCCTTCTGCTCCTATGGTGTCCCAGAACTTAATTTTCCAGTAGTAGGTACTATTATCAAGAGAAAGAGCACTACCAGCATAGCTAATGTCGGGGGATCTGACTCCATTGGCTGTTTCGGTCATTGATTGTTTACCAGAATCCCACATCTCTACTCCGTCAAAGCCTACTTGAGTGTCGACGATGATCTGGTAGTAGTTGGCACTGTCTCCATCACTATCGTTGTGGACAGCTGAGAACTCTGGGGTTAGGTCAACTACGTTAGCCGGATTGGTAGTTCCTTCTGTGTAGAGAGCAGTAGGGGCAGTAGGGGCAGTGGTAGTAGTAAAGGAGTAGGGAGTTCCTTGAGTAGCTGACCAAGTATTGGTTCCTCCTGGATCTATGGCATAGCTTCGCCAGTAGAAGGTGTCGTTATCTGCTAGAGCACTTTGAATGGTGTAGATTCCTTGAGTTCCACTGGTGTATGCAGTACTGGTTTCTGTGTTTTGTCCACTCCAGCCAGTCTGACTACTAGTTTGGTCAAAGGTTTGGCAATTAACAGTCATACCAACGTCTTCGCAAAGTTCGATTTTGTATCTTAGGTAGTCAGAGTTTGAATCTGTGGTGGTGGTTTTGAGGACAGGGAGGAGAAGTTGGTTGGTAGCGGTGTCTATTGGAAGGTCTAGTGTAGGAGTGTTTGGAGGACTGTTGGTGTTAATATTGTCAAAATACAGAATTGCTCCTCCAGTGTCAGAAGTTATTTTAAAGGCAAACTTGGTAACTGCATCACGAGATGTACTGCTAATTCCTGAAATGTCAAAGGTTTTTTGTTCCCAGGTGTTAGCTGAGGTGATGGTGAAGGCATGAGTCTGCTCACTACTTGTAGACTCACCAAATTCAAAACGGGCAAAGCTACCAGTAGTATCTGAACGGACCCAGTATGCAATTGAGCCATGGCTGGATAGGTCGGTAGCGGATTTGGTGAGAGTAACTGTGTCATTGATGGATCTGCCGGTGGCGGTCATGTCGTCTATATAAAAAGTGTTGGCAGCGCTGGAGTTAACAATGGTAATAATAATTGAGTCGATGGCGTCTTTGTTGGCGTTTGAGACTCCAGAGATATCCCAGGAAGTTGCTTGGAAAGCATTGGCTGAGGTGATGTTGGGAGTGATTTCTGTGGTGGTGCCGCCTGAGTCATGAATACCGACTTTGATATTGCTACCAGTGCGAGTTGATCTTATGTCAAAGTTGATGGTGTCGTGTCCGGCCAGATTGATAGGGGAAAGTGTGTGGGTGAGGGTTTTGTTGAGGGACAGAGTAGTGGCAACTCCTTTGAGTGAGTAGGTGCCTTGGGTTTTAATGGATGATTCTGTATAGCTTATTAAAGGAACAGGGTATTTAACAACAACTATTCCGCTACCGCCATTACCGGCACCTCCACCTCCACCACCGTATGGAGAACTACCTCCACCGTTGCCTCTGTTGGCGGTGCCATTGGCTGAGGCACCATTACCGGCACCACCAACTGCGTAGGTGATAGATGAACCAGTGATGCTATTGGCCGTTCCAGCTCCGCCGGGGACCGTAACTCCTACACCGTAACTACCTCCATTGGCTCCATTGCCTCCGGCACCTCCACCTCCACCACCGTTGTATGGAGATGTGAAAAGTGCTACTCCTGATCCACCGTTACCACCTTGACTACCTGTTCCTCCCGCTGTGTAGCCGTATGCACCTCCACCTCCAGATCCGCCAGCTGCTCCAGTACTCCCAGTGCCGGCAAGACTACCACCACCTCCTCCACCACCGGTGGCAGTTAGACTGCCAAAAACAGAGTTTTGCCCTGAATCACCCCTTCCTGATGGTCCTGATCCATAGATGACGGTTCTCCATCCAAGACCTCCTCCACCAACTGTAACACCATATGTTTGAGCAGTTACGGCTAGGGATGAGCTATATTGATAGCCACCAGCTCCGCCACCGCCATTTCCACCCCAACCACCCATACCTCTACCACCACCAGCTCCACCGGCAACTACTAGGGCTTGAACATTGCCAGAACCACCAATGCCGAGTGTGCCGTAGCTTTTAAAAACATGAGTAAGGTAGCCACTGGCTTCTGTAATGGTTTCTGGTTGCGTTAAATAGCGGATAATGACTACGCCGCTTCCACCATTACCACCGTTAGTACCGCCTCCATAAGTTGAGCTGCCACCATTGCCGGTATTTGCGGCACCGTTAGCTAGTGCAACGTTGGTAGAGCCACCGGTAGCATAAGTAACAGATGATCCAGAAAAACTGCTTGCTAGGCCAACACCACCAGCAATGGGGGAGCCTGTTCCGCTGGCACCACTTGTTCCTCTACCGCCAGCTCCTCCACCTGAACCACCGTCATAAACAAAAGAGCCCACATTTCCTTCTCCCGCACCGCCGTTATGACCTTGATTGTATATACCGGTTCCTGCACCAGTAGCAGCGTAGGCTCCTCCTCCACCTGATCCACCATTTTGACCACTAGCTGCACCACCACCACCACCACCACCCCCACCAGTAGCAGTTAAACTATTAAAGACGGAGTTTCCACCATTAGCACCGGCACCGCCATTAGTAGAGTCGGTGTTGCCAGCTCCGCCGCCACCAACTGAGACTGAGTGTCCTCCAGTGCTGACACGAGAAGATGAGACGAATAGCATTCCTCCAGCTCCACCACCACCGCCTCCACCCCATCCAGGCCTACTTCTTCCACCACCACCACCACCAGCGATAGCAAGAACTTCAACATCCATAGCGTGATTTGGAGTAAATGTACCGGAACTAGTAAATTTGTGAACTTTGTAGCTACCTGAAGTGGTGATGGTGCCACCTGTAGCACTGTTGGTATAGGCTGAGTTAGCTTGTTTAGCATAAGCTGTTTGCGCAGCGGAGTCGGAAGAGTACTCCATGAGATCAATGGTTGTGTCCGTTTCGGCAGTGGTAGTTACTTTAACTGAGCCAGTTCCTTCTTGTTTGATGGAGGTTTCTTGAGTTACTACTGTGCTGGTAGTATCTGAACTAACCCAATTAGCAGAAGTATCGGCGTTGTCTATGACTAGGTCGATGACAATAGGGTAGATACGAGCAGGGTTTTTGAGCCAGGCTATGCCTTTCTCGTCTATTAGCTTGGTTACTTCTAGGGTGTCTTTGTCTAGTTCTTTAACTGTGTAGGAGAGATCATATGACTTTTTACTGTTATCGTTATGCTCGTACATAACAGGTTTTGGTACTGTGGCTACTAGCTTACTGCCTTTGTAGAGTTCTATTGTTCCGCCTATTTCTTTGTACGAGTCAATGTTTGCTATATCCAAGGTTTGGGTAAGTTTGGTCATCTTTAGAGCGGTTTCTTTGTTGTGGATAATGAACTCTTCTAAAAGACGATTGTTTTCAACTGTGTACTTAAGATCTGTGTTAGGAAAGATGTTGGGGTAGGTAACAGAGCTATCTTTAGTTACTGGCTTTGTTTTGGTGTTGGCTTGACCAAAGTCTTGTTTGACGTTAGTGAAGAAGGAGAGATTTGTGTACTGGTTAGCAAAGTTAATGGCAGAGGTGGTAGTAGGGTTGGTTTTAAAGGAGGTTCTATGAAGTGGGTTGTTGTTTTGGTAGCGGAACTTACTTAAAGGAAATGACTTAATGGTGGTGTCTATCTGTTCTGGATCTTGAAAGATACCTGGTTGGGGAGTGGTTGTACTAAAGGCTGGCTTGGATTGATAGCTAATGAAGTAGGCGGTGGTAACAATTAGAGTAAGGGTAAGTAGGCCGAAGATGAGGTAGGTTAACTTTTCTTTACTCATTTTCTTGTTCACTACTTTCCTCGTTTATTTCTGGAATGGTTTGAATTAACCAGTAGTTAAAGGTTATGTCTTGGTCTGTTATTTCTGGAATGGCTATTGTAAATTTGTTGTCTTGCTTTGATTTAACAAATAGGGTTTGGTTGTTGGTGCTTGATGTAGGGGTTAAGTATATATATGTGTCTTGGGTAACTTTTGTGTTCTGAATAGTAACTTTTGTTTCACCTGTTGGGATGGTAGCAGAGTTGACTATGGTGTTACTGGTAACTTGGGCCGATGAAGTGGCGGTAGCACTGGAGGAAGCTTCTAAGGATGTAGCTATGATTAGTTGTTTGGTGGTAAGGGCAGATATGGTGGCTGTTTGAGCGGTTAAGTTTTCAAGGTTACTTTCTAAGGCTTCAATTTTACTTGCCAGAACCTTACCTGTTACGGCTAGATCACCGTTTATTACAACTTGGCCTTCTGGGGTTAGGGTCATGAGTCCGGCTAGCAGGCTAATTGGAGCGTTGGCTAGAGGCTGAATGAATAGAGTGTCTTGATCTTTGGAGTTTATTAGGTTGGTGATGAGGGAGCTGTTAACCTGAAGGTCGTTGGTGATGATTAGGTTAACATCTAGATCTGAACCGGTGGCAATGATTGGGTCTAGGGCTTGAGTTGCTTGAATGTCTGCCAAGATGGCAGAGGCGGTGGAGTACTTGGCGGTTAGATCTAGGATTTCTTGCTCTATTTGGCTGATTTGAGGGGCGCTGATTGTTTGGGCAGTAATTGTGTTCACTTCTAGGTCTTCTATGTAAGCTACGGGGGAAATAAGGTTGCCGGTTATGGTTAAGGTATTGGTGGTTAGGTCTTGGATACTGGCGATGCCGGCTTGGAAGTTGGCGGTAACAACTTCTGCAAAGGCGCCTATTCTGTCAACTAGTTGATTGTTGTTGGAATTTATTAGCTGGAAATCATTATCAGATGATCCTTTAATATTAAGATCTCCACTGTCAGTTAAATATGCATCTGGATCGTACCAAGAGACATTTACAAAAACTATAATTTTTCCTACCAAAGTTCCGTTGGGTAATTTGTAACAATCTTTTGTATATTCTTCAGGACTAGCGTCTGGTGGAAACTCTGCCCATGAAATGTCATCAATACTATTAACAGGGGTACACATTGTTGGATTAGGATTAAATTTTTGAAGAGTGTGACCCACCACTGTTCCGGGCTTAGTTGATTTCATGCCAATTCCTGACATGGAAGAAGATGCGATTTTGTCCCCTATTTTTATAGTTCCGTTGATAGAAGAGACTTTAGTTGGGACACGACCCACCATAGAAATTGTTTTTGTTGTGTCTGGAGATTCTGTGGCATTTTCTTCATAAGGAATACCTCCAATAAATCCAGGATTTGTAGAAACAATTCCGGTGATATTTTGATCATATTCTGAATTTGTTCTATCTAATTGTTCGAATTCATCTGAATCAGAGATTGATGAGACAAGATCTCCGATTTGAATAATTCTTCTATCTCTAAAAGGAAATTTTTCTGCATAGTCAAAAGAGGCTGAGGACCAGCCACTGCCGCTCTCGGCAGAGTTGTATTGGGCGAGTGCGCTATCTGTCCAATACCTAAACATGGCGTCCCCATCCAATGCTGTAACCATTAGAAGACCTGAGGTATTCGTGTTTGCTCCGCCAGCTCGTATATAGCTAAAGTTTCCAGGAGCATCAAGTTTTAATACTCCTTTTAAATCAAGTTGATTTGTTCCAGCACTGGTTGTATTAATTTGCATTGATACAGCAGTGCTATCTGGCTCATATATTGTATATGTAGAGTTTCTTATAGATTTAGTAACCCATCTATTATCAATATCATTATATATTCCTGCTGTGTTAGCTCCATCATGCATGAAAACATATCTACCATCGATGCTAAATCCTTCCCAGTTATTAAGTCCAGAGTTATTTATTTGTACACTACCATAGCTGCCGGTAGGATAAGTCAGGGAGGTGAGTCCGTTTATACTAAGATCTCTAACTCTAAGAGTCTCATATCCAGTGCCAGGATTATCCAAGATAGATATATCTCCATTTGTTTCTAGACCTATTTGACTGGCAACACGACCACCCCAATGGAAACCAATTCTAGGGGCTTCTGATCTAGCGCCAGTTTGAGCACTTGCCAAGTTGTATTCTCTTACCTCAAGTGCAGCTGATGCATAACCAGAATTATTGATGCTAGAAGAAATTTCCCAGTTTCCAGGTGTTCCATCAAGAATTGCTCCATTAAGGGAAGTTAGATAGCTAGAGAAATTGGTTGCACAGTTGGTTTCGCCATCACCTGTGCAAAATTTGGTGGCTTCGATGGTGCCATTGGAAACTGCTGTTCTGTAGGTAGATAGACCAGAAGAAAGGTAGATATCACCAGCAACATCTAGGGGTGCAAGGGGGCTTGTAGTGCCGATGCCGACGTTGCCATCTTCAGCTACCCTCATTCTCTCATTGGCGTAACCATTTGTATAAAAACGAATAGGAGCGTTTGCTCTAGCCATAATGGATAATCCTCCACTCAAAGCAGTATCAGCGGCTAAAACTCCAGAATCCTGAACAAAGCCTCCCAATGTTGAATAGCCAGTACCCATTACTATGAGTCGCATTCCAGTACTTGCCCCAGTGTCATTTCGTAGGTTAATTTGTGCGTATACCCCGGTTCCAGTATTAACATTGGTGATGTTTTGACTAATCGCTCCTGTTGAGGAATTGCCAATCTCTAATAAACTTGTTGGCCCCGTCGTCCCGATGCCGAGGTTGCCGCTTGAGTCCATAACAATTTCTGGGTTACCACTGCCATTTACATTGAAGCCTAGGTAGTTGGCGGTAGTATTGTAAGAGAGAGTGTATTCATCTGAAGTGGATGTACCAATATGAATAGTACCTGGACCGGTGTAGAGATCTTGCCATCTGAGAGAGTTTGAGCCTAAATCATAGGTGTCATCTACACCTGGAGTAATATCTCCAACTACTTGGAGTGCGCTAGCTGGAGCTGTGGTGCCGATTCCGAGGTTGCCATTGGATTGAATGACAAACTTGTCTCCTCCGACACCTGAGCTTGAGTTGACTTCGAAGGCGTTCGCGGTGGCTCCTGAAGCTAGGGTAATCTTTTGGCCAACGGTGGCGGTGGAACCAATACCTATGTGAAGTAGGGCAGTAGGAGCTGTTGTTCCTATACCCACATTGCCTGCAGCGGTGATGGTGAATCTGTCTATGTCTGATGACTGAAGTTTAACTATGTTTCCCCCAGAGCCTGTTTTGTTGATCCAGAGTGAGTTTCCATTTATTAAGGCGTCTATGTCTGCAGCTAGTGGGTGGAGAGAAACAGATCCGGCATTACTACTGGCACTGGTGACTACGTCTAGTCTTAGGTTTTGGGCAGACCCGGAGTAGTTGTAGAGGCGGACTGTGTTGGTATCAATCTGTTGAACTTGGAAGGCTTGAGTGGAAACATCAAGTTTTAAGTTTTGAGTAGATCCAGAGTAATTGTATAGTCTGACAGTGTTTTCATCTACTTGGACGATTTTGAAAGGACTCAAAGAATTGGTAGGGTAGCGGACGATGACGATACCGGAACTACCATTTCCTGATTTATTTCCAGTTGCACCAGTAGCTCCTGCTCCACCACCACCACTACCATATCCTGTGGCATTAGCACCATTAGTAGAATATCCACCATTTCCACCACCACCAAGTCCTCCCGTTCCTGCTGTTCCTCCAGTGTTATTTTTTCCACCACCACCTCCACCAGCATAGTAAACTGCTGAACCAGATATTGAAAAACTTCTACCATTTCCACCATTTCCAGAGGCTACTCCTACACAATCTGCTCCAGCTGTTCCTGCTCCTCCACCTCCTCCAGAATAACAAGTACTAGCTTGGTTTCCGCCATTATTTCCATATCCAGTTCCGCCACCACTATCTCCTTGTGTTCCTGTTCCTCCTGTATAAGCTGGTTGAGTACCTGAGCCTCCGCCCGAACCTCCATTAGCACCATTTCCAGTTCCACCAGCACCACCTCCAATTGCTGTTATCGAATTAAAAACAGAGTCACCTCCACTTGTAGTTGCAATTGGACCAACCATGCCACCTCCAATTCCACCAGCACCAACGGTAACTGTACTTGTTTGTGAACTAACTACTGATGAAGGATGATATACGACTCCACCGCCACCACCACCACCAACTGATTGATAACTATAAGCATTTCCACCACCACCACCACCACCGACTACTAAAGTTTCAACAACACTTCCAACTGGTGCGGTGAAAGTGCCACTACTGGTAAAAGTGTGGATAGTATTGCCATCAACATAAGAAATAGTTCCACCAGTAGCCTCAGTGTTGTTGCCATTAATATCTTCCCACTTACTTGTTGTTGTGTTATAAACCCACCCATTTGCTAATAAGTCATTGCTATTTTGGTTATGTGCTATTTCTATATATTCGCCATCAGCAAGGGTAGCGCTTGAAGTTGATATAATGCCTGATTCTGTAGCAGTAGAGATGTCTTTCCAGACACCATTTAAGTTTATCCAACCATTTGAAAGAATGGAGTTTGTGTTTTGGTTGTGTACAACATCAATATATCCGCCGTTGGCAACTGTGGCATCTGTGTTGGTGTAGAGTCCACCTGTTGCGCCTTGGGCTACGGCTGCGTCTGAGTCTATCCAGGTTATTCCCCAGTTTTCTATATATACATTACTGGCAGTTGAGCCTCTGGCAAAGTCTGCTCTAACTTTAAGACTGCTATTAGGTGTAGCAAAGTTAAAGTAGTATTCTTTCTCTGGAATAGATTGATTACTATCTGTACTAGTAAGCTGACCTTGAATCCAGTTACTTCCTCCGTCATTGCTTGCATACATGGTAATAGAGTTAGAAGTATCAGCACTATCTGTATATGCATTTACCCAGAGGTAGGCTTGGGAGAAGTTGTCAGGGGTGGTGACTGTGTCTGAGTAGTAACTACCTGTTAAGTCATTACCTTCTGAGTCTTTTGGCATGTTGATGGCTCCTACTGCATTCATACCTACTAACTCAAGATCGTAACCTACACTTAATGAAGTAGCATCATCATCTGGAATACTTGGATCTGTAGCTGTAGTGAAGCTTTGGACTTGGGTGTCTGAGCTTAGATCGATTTTACTGATCCAACCGTCATTGTCACCATCTCCGTCTTCTAGCCCCACAAACATGAATTCATTGTTCCAGTCGACGGCTACACTTGAGACGTTGTTAATGGCTCCTGTACCTACACCATCTTCTGCTAGTTCGTTTTGAAGGTCGTTGGTACCATGAGAACCTTCAAGAGCACGTTTGCCGGTTTCGTACATGCGTTTGATTTGGGAGGGAGGGATGGCGGTGGCGGTTACGAAGGGTTCGTCGATGAGGCCGGCAAAATGGAAACTATCCGCTCCAGAACTTGCTATAGAAAATGTGGAAGTTGTATCTGTTATGGTCATTGCAGTAGTTTGAGATCTTTTTTCTCCATCAACGTATAAGTAGGTATTTGTCCCATCACTTACAGCTACTGCATGATGCCAATTACCATCATTTGTAGTTTTTACATCATCTAAAGTACTTGCCGTAGTGCTGTCATAGGTAACTACTCTTAATATGCCATCTCCTGCAGAACCCATAAGCAGAATATATCCTCCAGTTCCATTACTTTTTTGAATAATACGACCCGAGTTAGTTGTTGTTTTAAACCAGGTACCAACAGACCATGCGTCTCCTGTTAAATCTAAATCACTAGTCCCACCACAACTTGCATCAGTACAACTAAGATACTCAGTACTTCCATCAAAGTCATACGCCTCACCTCTAACACCACTTACTGCATCAGCAGAAGTAATATTAGTACCAGTTAATACATTACCTTTAACAGAAACATCTTCAAAGTCAGAAGCAGTATTATTACCATTAAGAGGCCACATACCTCTTATGTCTCCTACCATTTCTTCTGAGATGTAGTCTTTGGTGTAGTATTTGACGGAGCCAGACCTTTCTTCACCACCTTTAAAATTATATGCACCTATTTGAGATTGTTTTTCTTGAATAACACTTACACCATCATCCGTTCCCACATAAATAGTGTTAGAGGCATCTTTGGTGGTTGATGTGTTTTCCGTTACATCAAGAGAGGTAATCTTGTTTGTAGCAACAGTTCCAGAAATCATAGGACCACCAGCAGATCCATTCCAATAACCATTTTGACCAACTCCATAATAACCTCGACCTTGTTGTAACCATGCTGTATCTGAAGATATTCCTCCAATATTTTGATATTTAATAATATAACTAGCATTGCCTGTATCATCGTTGTGTGCGGAGTATAGCTCTCCACTCTCTGTTAGTGCTACCTTACTTTGCCAGAGGACATTACCATGTTGAGAACCTATTAAGATATCCGCCACTGCTCCATCAGTTTCATTGATAATAGTAACACCGCCATCAGACCCGTTTGCTCCAGTAGCTACCGCCACAAACTGCTTTGGAGAGACAGTGCCGGTGGCTGTCCAGGTGTAGCAGCGATATTGTTCAGATGCCCCAAAAGTTGTTGGGTAAGTGTTTGGATTACTAAATCTTACATTAAATGAATGTTGGTTTATTGCACTTGCTTGAGCTAGCATGGATGAATCAGCTCCTGAGCAGTTACTTAAGCTTTCTGGAGCTTCAGACAGATTTCGACCTGCAACAGAAACTAAAACAGTAGGTTCATTGTTGAATAAGTATGGAAGTTTTACAGTTTCTGCATAAAGTGCTGCACTTCCATCTGTTTCTATATACCCCCAGCCGGAGACGGTCATTTCCTGAGTTGGTTGGTTTGGAATGACGGCGGCGGAGACGTCGTTGGCATTAAGATTAACCACATTA
>Ga0233430_1004507_pt1 | contig 12886 bp, 13 predicted proteins | sample SI_118_April2016_2_FD_179883 | JGI IMG/M metagenome (GOLD analysis project Ga0233430, IMG submission 179883) | Seawater microbial communities from Saanich Inlet, British Columbia, Canada - SI_118_April2016_150_MG | ecosystem: Environmental > Aquatic > Marine > Inlet | place: Canada: British... | reverse complement strand
CTCCTGGAGGTGGGTTTCCGGTGTCTTCGTCAACACCATAGATCCCCATTTTCCAGAGGCACCGCAAGTGACAATGTGGCAGAACACGGCTGATTTTCCGCCGTTTTTATGCAACCAGAGGGTCTACGACCAGGAGATTTGCTTATCCTGACGTACTTCTTCATCCAGGAATTCAACGCCAAAAATAACGATCAGATAAAGGCTGTGACTATTAAATTTCTAACCCAATTATTAGAACATAGATGGAAGGGGAATGCCAGAGAACTCAAAAATTCTATTGAAAGACTCGGGAATGTAATGAAGGCAGAAAACTCAGACTGCTTTTTTATGCTGGACTTCGGCTTAGATGGTGTAGAAACAATCTCTAAGAGTATAGAAAAGTATATCCCTGTAATTCCCATTGAGGATCTGTGCAAAGTCGACTTGTCAGGCATAATGGAAGACAGGGGTAAACACGCTCGCGCTGCACCTGACTTCTGGAAATTTGAGGAAAGGTTGAGGATGATAGCCGAGGAACGAAGAGAAATGGACATATCTCCAGATGACTATGAACCCTTTTCGTTTGAAGGGGTAATTCTAAGGCGGTTTGGGGATCCCCAAGAAGATACGCGGGAATTCGGTAATGAACCCTCTTCGCAGAAAAATGAGGAGTATCGAGCCTCAGAGCTCTTGGCCCAAGCGAAAGAAGAAGTGTGGGATGAACTCCTGAAGCTCAAATACAAGGCGCTAAGGAGAAAGTACAGCAGACGGCTACTAGAGAAACACGACACTATCAAGAGCGCCCATGAGGCTGCTGGTACTTCATATAAAACTTTCAACAAATGGTTGAACTGGGTAGATCCAGATCTTTCATCGACCGAATAGCGTATTGCCGGGGTTAAACCTCTTTCCATCATCTCTTGGTTCGTACTGATTATTTCAATAGGGTAAATAGCTGGAAACCGAGAATGACCAAAGTTAAGCGGAAAGCTGAATTATACCTAACCCGACATTGGGTAGAATCCGGGCGTTGATGATTACAAATTGCGAGAGATGGGAATTTCTCCCAACTTAATGGACAAAATTCCCATTACGATAGGAGTTTTGACTATTGCCGGGTAAATAAATAAAAAAGAACCACGAAGAGAAATAAAGGGCTATCTGCTTGTTCCTAATGAACATACAGATGGCCCTTCTTCTTTGGCATCCAAATTGCGTAAGAGATGGACGAATTCAAGCACACACCCATTCCTCAGAAAGGAGGTGGATATGAACACAGTCAAAAGGACAACCCGGGACACCGACGGAGCTGGAAACCCCAGGGTCCTATACAACATCGAGGAGGCTTGTGAGATGCTCAGCATGTCGCGTTCCAAGATCTACGATCTGATATCTCAGGGGAAGATTCGCGTGGTGAAACTCGGAACGGGTCTGAATTCGGGTGTTCGGTTTCGCTTGGCAGACCTCACAGCCTTTGCTGACAGCAATGTTCGTTGATAGTAGAGGAAAGCTGTGAATCGTCCAAATACAGAGAGCAGGATATGTTGACGATGGCAGGACCGGGCAGTCGGATTCGGTATCGCCTCGTTGATCTGCAGAACTGGCTCACGCTGCAGGAAGTAGATTCCGAAAGATGGGCCACAAACGAGTTCGCCCCGGTGAAAGCTCACCAGGGCGAACCAACCCCTTCCCATGGGCGTCGCAGACCTTTGCCGAGGAGCAACGAGCCCAATAGAAAGGTATACGTATGTCTCTAAATAATAACAGTTTTCACCCCCAGAATCAACTTGTTCTAAAAATCGGACGTGTAGTCCTGAAGTTCGCATCGAGCCGCAGAGCCCTCAAGGACGCTGGAGGGGGCTGGGCACTGTGTACCGTCCTGGGCCAGGGAGACGGATTTTGGCTTTTGACGGGCGTTCTCCAGTTCTCTTTTCGGGATCTGGGTTTTCGTCGTGCGCCTAAAGATAACTCGGAACGGCGCTGCATTGAGCGCAAGGCCTGGCAATACGGTGATGATCTTATAAATAGGATAATGGAGGAGGGGATCAATGAGCATAAAAAATGGTAATTCCCCTCTCCTGAATGACCGTCACCTGGAAGACCTCCGGTCTTCGGGATTGTCAGATGAAACGATAAAAGCCTCTCGGTGTTACTCGGCTTCAGCGACAGAGGTCCACCACATCACCGGTATGGATGTAGGTCCGGGATTGGTTATTCCGTACGGCGGTATTCCCACTGCTCCAGCGACTCGCATTTCAACGGGAAGTGCGAGGATCGGCCGGAATGACGCCTGTCCCTGCGGCAGCGGAAAGAAAGCCAAAGAGTGCTGCTGGGACACTCCGCAGGGGCCTCCACTTGCACGGGTGAAGCCCGATAATCCTCCCCTCTTCAACGGGAAGCCGGCCAAGTATTTGACTCCCAAGAAGGCCGGAAACCATCCGTATTTCCCCCCCACATTAGACGCTCAGGTGCTGGACGATCCTTCCCGCATGCTGCTCATCACAGAAGGGGAGAAAAAGGCGCTGAAGAGCGTGCAGGAGGGATTCGACTGTGTGGCCCTGCCCGGTGTATGGGGATTTGTTCAGAAGAAGGACGGGAAGAGCGTTCCCATCCCGGAACTCGATCGGATAAAGTGGGAAGGACGATCCGTTTTCATTGTCTACGATTCGGATTTAGCAGACAACGAGAGCGTCCAGTGGGCCGAATGGCGTCTTGCCGAACTTCTCGTCCAGCGAGGGGCCGACGTGAAAGTCGTCCGTATCCCGGGGAATGACGATGAAAAAAAAATGGGCCTGGATGACTTCCTCAGTGCTTACGGAAAGAAGGCGTTTCAGAAATTATTGGATCAGGCCACAGTGCCAGCGCCACCCAATGGGTATATCCCGATCTCCGGACCTTACTGCATTGAGAAGGGAAGAATGGGCTACACCAGGGTCGAGGGGCGAGGTGGATCAGCCGTCAAAGTCTTTGTGCCTCTGAGCAACTTTGATGCAAAGATAGTAGCAGAACGTGCCATTGATAATGGAGTAGAGGTTTCGCGTGGCTTTGTCCTCGAAGGGCGTCTTGCCAATGGGTGCCAGTTGCCCAGCATAGAGGTTACGGCTGCGCAATTCAACTCCATGGGCTGGGTAACGCAGCACTGGGGGGTACAAGCCTGTATTGCGGCCGGGGTATCTGCCAAGGACCGGCTGCGTGAAGGCATCCAGCTCAACAGTGCAGATGCCGAAATTCGGCACACCTTTGCACATACTGGATGGCGGAAGATCAAGGGGCGGTGGCGATACCTGCATGCCGGCCTGAGTGATATTCAGGTTGCGCTGGATCCTCCTCTGGATCAGTACGCTTTACCGGAAAGTCCCGATGATATTCCAGGCGCATTTCGCCACTCGCTGTCATTGCTTGATATTGCTCCTGATGAGATAGCAATCCCATTGCTGGGGGCAGTCTATCTGGCGCCTGTATGCGAGTTGCTGCACCCGGATTTTGCGGTTTTTCTGGTAGGCAAAACCGGGAGTTTGAAAAGCACGCTTCTGGCGCTTTTTCTCAGCCATTACGGTTCTTTTGGGCGCACCAATCTTCCAGGATCTTGGGAATCTACGGATAATGCCCTTGAACTCAGGCTCTTCGCCTTGAAGGATGTTCTCTGTCCAATAGACGATTATGCTCCCCAGGCCGATTCGTATGGTCAGCGAAAGTTGGAACAGCGCCTACATCGAATTATCCGAGGAGTGGGAAATATCTCAGGGCGATCGCGCTTGAATGCGGATCTTTCGGCCAGATCCACGTATCCGCCCCGTGGCCTGCTCGTTTCTACGGGTGAGGACCTTCCTTCGGGACAGTCTATTCTCGCACGGCTTCTATCCGTAGAAGTGGAGCGGGAAAAGCTGAATATGGAACTGATAACGGAAGCCCAGCAGAAGGCCGATCGATTACCGCATGCCATGGCTGGATATATCGACTGGCTTACACCTCAGATGGATCGACTGCCCGAATATTTATCTGCTCAGTGGCGTGAAAATCGCACTCGATTTACTTCGAATGGCGGCCATCTTCGCATTCCGGAAATCTTGGCCTATCTAACTTTGGGAATGGATCTATTTGCAGCCTGCGCTCTGGATATAGGAGCCCTATCCGAGACTGGGGTCAGGGAGTTATCCGACCGCACTTATACAGCGTTGATACGCCTTGGGGAGGCCCACGCACGGCGGGTGATAGAGGAAGATCCTGCAGACATATTTCTATCTACCCTGTCGGCTATGCTGGCCCAGGGAACGGCCATCCTATCCCATCGGGATATTGCGACGGATCTTTCCAATATCGTGGGCTGGAACGACGAGGAATATGCCTATCTCATCCCCAAAGCGGCGCACAATGCCATTGGGCATTATCTACGGCAAGGTGGAGGGCATTTCCCGTATTCCCCTCAAGCCCTTTATAAAGCCTTAGATGCTCGAGGTATTTTGGTAAGGGGGAAGGATGGGAAGAGCACCCGGCAGATCAAAATTAGAGGAAAAAACCAGAGAGTGCTTCAGATCCCCCTTCAATCGCTCGAAGCCGATCGGGAAGAGGGAAATGAAGTAACACTTACGGTAGCATCGGGGTAACCCCAATACTCGAATCGATGCATCTCATAAGCATATTAAAAACAATGGATTGAAAGATGGTAACCCCAGTAACACTCAAGAGACCAGAGAGGTTGTCGAGAAAGCAGTGGCAGAGCACAAAACCTGTCACAACGGTTCGACCATCCTCATCCTCTATCCTGGTGTTACTGGGGTTACCTGGATCCAAGACCAATGCTTGCAGAGAGTTAAAGGGCCTCTCTGGGATAGGAAGTCGATTTAAAAGTGTTACTCGAAGTGTTACTGAAATTGATCCATCGATAAAAGAGAACGGCAAAATTCAATTTTCAGGAGAGAGCAATGGAATGTCCCATTAACGGGATCATCATTCCCCCCAACAGGCGACCCTTACGAAATCTCGAAGAGCTGGCGGAATCTATCGAACAGGTGGGTTTATTGCATCCCATTATCATCAATGAAAATAATCGCCTCCTGGCAGGTTATCATCGGCTGGAAGCCTGCAGATCACTGGGTTGGGCCGATATTCCCGTCCATATACTCAGGGTGGATGACATTGAAGAGCAGCTTGTTGAGATCGATGAGAATCTGATCCGAAACGAGTTGACGATTCTCGATCGGGCCGAACAGTTGAAACGCAGGAAGGAACTCTACGAGGAGTTACATCCGGAAACCAGGAGAGGAGTAGCAGGCGGCAAGGCCAGTGGGGCCAGCCGGCGGGGAGAAAAACGAACAAGTGCGGACAATGCATTTGTTCAGGATACCGCAGAGAAGACAGGCCGTGCTCGACGCACCATTGCTGAAGATGTACAGATCGCTTCTCATCTCAGCGCGCATGCGAAAGAGACTCTTCGAGAGACGACCCTGGCAGATAGCAAGAAAGATCTGCTGAAATTGGCAAGAATGGCTCCGGAAGAACAGAAGGAAATAGTCGATTGCATCCAGGAAGGCGCTGCGGATGTCTTTGCGGCCGTGCGTAAGATCCGTCTTGAGCGTCAGATAAAAAAGATCGAATCTTCCCCCCTCGTAGAAGGGGAATTCAACGTAGTAGTGGTGGATCCCCCCTGGCCATACGAGGCTCGCAAGAATGATCGAACTCATCGAGTGGCCAATCCCTATCCCAGTATGGAAATGGAGGAGCTGATGAGGTTGGGAATTCCGGCTGCTGTGGATTGCACACTGTGGCTGTGGACGACGAACGCATTCCTACATCAGGCATTTCACCTGCTGGAAGCATGGGGGTTTGACTATAAAACGACTCTTACCTGGGCGAAGAACAAACTGGGAATGGGAGATTGGCTGAGAGGTAAAACAGAGCATTGCCTGATGGCGATCAAAGGACAGCCTGCCGTCCAGTTGACCCATCAGTCCACTTTGACCGAGGGAAAGGTGCGCCAACATTCTCGCAAACCCGAGGAGTTTTTCAAAATGGTCGAGGCGCTTTGTCCAGGACGCAAGGCAGAGATGTTTTCCCGGCAACAACGGCAAGGATGGGAGTGTTTTGGTGCCGAATACACTCTCTTTGACGAAAAGGGGTAGAAAGTTTTCAGGCGATATCGAATCAATCAAAAAAGGAGGTCCCATGATCTCAGAAACGCCCGATTGGCAGGAAGTATTAGAAAAGCTGGCACAACTGGAGCGAGACCAGATGGAACTGAAGTTGATCGTTATGGGCGAGACGCTCCATAAGCGAACCATCAAAGCAGAGAAACTGGTTATCATCGACGAGAAAGAACGTCCTCTTGCGGAATTGGGATCCGGAGAGATAGAAAATAGACTGGCTTTTTTTAATAGTCGTGGCACGGAGTGCATCGTATTGGGCATGGAAGGGGACCGGCCTTGTGTGGGTTTGTACGACGGCCAGAGCAAGGCCGGTCTCACCGTCTCCATTAGTGAGGTCGGTGGGTTGGTGCTGGGGGGGGGGGGGGGGGAAAGTAGTGTGGTGCTGCGAGTAGAATGAGCAAGCGGGGTCATTGAATCAGAGCCCGTTGAGTTACCAGGCATTCGGGTAGAGAAAACCGCTCTCCAAAACGCTCGATTTTCCTGATATTCGTTTTAACCCAACGGCTTCTGAAGGATGGAAGCGCCAAGATATAAGGCGGCTAGGGGTTTGAGCCGATGTGGAAGCGCAGTTCCACATTTTTTTTCATTCTGGAGCCGTGATTTGGGTATCCCGCTTTGAAATGTTGCTTGGGAAGACGCCGTTGGTTCATCTTGGAGGCCACCATCTATATCACGCAACGAGCTGTGAATACCCGAAGTGGGTTTTGCCATATTCTTCCGTATGACCAAAGGGGAAGTCCGCGTTTCTGGCAACAAAAGGGTATAACTTCATAGAAAGAAGTTTAGCCTGAACATGGAGCCCTGCGACCGAGAAAGGTCGCGGGGCTTTTTTGCATAAGGAAGGAAATGATCTATGAGTGAAAATCTATCTGTGAAGGCCCCCCTTTATGTGCAGGAGGAGATGCCTGCATTTCTGGCGAACGAAGACCCGCAGCAGCGGCTGGCCCAATGGGGAGCAGAGGGCTTGCGTAATTGCGAACTGCTGGCGGTGATCCTGGGCGCAAAGACGCAATGGGCGGCTGAGTTACTGGATGCCCAGGAGGTGTCTCAGTTGGCCACGCTACCGTTTCCAGAGCTGGCCCAGCGCCTCACGCCCCGACAGGCCGGCCGGCTGGTGGCTTCCCTGGAACTCTCCAGGCGGGTTTTGCAGCAGGGGCTGGGTGTGATGCCCGTTATCTCCTGTCCGGTTGAGGTCGTGCCGATGCTGGTCGAGATCAAGGACCAGCCCAAAGAACACTTCCTCACTCTGTTTCTCAACGCCCGCAACCAACTGATCCACAAGGAGGTAATCTCGATCGGCAGTCTGTCGGCTTCTATTGTGCATCCGCGCGAGGTGTTCCGGGTGGCCATCCACCACGCGGCAGCGAGTATCATTTTGGCCCATAACCATCCGTCGGGCGATGTCTCAGCGAGTCGAGACGATATTGAGCTGACCCGGCGGATCGTCAAAGCCGGAGAGATCATGGGAATTGAGGTGCTCGATCACATCATTATTGGCGCGACCGATTTCATGAGTATGAAGGAACAGGGGGGGATGTAAGGAGGAAAAACTTCATCACTGACTCGGGCACGATGCCTTCCTGGTTTCATGGGATGTCCCCTCTGTGGGGCATCCCTTCTTTCCTCCTTCCCAATCAAAAAAGAGGTATAAATCAATGAGCACAAACTGGTATAAAGAGGTCATCGACATTCTGAGCATTCAGCAAGCCGAGGTGTTCATCCTGCATGGGGATGTCCACGGATACCCGGAGTTCCCGGGGGAAATGCTGGGCGACTTTCTTCGTCGCATGACATGGGCGCCCATCCGCAAACAGCTGGAAGATGAGTTACCTGAAGGAGAAGTGTGGATCGATCTGCCTCAGGAGCAGCAGGATCGCCAGCTGGCAGAGAAGGGTCTGTTTTTCTCCCTGTCGCCGGCTTCCGGGTTGACTTTTGCCAACGGGGCGCAGCAGGAAGTGTTCGACCGGTATGCCCCTTCTCCTGAATCCAACCCGTTTGCCGCACCGGGGAACGGTCTTCTCGATTGGTTTGCCCGACTGCACACCTACTTCCGCAATCCGGACGCTGTGCCCCTGACGCTGGTGCTCGAGGATGCGGATCTGCTGTTCGATGGGGATGGACCGCTGGTCGAGCCGGAACGCATCCTGATCTCTTATATCCGATCATGGGCCAATACACCTCTGGTAGCAGGGTCGGGTCTCCACCGGGTGTTCCTGGTGACTCCGTTTGAGCAGGGGATCCGTTCGGCGCTGCGGCAGGGCCGCGTGGCCTCGGTGAAGATTCCGCTGCCCGATGAAGAGAGCCGGAAAGGCTTTATCGACCTGGTGCTGGACAATGCCGCCGAGGATCCGGAGCGGTCGGATTTGCAGCTGGAAGAGGGCCTGACCAGGACACAGCTGGCCCACATCACCGGTGCGTTGAATCTGGTCCACGTGGAGGATGTGATTTATCGGGCCGAGCTGGAAGGGGGCGTGATTACACGGGGCATCGCCCAGGCGCGCAAGGATGCGTTGGTGAGTCAGGCCTATGCCGGCATCATCGAGATCCAGTATCCGGAGATGGGTTTCGATGATATCGTGGGCTTTGAGGCGCTCAAGGCGTACATGACCGGCTACGTGTACCGCAAGCTCATCACGGCGGATCGGCGCTGTCCCAAGGGCTGTATCCTATCGGGTCCACCGGGAGTAGGAAAGAGCGTGTTCGCCATGGGACTGGCCCATGCGCTGAAACTGCCTCTGGTAGTCGTCCGCACCGATCGGATCAAGAACAAGTTCGTCGGCGAGTCCAACAAGAACATGGCTCGGCTGTGTGAGGGAATCGTCACGCTGGCGCCCGCCATCGTGCTCATCGACGAAATAGATAAAGTCATGCCCTCTGGCGACGACAGCACCGGGGTGTCCCAGGAGATCTTGGGGCAGTTGCAGACGTTTATGGCGGAGATCCCCAGGGGGAAGGCCTTTTTCATCGGCACGACCAACTATCCCGGTATTATCCCCAGAGCCCTGCTCCGGCCGGGCCGATTCGAGCAGTGTATCCCGCTGTTGCCCCAGCATCTGGACGGACGACGGGGAGAGGTGCTGCAAAGAATTGGGGATCGCATGGGAGTCCCGTTCGCTTCCTCGCTGCGTGGAGCCGACTTCGATGAGGTAGGCCAGAAGGCCAGCGACTATACCGGGGCGGATATGGAGAAACTGCTTATCGAAGCCGACCGAGAGGCTACGGAGCAGGGGCGCGAGCGGATAGAAAAAGAGGACCTGCTCCAGGCGCTGGAGTACGTCGTGCCCACCCTCCGGTCGACGCAGCCCATGGTCGAGGAGGCGCTGGAGTTCTGCTCCAACCGACGGTTTGTGCCGGACAGCCTGCGGGAGCAGGTGGGGCTGGTGCAGAAGGAGGGAGGGACTGTGGATAAACCAAAGGGTAGAAGAGTGCGGCAGGTGGGATGAATTCAAAAAACAAATTTTCGGAATTTCGGAAAATCTCAATGAAGAGGAGAAGGTCATGAATGGAGAAACGATCGACCTGAAAAAGCCGGGCACCGGCGACAGCCTGGCTTTCCTGGATGAAGCCGACCGCCAGCGGGTGCGACCCGTGCTCGTGCAGTGGGAGAAGATCTTGCAGCAGAGCGTGCTGGTGGAGATCAACATCTCCAAGTGGCACCCGTCGTTCAGCCTGGACATCGACTCCCTGCGCTGTCTGGGAGTGGAGATCGCCGATCCCCAGGCGCAGGTCGCTCTCAGGAAGACGGTGCGCCTGGGGCAGATGGATCTGATCCCGCGCGATGTGATTCGCCGAATAACTCGCATCGAACAGCAGGCTCGGTCGCTGCTGCGGTCGTATGCCCATCGGGTGCTGTTCGGCTACGTGGTACACGCCGAAGCCTACGCCGACTGGAAGGAAAATCATCAGATCCTCTACGAGGAGTTTGTGAAAACAGCCGACTACATTGCCGACAACCTCTGGCAAGGGGATGACCTGGTGGCAAAGATGATCGGCGAATACCGGGTGCTCTTCGCCGATAGCTACCAGCGGCTCTGCCGGGCCGGTGTCGAGCCGGACCGGTCAGAACGGCAGTTTGTCGAAGATGGCATCGACTTCGTGGTTTCGCACGTGCCGGATGCGGATACCGTGCGCGGTAAGTACCAGTTTGAAACCTGGCTGTCCGAAGCACCCATGGTCGACGAACTGGCTCGGCGGGAGGAGCAAGCTCAGCAGACCCGCGACCGGATGGTGCTGTCCAGGGAAAATCTGGAGGGAGAGCGCCAGCGCATCCTGGAGCAGATGGAACGCGATGTCGAAGCGCAGGCGGCTTCCCGCGTGGAAAGATTGGAGCGCTCCTTTGCCCAGGCGGAGATGGCCTTTTATCAGAGTATCTCTTCCGCCGTCCGGGATATCCAGCAGGCCATTGTCCGAAACAACCGGCTGGGGGGGCGTTCCGCTGTGCAGTTGCGCAACCTGGCCCGGCGGGTGCGCAGTCTCAATGTTTTCGGCAATCGGCAGCTGGACGAGGATATCGAGGCGCTGGGGGAGAAACTGGAAATACGTCTCAACGCCAAAGGGGAAGGGAAGACCCAGGCGCTGGATGAGTTGAGAGAACTCCTGGCTCAGGTGGAGACCAATACCCGTCGGGAACTGAGGACGTTGCCCAGAAAACGGGGTATCCGCGACCTGGTCGTACCCGAGGGCGTGGAGACGGACGATGCCTTCCGGAGGGTGGTGCGTCCTCGCTTCGAGTCGACCACGCCGGGTGTTGATGTCCTGCCTGTTCCGGTGCGGAGACGCCGGGTGATGGCCGAAGCCGGTGGCGCATGACAAGGAAAACACGTTCAAAGAAAGGAGGCCGATGTGCCCTGTGATGGCGTAGCAGTATTGAAAGCAGAGTTGAAAAAGCGAGACGAGGAAGTCCAGCAGATCCTGGATATCCTCAATGAAGTCCAGATCCCCGTGGTGATGGAATCGGTCATGGGAGATGCGGTGATTCGCTTCTCTGTGAGCATCCCCTTACCGCAGGGGGGATTCTTCCCGGTGCGGGTGGCCGTTACGCCAGGGGGACAGGTGACGGCGATCACCCGGACGGGGACGTTCTGTTTTGGTTCACTGTCAATGCGAATTTTCGCTTCCTCGACTAAGCTACTACTGCACATTTGTTTTTGGATCATATGTTCACTATGCCTATTCATCCAGCGCCCGAAGGGATTCGATCCGGAGGGAGGGACTCTCTTGGATAAAAAAGCCCCCCTCCCCCCGAGATCTCTTTTTCCCTTCCCCTTGAAGAAAACCAAACCCAGCCCTTCTGCCCCACCAACGGCAGGGCGGTACCCGCAGAATCTCGGCACGTCGAGCCTCGAAACGGCTGCTTTTGTTGGGATTTTCCATCCCTGCTAGTTTTCCATGATGGGCTAGGTTACAGATTGGCAACGAGTTTTTGCCCTTCCCGTGGGGCCGTTTGTACCCTCTGCTGCCGGGCTTGGGCCAGTTTCCGTTTCCGTTCCTGGAAAATCAGGGGATCTCTCCCGGCCAGTTTGTCGGCCGGAGCCAAATAACCGATGGCGCTATGCAAGCGTACGTGATTGTAGGTGTGGACAAAATCCTCCACCACTTTTCGGGCTTCCTCCAGACTGGTGGGCGTTTGGGGGCGGATACATTCCTTCTTGAGCGATTGATGCCAGCGCTCGAGTTTGCCATTGCTCTGCGGGTAAAACGGGGACGTGCGCACGTGAGTCATGCCACAAAAGCGGATAAAGGCCTTGAATTCCAGGGCGATAAACTGAGGACCATTGTCCGAGATAATCCGCGGCGTGACCCCCGGGAAGCGCTCCCGAGCCCGTTGGATGATGATTTCTATATCCGCTTCTCTCATCTGCTCTCGAATTTCCCAGTGGGCGATGAAGCGACTGTAGCCATCCAGCACCGAGCACAGGTAGTAGAAGGTGCCACATATATTGATATAGCTCACGTCCACATGCCAGTGCTGATGGGCCGCCAACGGCTGGGTAAATCCTTTCCCTTTCTTGGAGGGAGTCGTCGAGGCCGTCCGCACCAGCCCCGCCGCCTTGAGCACCCGATAGACACTACTGGGACTGACCGCGACCACGTCGGCATCCAGCATCATATAGGTCAAGCGACGATACCCCTCTTCCCGGTGCTGCCGGGCATATTCGATAATCGCCTGTCTTTCCCACAGCAACAGCCAACCGATCCGCGGCAAAGGAGCATTATGCCGATTGGATTGACCATACCGACCTTGCCAGCGATGGTATTGGCTGGCCGACAGATCCAACCAACGGAGAAAGGTCTGGATCCGAAATGCGCTCCGCATTCGCCAATAGCCCATAAAATCAACAACTTGGTCTCGTATATCGGGATCGGTCCAGCACCCCTTCAAAACACCCCAAGATTTTTTTTTAGCCGCACATGCTCTTCCATCACCTCGGCCAACACCTCATTCTTCTGGCTCAGCCGACTCTCCAGCGTAGCGATCTGTTTCTTCCACTGTTTCTCCTGCTGGCTCTGCTGGGGCTGAAAAGCTGCGGCCCCATTTTCAAAAAAGGCCTTCTGCCACCGGTAGAACACCGTCGGATGAATCCCATACTCATCACACAGGTCCGATACGGCCACTCCATCCAGGAAATGACGGCGCAGAATTGACACCTTCTGTTGGGGCGTATACTGTCTTCGTTTGTCCGACATCTGATCCTCCTCTGTTTGAGCGGTTAATATAGCTTACTCAAACAAGAGAAAACTCGCATTCCGTCTGAAGCATAACA
>Ga0233430_1004502_pt1 | contig 12906 bp, 7 predicted proteins | sample SI_118_April2016_2_FD_179883 | JGI IMG/M metagenome (GOLD analysis project Ga0233430, IMG submission 179883) | Seawater microbial communities from Saanich Inlet, British Columbia, Canada - SI_118_April2016_150_MG | ecosystem: Environmental > Aquatic > Marine > Inlet | place: Canada: British... | reverse complement strand
AATATATGACTAGTAAAACAATGAAAACAATCGACGGAAATGAAGCAGCAGCTTATGTTGCTTATAAAGTTACCGAAATTAGTACGATTTATCCAATTACCCCCTCATCGTCAATGGGCGAGCTAGCTGATCAATGGTCGGCGGAAGGACACAAAAATATCTGGGGTAATGTGCCGCAAGTTGTGGAAATGCAAAGTGAGGGTGGTGCTAGCGGAGCATTGCATGGTGCATTACAAACAGGGGCATTGACTACAACTTATACTGCATCCCAAGGATTGCTTCTTATGCTTCCTAATATGTATAAAATTGCGGGAGAGTTAACTCCAGCGGTGATACATGTTTCTGCTCGTTCTTTAGCTGTTCAGGCATTGTCTATTTTTGGTGATCATGCTGATGTGATGGCGGCGCGGAGTACAGGATTTGCGATGCTGTGCTCAAGTAGTGTTCAGGAAGCTCATGATATGGCGCTTATTACTCATGCAGCTACTCTTGAGGCACGGATACCTTTTTTGCATTTTTTTGATGGTTTTCGTACTAGTCACGAACTCAATAAAGTTGAGATTTTATCTGACGACCAAATGCGCGATATGATAGATGATGATTTGGTAATGGCGCATCGTCATCGTGCATTAAGTTCTGATAATCCATTTATTCGTGGTACTTCTCAAAATCCTGATGTTTATTTCCAAGCACGTGAAGCTAGCAATCCATTTTATGAAATGACACCAGGAATTGTTGCGGAAACTATGGATAAGTTTGCGCAAGTTGCTGGACGCAAATATAACTTGGTTGATTATTTTGGTGATCCAAAAGCAGAAAGATTAATCATTATAATGGGTTCGGGGGCTGAAACTGTGAAAGACACGGTTGATTATCTAAACACTAAAGGTGAAAAAGTGGGCGTAATGCAAATACGTTTATTTAGACCATTTCCTGTTGATTATTTTCTTGCAGCTTTACCAGCAAGCATCAAAACTATTGCGGTATTAGATCGAACTAAAGAATCAGGAGCATTGGGTGAGCCATTGTATCAAGATGTAATTACTGTTCTAAGTGAAACTTTAGCAGATGGAAGGCTACCATTTAAAACAATGCCAAAAATTATTAGCGGGCGTTATGGTTTATCATCTAAAGAATTTACTCCAGCAATGGTTAAGGGAATTTTTGCTGAGTTATCAAAAGAGAGTGCCAAAAATCATTTTACTATTGGAATTGTCGATGATGTTTCCAACACTAGTCTTGAGTATGAGGCTAATTTTATTACTGAATCTGATGATGTAATTCGCTCAATGTTTTTTGGTTTGGGATCTGATGGAACAGTTGGCGCTAATAAAAATTCCATTAAAATTATAGGCGAGGAAACTGATCATTATACCCAGGGTTATTTTGTTTATGATTCAAAAAAATCCGGCGCACGAACAGTTTCTCATCTGCGTTTTGGGCCAAAACCAATTAATTCACCATATTTAATTCAGTCAGCTAATTTCATTGGTTGTCATCAATTTAATTTTATTGAAAAAATAGATCTTTTGAAACACGCGGCACATAAAGCAACCTTTTTATTAAATAGTCCTTATTCTGCTGCTGAAGTTTGGCAGCATTTACCACGCCCAGTTCAGCAAGCCATCATTGATAAAGGGATATCTTTTTATGTGATTGATGCTTATAAAGTTGCGCGTGAAGTTGATATGGGTGAGCGCATTAATACCATAATGCAAACCTGTTTCTTTAAGTTAGCTGATGTTATGCCAGTTGATAAGGCAATAGATAAAATCAAAAAAGCAATTTACAAAACTTATGGCAAAAAAGGAGAAGAGATAGTTAGCAAGAATTATGCTGCTGTTGATAGAGCGCTTGATAATTTGCATAAAGTAAATGTGCCAGAGAAAGTGGAAAGCGGTGCTCGTGAATTACCACCAGTTGTTAGCGACAAAGCTCCTGAATTTGTGCGTAATGTAACCGCAGTTATGATGGCGGATCGAGGTGATGAGTTGCCTGTAAGTAGTATGCCGGTTGATGGAACGTTTCCAAGTGGCACAACGAAATGGGAAAAGCGCAATGTATCATTGGAGGTTGCCACCTGGGATCCAGAGGCTTGTATTCAATGTGGCAGGTGCAGTGTGATGTGTCCTCATGGGGTGATTCGCGCTAAACGTTACGCGAAAGATTCGCTTAAAGATGCACCAAGAGATTTTAAGTCAGCTCCTTTGCGAGGTAAAGATACAGAAGGTCAATGCTATACGCTTCAAGTTTATTTAGAAGATTGTACTGGATGCGGTCTTTGTTATGAGTCTTGTCCTGCTAAAAATAAAGAGAAAGAGGGGGTGAGGGCAATTAATTTAGAATTCAAAGAACCTGTTTTAGAAAAAGAGAAAAAGAACATTGAGTTTTTTGAAACAATCCCTGAAGAAAGTCGAGCAACCATCAATTCTTCAGTTTTACCTGGAGTGCAGTATTTACAGCCACTTTTTGAATTTTCAGGAGCTTGTGCTGGGTGTGGAGAAACACCGTATGTAAAAATGGTGAGCCAGCTTTTCGGTGATCGAATGATAGTTGCTAATGCAACAGGATGTTCGTCAATTTATGGTGGTAATTTACCGACAACGCCTTGGACGGTGAACCAAGAGGGGCGTGGACCCGCTTGGTCTAATTCTTTATTTGAAGATAATGCAGAGTTTGGTTTGGGATTCAGATTAACTGAAGATAAATTCCAAGAGCAAGCTAAAGAATTATTGCAAGAATTAGCTTCTGATGTTGGTGATGATTTAGCTAAGGCCATTCTTGCTGCAACAGATGAGAATACCGAAGAAGCTATTTTAGCTCAGCGAAAAAGAGTTAAAGAACTTAAAGAAAGTTTACAGAAAATAAAAAGTAATCGGGCAAAACATTTATTATCATTAGCAGATCATTTGGTTAAGCATAGTGTTTGGCTTATGGGGGGAGATGGTTGGGCTTATGATATTGGTTTTGGTGGGCTTGATCATGTTCTTGCAAGTGGACATGATGTTAATGCGTTGGTGTTAGATACTGAGGTGTATTCTAATACTGGTGGGCAAGCATCTAAAGCTACACCGACAGGAGCAGTTGCTAAGTTTGCTGCAAGTGGAAAAAAACAACCGAAGAAAGATTTGGCTTTAATGATGATGTCTTATGGCTATGTTTATGTTGCTCAAATTGCTATGGGTGCAAATCCAATGCACACTCTTAAAATTATTAAAGAAGCCGAGGCTTATGATGGCCCATCGTTGATCATTGCTTATAGTCACTGTATCGCACACGGCATTAATATGCGCAAAGGTATGGATATTCAGAAGATGGCAGTTGAAAGTGGTTACTGGCCATTATTTCATTACAATCCAGATCGCTCAAAAGAAGGGTTGAATCCATTTGTGCTTGATTCACGTAAACCTAGCATATCATTTAAAGATTATGCGTATAAAGAAGCGCGCTTCAAGAGCTTGTTAAAAATTAATTCTGAAGAAGCAAAAATACTTTTAGAAAAAGCTCAGGAAGAAGTAAATTATCGCTGGTGTTTATATAGTGGAATGGCAGAACAAAAACCTTGTAGAATAGCCGTTGAGGAGTGATCCTAAATTTGGTATCAGGTTTCAACTATAGTTATAAATAATAATAATAAATGGGAGGTGAGATATGCCGTTTGATAGACCCCTAACTTCTTTTAATAGCAGTAGGGAAAGGCAACCAAGAAAAACAGAAGTTGAACTAAAAACGGTGGCAACAGAAGGTGCTGATTTAGAAGAAGATGCTCGAGGAGTTGTTCCTGTAGGCAGTACATCACCAGTTATTTCGTCTGGAAGGTAACTATTTTAAATTTGGAGTTAGATATGGAAAAAGAGCAGCCTCCCAAGCCGATTGCTTTAATTATTCTTGATGGTTTTGGATATAGCCCAAAAACTGAGTCAAATGCTATCGCAGCGGCTAATACTCCTACACTGGATAAGCTTTGGAAAGAATATCCCCATACTTTGATTAAAGCATCTAGTAGCAATGTTGGATTGCCCGCAGATCAAATGGGGAACTCTGAGGTTGGTCATCTTAATTTGGGTGCTGGCAGGGTGGTTTATCAGAATTTACCGCGCATTACTGATGCCATTAAAAGCGGTGAATTTTTCAAAAACACTGTATTAATAAAAGCAGTTGATAATGCAGTTATTCATAATAAAGCGATTCACATTTTTGGCTTACTTTCGCCGGGAGGCATACATAGTCACGAGCTACATATTGAGGCCATGGTGCGTTTGGCTGCAAGGTGCGGCGCAGAAAAAATTTATCTACATGCTTTTCTTGATGGGCGTGATATGCCACCGAAAAGCGCTGAAGCTTCAATTAAACGACTAGAAGAAGTTTTTACCGAATTGGGAGTTGGAAAGATTGTTTCATTAGTTGGACGATATTATGTGATGGATCGTGATAAGCGTTGGGATCGAGTTAAGCAGGCATATGATTTATTTACTTTGGGCAAAAGCGTCCATCATGCGAAGACTGCCATAGAGGGATTGCATCTTGCTTATGATGCTGGAGAAACAGATGAGTTTGTTAAACCTACAAGTATTCATCCGGAGGGGGTGATTTCAACGATGATTGAGGATGGCGATTCAATCATTTTTATGAATTTTAGAGCTGATCGTGCTCGAGAAATTACTCGCACCTTTATTGATTCAAGCTTTTCTGACTTTAAAAGAGATAGGGTTGTGAAGCTTGGAGGTTATGTTTCATTAACGGAATATGATGAAACTTTCGATATACCTGTTGCTTTTCCACCTGAAGAGATACCCAACACATTGGGTGAATATTTAGCTGAAAAGCATAAGCGTCAATTGCGAATAGCTGAAACAGAAAAATATGCTCACGTAACATTTTTTCTAAATGGTGGTGTTGAAAAGCCATCGGAAGGTGAAGATAGAATTTTGGTTTCTTCTCCTAAGGTGTCAACTTATGATTTACAGCCGGAAATGAGTGCGCCTGAAGTTACAGAAAAATTAATAGAAGCTATAAAAAGCAAAAAGTATGACGCTATAATTTGTAATTATGCAAATTGTGATATGGTCGGGCATACTGGGAATTTTGAGCCGGTGGTAAAGGCGGTTGAGTTTTTGGATGAATGTTTGGGGAAAGTTATAGCCGCATTAAAAGAAGTTGGCGGTGAAGCAATTATTACTGCGGATCATGGCAATGCAGAATTAATGTTTGATTCGAGCACGGAGCAGCCTCATACAGCACATACATGTAATCCGGTTCCTTTTATTTATGTTGGGCGTAAAGCTAAAATTGATCATGCGTTGGGAGCACTTTGTGATGTTGCACCGACAATATTGTATTTAATGGGGCTCCAGGTTCCAAAAGAAATGACTGGAAAATCATTGGTGAGGGTTGTTTAAATATGTTTTTTTGTCGGGTGATATTTTTATCAGTAATTGTGTTGGTGAGCATATCAGTCACTCCTGCATTTGCAAACAAAACGACAACAAAAAATGCCAGCACTCTACAAACAATTGCCAACAAAATCTCTTCTTTGAAAAAAAGTTTATTTTCAGTTAAGTCGCGGCGTGAAAATTTGCAGCATAAGTTAAGAGAGAATGAGTTGCAAATTGGAAAAATTGCAAAAAAAATTACTGACAATAAAAGTCAGCTATCAAGGCGAAAGAAATCATTAAATAAAATTTATCGCGAACAATATCAACACGAAAAACAACTCAAAAAGCAAAAAGAACTTCTGGCAAAACAACTTCGTGCAGCATATATGCTTGGACAACAACCATATTTAAAAATAATTTTAAATCAAGAGAATCCAGAAGAAATTAGTCGCTATTTACATTATTATGCTAGTCTAAATAAAGCCCGCCTTGAGGTTATTTCTGAAATTAAAAAAACAGTGGTAAAAATTAATAAAACTGCAGCAGTTATTCAATATAAGAAGAAAGCTCTGCAAAAAACTCATTATGCGTTAAAATCACAGAAAAGTAATTTCAAAAAGAAGCAGGGCGCGCGCTATAATCTTTTAAACAAAATTAATCGCGAAATCAAAGGAAAGAGCAAGCAGCTAAAAAAACTACAAGCAGATAAGCAGCGTTTAGAGGCGATCGTCAAGGGTTTGAATTTGGCAAAAACGTATGGTTATATTCCCGGAAAAAGTTTTAGGCAGATGCGAAGAAAACTTCATTGGCCATTTGCAGGTGGGCGAGTTGTTCAGTTTTTTGGGCAGAATATAGCAGAAGGCAGAATGCAATCAACGGGATTGTTAATTAGGGCGAAAGCTGGAACTAAAGTACATGCTATATTTCCTGGTAAAGTGGTTTATGCTGGATGGTTACATGGTTTTGGATTGTTAGTTATTATCCGGCATGGCTCAAGTTACATGACTTTATATGGCCGCAACCAAAGCCTTTATGTTGAAAGAAACGATACGGTTAAGGCGGGGCAGGTAATTGCAACCGTTGGCAATAGTGGGGGTTTTCAAGATAGTGCGCTTTATTTTGAAATTAGGCATAAGGCGGTGGCAGTTAACCCTTCACGATGGTTACAGAAATTATAGGTGACGGTATCGATAATTTATTATATTATATCAATTACATGGAAGTCATTTTGTCAAACCTAAATCGCGCATCAACCGCAGGATCTAGGTTAAAAGGAAAAACAAAAATGTATAATTACAAATGTTCAGTAAGATGGTTCTTTCTAATTTTACCATTATTTTTTGGTCTATTGTTTGGCCCGGCAGTTTTTGCCGATACTAACAATAGTAGCAAGATTGCTCTAGATTCAAATCAAGTCAAACGTTTTGGGACGGTTATTGGTCATATCAAAAGATACTATGTTAAATCAGCCAAAGATGAAGCGCTGTTTGCGGGTGCTATTCGCGGCATGCTAAATAGCCTTGATCCACATTCTGCTTATCTTGATGTTGATACTTTGAAAAATATTACTGCTCGCACGGAGGGTAATTTTGCTGGTATTGGTATAGAAGTAATTCAAGAAAAAGGGATAGTGAAAGTTATTAGTCCTATTGATGGAACCCCGGCGCAAAAAGCTGGAATTAAGGCTGGAGATTATATTTTAGCTATTGATAATAAGCCTTTAATAGATATTCCTTTAAATCAAGCCATTAAAAAAATGCGAGGGAAGAAGGGGACGAAGCTCACACTTACAGTTATTAACAAACAAGATGCTAAGCCGCGCGTTGTTCAAATAACACGAGATATTATTAAGGTTAAAAGTATAAAGAGTAAGATGCTGGAAAAAGGATTTGGTTATATTCGATTAAGTCATTTCCAAGATCAAACAGATGAAGATTTAGTTAAGGCAGTTAAAAAATTACAGAAACAAGCTGGGGGACCTTTAAATGGTTTAATTTTAGATTTGCGTAATAATCCTGGGGGTTTGTTGGATTCTTCAGTTGAAGTTGCTGATGCTTTTCTAGACAGCCAAAAAATTGGTCACGACAAACATATTACTTATACAAAGGGGCGCGCACAAATAACACATAATCGAATGTTGGCAACTAGTGGAGATATTTTATATGGCGCTCCATTGGTTGTGTTAGTTAACCGTGGTTCTGCTTCTGCATCAGAAATTGTTGCTGGTGCTCTTCAAGATCATAAGCGAGCAATTGTAATGGGAGAGCGCAGTTTCGGGAAAGGGTCAGTTCAAACGGTCTTGCCAATTGATAATGAAACCGCGGTTAAGTTGACAACAGCGCTTTATTATACTCCTAAAGGGAAATCTATTCAGGCAGAAGGAATTAAGCCGGATATTATTGTGCATAAATTAAAATTCCAGGATCCTAAAGATGAAGAGGCGCTTATATTCTTGAAGATTCGAGAGTTAGATTTGCGAAGACATTTGAAAAATGGCGAAAATAAATCGGAAAAAGTAATATCAGAAAATGAAATGAATAAGTTGGCCACTAGTGATTACCAACTTTATGAGGCATTAACGTTATTGAAAAGTTTACATATTTTGCATGGCGATAAAAAAGGGGTTGTTAAAAAAGCAAAAAATTAGGTTTTGTTTTTCTTGGGTTTTTTGTTTTGCAAGATAAAATCAATTTGTTTTTCTTCTAAATCTACGCGCACCACTTTAACTTTTAGGGGGTCACCAAGACGATAAATTTTTCCACTGCGTTCGCCAATCAAGCGATGTCTTATGGGATCAAAATGATAGTAATCATTATCCAAAGTGGTGATGTGCACAAGGCCTTGTACAAAAATGTCGCTTAATTCCACAAAAATACCAAAGCCAGTAACGCCAGTTACAATACCATCAAATTCTCCCCCTAATTTATCAAGCATGTATTCACATTTAAGCCAATTTAAGGCTTCACGAGTTGCTTCATCGGCTCGGCGTTCCGTCACCGAACAATTTTTACCAATATTTTGTAAAGCTTCGTAATCTGGTAGATTTTTTTGCGGATATTTTTTGTTTAATACTGCGCAAATAGTGCGGTGGATTGTTAAATCAGGATAACGGCGAATAGGTGAGGTGAAATGGGTATATTCCGCAAAAGCTAAGCCAAAGTGACCGTCATTGTTTGGAGAATAAAAAGCTTGTGACAAAGAGCGCAATAAAATAGTTTGAATTAAGTGAGCATCAGGCCGTGTTTTTATTTTTTCAATTAACTTAGCATAATCTTTTGAGGTGGGTAGATCGCCACCACCTAAAGACAACCCCAGTTCGTTTAAAAATATTTTTAAATTGGCGAATTTTGTAATATTTGGGCCATCATGCACGCGGAATAAAGCGTCGGCTTTATGTTTTGTTAAAAATTTTGCAGCTGAAATATTTGCGCACAACATACATTCTTCAATGAGCTTGTGGGCATCGTTGCGTTCAGTTGTGTATAATCGTTTTATTTTACGATTTGCACCAAACTCCACTTTAACCTCGGGGGTTTCAAATTCTAAGACCGCATGTTCACAGCGTTTTTTGTATAAAACCTTATAAAGCTGGTGAAGATTTTTTATATGTGGTAGCAGTGATGAGTATTGTTTTTCTAATTGTTGATTTTTTTCTTCCAGTATTTTCATGACTTTGTCATAAGTTAAGCGCGCATGTGAACGCATGATAGCAGGATAAAATTGATATTGAGTTACTTCACCTGAGGTTGAAATAGACATATCGCAAGCAACACATAGTCGATCAACGTTTGGTTTTAAGGAACATAGCCCATTAGATAATACATGTGGCAACATTGGTATTACTTTACCGGGGAAGTATACAGAATTTCCACGCTCTTTAGCTTCTTTGTCTAAAGCCGCATTTGGTTTTACATAATGGCTAACGTCAGCAATAGCAACAATTAAACGCCATCCCCCCTTAGGTTTTTTTTCACAATAAACTGCATCATCAAAATCTTTAGCATCTTTGCCGTCAATAGTAACCAAAGGAGTGTTGCGTAAATCTATTCTTCCTCGTTTGCTTTTTTCTGCCACTTCTTCGGGAAGATTTGCGGTTTCCTGTAAAACTTCTTCTGGCCATTTATGAGGTAAACCAAAAGAGCGGGTGGCCACTTCGATTTCCATTCCAGGCGCCATATAATTGCCGAGTATTTCAACAACTCGACCAATTGCATAAGCATGAGAGGTTGGTGGGGTTGTGATTTCTGCAGCAACTATTTGGTTTGGTTTTGCGTCCAGCTGGCTTTCAAATGGAATGATGATATTTTGAGTTATGCGGGAATTATCTGGTTCAACAAATCCTATCCCTCCTTCAATAAAAAATTTGCCAACGATTTGTTGTAATTTGCGTTCAATGATATCAACTATTATTCCTTCGCGGCGATTATTTTTGTCTATGTTTATGATTCGCACAGTTGCTAAATCGCCATCAAATACTTTACGCATTTCGCGGGGGGAAAGGTAAATATCAGTTGTTCCATCCTCAGGGGCGACAAATCCAAACCCCTCTTTATTTCCAATAATGTGGCCTTGAATCAAATCTTCTTTTCTAATTAAAGCGTATTTTCCGCCGCGAGATTTCATTAATTGTCCATCTCGAGCCATTGCGCGTAGACGCCGCCGAAGGGCTTCTTTTTTAAACTCAGAGGTTAAATTAAAGCGAGTAATTAATTGTTTATGAGAAAGGGGTATTTTATTTTTGGAAAGGCAATTTATAATATACTCACGCGAAGGAATGGGGTTGGTATATTTTGCCGCTTCTCGTTTAGAGAATGGATCTTTTGAAAAAATTTGTTTTTTAGGCATAGTATGTACTTCCTTGTTTATCCTCTTAATGGAAATCCTATATTTTCCGCGAGGACTTAAGTTTAAGATTGTATTCTGAATATTTATTAGTGTACACTAAAAACGTATAAGATTTTTTAATTAAACTTAGATCCGACGGTTAGGCGTGAAATTAGAGGTTTAGCAAAATGTTGCGTTATAAATCGTGCGTCAACTGCCAAATTTAGGTTAAAAGGGGTTATTTATATGGGTGCGAAATTTAGCAGGATTATTTTATTGGTTGTGTTTGCAACAGTATTGGCGGCCTGCAAGAATCTTTATTCAGTAACCTCCAGTCCATCACCGGTTGCACAATGTCAAAATATACAACAGCAGATAATGTTTTTGAAAGCACAGGGCTCTGATCGAGAAGAATCTCAGCTTGTAACAAATATACGTCAATTACAAAAAGAGTATCAGGATAAGGGGTGCTATAAATTACTGGATGGAAGATAGTAACCCTCCATTTCACGAAAGAGGGAACAGCCAATGGCCGCGGAATTACACGGAAAATACCACCGCCGTCATCCCGCTACTTGATCGCGGGATCCAGAACCAACAGTCAGATAAGCCACAGATATACGGGTTTGCAGGTTTTCAAGTTTGCAGGTTGACAGCCTCAACCACGACACTACGACACCAATAACCACGACACCAACAACCACGATACCAACAACCACGATACCAATAAAACAGCCAACAGCCGGATTTAGGATAATAATTTCTCAATTAGTTTCATATGTTTTTCTACAGCACCGCGATTTGCTTTTACAACGGCTTGGGCGAGGTCACCAAATTTTTGATGCAAATTAGGGTTTTCTAAAAAGCGAATTACATTTGCAGCCAGTTCTTTTTCATCCTTAATAATTATTAGGGCGTCAGCTTCTTTTAGAAGGCGAGTTGCTTCTGCAAAATTAAAGGTATGAGGGCCGGAAATAATTGGAAGAGCAAATGAGGCTGGTTCTAGTAAGTTGTGCCCCCCAGTTTTAACTAAACTCCCACCAATAAAAGCCACATCAGATGCAGCAAAAAATTGCAAAAGTTCACCCATGCTATCACAGATAAAAATATCGGTAGCTGTTGAGCATGGTTCTTTAGAGCTTCTTAATGTTACTGAGTATTTTTTGCGTTTGCATAATGTTGCAACTTCAGTGAATCGTTCAGGATGTCGTGGTGCCAAAACCAATAAACAATCAGGTAATTTTGATTTAATTTTGGCAAAAGCTTTTAATGCTAATTCTTCTTCACCTTCATGAGTGCTGGCGGCGATCCAGACAGGACGATTGGCGCCCAGTTGTTGTCGCAACAATTCCCCGGTTTCTTTAGTGCTTGCTGGTGGTGTTATATCAAATTTCATATTTCCGGTGATTTCAATTCGTTCTGTTGGCATACCCAGTTGTTCAAATCGCTTGGCATCAGCTTCGGCTTGAGCGGCAATATAATTAAATTGTTTTAATAGGGTTGCAGTAAATTTTTTAATACGAGCATATTTTTTAGCGGAACGTTTTGATAAGCGGGCATTAGCAAGAATTGTTGGAATCTGCCGTTTATTACAATAATACAGTAGGTTTGGCCATAGTTCAGTTTCCATAATTATAGTTATGCACGGATTTATTTTGCTAAGGAAGCGTTTTATAGCGCATGGTAAGTCATATGGCATATAAACATGAAACACAGAATCTTCAACAGAAGATTTTAATTGTTGTGATCCAGTAACGGTCATGGTGGTTACTGTAATAGGTAGTTTTGGATATTTCTTTTGTAGTGCATGAATTAGCGGTATTGCGGCAACAGTTTCGCCGACAGATACGGAATGAATTAAAATTCCGTTTTGATGATTTTTTGGTATTGCAAAAAAGCCAAAGCGCTCAGCCCAGCGGGAACGATATCCGGGCGCTTTTCTAGAACGCCATAATAAACGAATTAATATTAAAGGAGTTAATAAATAAAATAGCAAATTATAAATATATCGCACGCTTATAGTGTTCCGTGTAAATATGAATGTAGCACAGTGTATGATTTATGAGCGGAAGAGTAAAGGGGGAATAACCGCTCCGTCGTTGCGAGGGGCTTGCTTTGATGCAATCCAATAAAATCAAGCGGTTACTCCTGGGTGGCTTCGTCGCCATTTGGTGTCGTAGTGTCGTGGTTTCCCGTCATTCCCGCGAAGGCGGGAATCCATATTTCAGAGAAATTTATTTTAACTATTGAAATAAAATGATTATCTTCGATCTGGCTGTTTTAATAGTGTCGTGGTTGTTGGCTGTTAACCTGAAAACTTGTAAACGTGAAAACCTGCAAACCCGTATCTACATCCCACATCCTGGCTGTTATGAGGAGTATAATTGTAGTTCGGTTGCTCTGATGTCATGGCAGTTAAATATTCCTAAGTTAAATGTTCCTTGGCGTCTTAGCGTCTTGGCGGTAATATATACTCCCTGCGAATGGATCTTAATATGAAATACACCGAGGTTTTGTTATGGAAAAAGCTTTAATTGCTCCATCAATCTTATCTGCAGACTTTGCGCGGCTTGGGGAGGAGGTGGATAGTGTTTTGGAAGCTGGTGCTGACATGATTCACTTTGATGTTATGGACAATCATTATGTGCCAAATCTTACAATTGGCCCAATGGTTTGTCAGGCATTGCGAGATTATGGAGTTAAAGCT
>Ga0233430_1004499_pt1 | contig 12915 bp, 11 predicted proteins | sample SI_118_April2016_2_FD_179883 | JGI IMG/M metagenome (GOLD analysis project Ga0233430, IMG submission 179883) | Seawater microbial communities from Saanich Inlet, British Columbia, Canada - SI_118_April2016_150_MG | ecosystem: Environmental > Aquatic > Marine > Inlet | place: Canada: British... | reverse complement strand
TGTTTCACCGTCTTCATCCAGTGCCAGACCAGCTTCGATTTCCAGGTCTGCAAATTCATCATCAACTTCAGCTGCGTCCACAAAAGGCTTCAAGACATCGTACAGCTCACCGATGCCTTCGCCATGTTCTGCCGACAACGCAATCGGGTCACCAAGACCAAGACTATAGGATTCCAACATGCCTGACTGTCCCTGCCTGCCTTCGCATTTGTTGGCAATCAGGATCACAGGTGTTTCTGCACGTCTCAGGATTTCGGCAAAATGTTCATCCGCGGTTGTCAGTCCGGTCCGGGCGTCGATCATCATCAAGCCGACGTCAGCTTCCTGCAAAGCCGCCTTGGTCTGGGTCCACATGCGGTCCTGCAGACTGTCTTCCGGCCCGACTTCCAACCCGGCCGTATCGATCAGGCGGAATTCGAGATCCGCAATGCGACCTTCGCCTTCACGGCGATCGCGGGTCACGCCAGGCGTGTCGTCAACAAGTGCCAGCCGTCTGCCGACCAGCCTGTTGAACAGGGTCGATTTGCCGACATTGGGTCGACCAATGATGGCTACTGTCGCAGTCATTGTTTTGTGCCTTAGCGGTAGGCGAGGAGTTCAGCCTCGTCCGTCAAAAAATAAAGTGTCTGATTGGCCACAATAGGTGACATCGAAACGGGATCCGACAATTCGAGCTGGCCGTTGACTTCGCCGGTATAAGGCGAAATTGCCAGGGCAACGCCTTGGGAAGATACGGTAATCAGACGATCCCCGACCAAAACAGGTCCGGTCCAGTTGACCAGTTCCTGACGGTCTTCATCAACGTGGCGTGCCAGTTTACGCACCCAGCGCACGCGTCCGTCATTTCGGGACAAGGCCAGAACCTGGGATTCTACAGTTGTGACAAAGACGAAGTCTCCGGCGACCCAGGGTGTTTGCACGCTGGCAATTGCCTGGTCCCAGATCCGGACACCTGTACGCAGATCGATGGCAACCATACGACCGCCATGGCTAACCGCATAAACACGTCCCCGATCAATGACCGGTGAGCCGGTGATATCGCCAAGTTGGGCCAGCGCCGTACGGCGGCCCCGACCACTGAGCGAATCGACCCAGGCGACACGTCCGTTGGAACGGCGCAGGGCAAACAATTCGCCCGATGAATAGGCCACGATAACCAGGTCGCCCTGCACTGCCGGGCTGGCGGAACCGATCAATCCGGCACTTTCAACAATGCCCACATGTTGCCATACGATGCTGCCGTCTCCGGCATCCAGCGCATGTAATTTGTTGTCAATGGATACGACATAGACACGACCCTGATCAATCGTCGGTGCGCCGCGCAGGGGTGAGCCGATGGATCGTGTCCAGATGATGGCACCTGTGTCCGGCTCCATGGCAATAACGTCACCGTAGCCGGTGGTCACATAGAGCACACCATTGTCAAATCCGAGACCGCCACCCAAAGCGCCTCGTTCTTCACTTGTCGGGGTTAGATTATAGCGCCAGTAACGCTCACCCGTTCCACCATCATAGGCAGATACATTGCTGCGGGCATCCAGGGCAAAAACCTGGCCCGCCGCATAAATCGGTGTCGCAGTCAGACGCTCTACATCGTCAGAGCCAGAACCAATGGCGCTTCCCCAGACCCGGCGCAAACCGTCAGCTGCTTCAAGGTGATGCATGGTATGGGTTGCGTGACCGCCGGATTGGGGCCATTCGCCATTTACATAAGGACGTGGCAAGCGGACGTTCAAATCCGCCAGAGCCGGATCGGCCCGCAAGGTTGTTTGCAGGCTCATGATGGAAATACGCTCACCTGGCAAAGGTGGTGCAGGTGCATCACCCAGCCAGTCCGGCACGTCGCAAGCTGTCAATAATGCTGTCAGCGACAAAAAGGCGACAGCCCGGCGCAGTACAGCATTCATGATTTATTCTGCTCCACCCAGAGCGGCCAGCATTTCTGCTGCCCGGGCACGTGCACCACGCGGGGTCGTCGCATCTTCCGACAATGCCTTGAATGTCTTGATTGCTTCCGCCGTGTTGCCGTCTGCCATGGCAGCCAGACCCAGCAATTCACGTGCTGAGTGACGCCAGGGGCTGTCGGCGGAAGTCAAGGTTTCCAGCCGGGACCGGGCCCCGGCAGCATCACCGCTGTCGAGCAAATGACTGGCCGCATGCAGTTTTGCAAGCTGGCGGAAATTTTCATCGGCTGAACTGTCTGCCGCAAGAGCATCATAGATTTTCAACGCGGCTTCAATATTCTTGCTGCGCGCCAGGGCGGCAGCTTCTTCAAGGCGTGAAATCCAGGTATATCCACCACTGGCATCTGCAGCCAGTTTGGCAAAGGCATCTGCAGCTTCAGCATCCTTGTTGGCGACAACAAGGGCTTTGGCGGCAGCAAAATCACCGCCTGCCTCCAGCTTCTGGTTTTTGCTGTATTCACGCCAGCTTACGGTTGCCGCTGTTGCACCAACAACGACAACGGCAATGGCAATGACAAATTTGCCATACTTTTCCCAAAGCTCGGAATGTTTATCGCGACGTACGTCTTCGTCGACTTCCTGGAAGATATCGGCCACTCTTTACCTCCAGGGCACTGAATCTGCATCCAGGTGCCCGAATTTGGCGCGTCATTTAAGGCCCTTCTTCGTTAGAATTGAGGCCCCGTAAAAAATTTCTCCGCAACCTTGATAAGGCGCGGAAATCGGGCGTCACAATATACGCTGAAACGTCCTTATGCAAACCCGACAAGCCCAGTAATCAATGAATTCAGCCTGTTATCAGGCCTCAATCGTTGTTTTTCAGGCTGCAGTGTCCGCCAGCCACTTGATCGAGCAGCCCATGCTCGGAATCTGGCTGGTTGGCCCTCTACCGGTATTGGCGATTGCGATCATGGCTTCGTACAGTTCACGGCGCGCATTCGGTACCGCCTGACGCCCGGATTCGTCGAGCCGTCCCCGATATTGAAGCTCCATACCCGCGTTGAAACCAAAGAAGTCCGGTGTGCATACTGCGTCGTACTTCCGCCCAATATTCTGGCTTGGGTCATGCAGGTAAGGGAAAGGAAAGGATAATTCTTCCGCCCAGGCTTTCATGCTGTCGAAACTGTCCTCGGGATATTCCTCGGCGTCATTTACACAAATCGCCGCAACGCCCACACCCAGCGCCCTGAGATCATGTGCATCACGGATCAGGCGATCAATGATGGATTTCACATAGGGACAATGGTTGCATATAAAGACTATCAAGGTGCCGTTTTCGCCCTTCACATCCGACAGGCTGTAGCGTTTTCCATCAGTTGCCGGCAGGTCAAAATCAACGGCTTTCCAGCCAAAGTCACAGACAGGTGTCTCAAAGGCCATGTGTCGATCCTCATTTGTTTCCAGGCCCGACTAAACCATCCGTCCGTCCAGTTTTCAAGTCCCTCGCAATTGGGCGTCATGTTAATGCGAAGTCTGTTGGGTTTTGTGCCATTGCATGGCATTATTGGCCTATCTCAAACATCGATAATTTCCATCTAAATGAAGAAAACGACCATGAAAAGCCTTCTACTTCCCACTCTCACCTTGTCGCTGGCTGTCATTGGTCTGACCGGCTGTATACAGCAATCGAACAGCTCCACACCAACACCAACAGCTCCGGCACCCGTTGTGGCCCAGTCTGGTGCCGGTTCCGCGGAACAGGATCAGCGCAATGTTGTGCGGTTTTCCGACCTGCCAATGCCGCCCGGTGCACAACTGGATACGGAGAAATCCATCATTCTTGGCACGGGCGAAGACTGGACAGGCCGGGTTTTGATCCAGACGCCCAATTCACCGGAAACAGCCTTTGATTTTTATCGCAAAGAACTTTCCGGCATGGGCTGGCGCGAGATTACAGCGGTTCGAGCTGCGACAAGTGTGCTGACCTATGTGCGTGACGGGCGGGTTGCAACGATACAACTTCAAAAGTCTGCTTTGGGTGGCACAGATGTCTCTGTGACGGTATCTCCGGAGGGAAAACCCAAAACCGACGGATAAAGTTTCCAAAACGTTAAATTGTCTAAAATTTGGCATATTACTTGCGGTGATAGGGCATGACCCTAGGAAACCGCATTAAAATCGCCCGCAAACGTCTCAGGATGAGCCAGGCTGTATTGGCCCGGCACACCAAAGTGGATCAATCCAGTATTGCTTACTGGGAAAGCGGTCGTACTTCTCCGAAATATTCCAGGTTATTGGAACTGGCATCGATTTTGGAGGTCACCCCGGAATGGCTTCAATTCGGCATTAATTCCGGCGGTACAAACGCCACTGTACCGCTTGTTGCAACTATCGGTCTGCCTGGCAGCAGCCCCGCCTGTGCGGATACCTCCAGAAAGCCGATTGCCGAGCAATTTGTCGAACTGGGTATGGGTCAAAGCTGCGAGGACTGTGTTGCCGTTGCTATTCGTGGCAACGCCCTGACACCCGCCTATATGGACGGCGACGTCCTGATCGGTGAACGCCAGAAGCCCGAGAGCATGATGGCAGGCACCTCGACAGACTGTGTCATTGGTATGAAGGACGGCCGCACCTTGCTGGCTCGTGCCCCTGCCGGTCGCCATGGACCCCACAATCCCATCACCAACCCGGCCAACGTCGCCTGGGTGATGCAGATCGCCTGGATCCGACGCAGCCCGCTTAAGTCCCTGCCGGTATCAGACACGGTCACGCATTTTACTGTCAGTAGCGAAGAGCCGGTTACATCCTCCCCGCAACCCGTACAGGTCGCGGCGCACTAATCAGATTCCAAAGGGTCGCAGCGGTTTCTGCGGTTTCAAAACAGGGATGCCTTGAAAAAGGTGTCCCTTTTTTGTTTCGCCCTCAGGTTAACAAGAGGCGATCACTCCCACTCAATCGTGCCGGGGGGTTTTGAGGTGATGTCGTAGACGACGCGGTTGATGCCGCGGACTTCGTTGACGATGCGGCTGGAGACGCGACCGAGGAATTCGTGTTCGAAGGGGTAATAGTCGGCGGTCATGCCATCGGTTGAATTGACGGCACGCAAAGCGCAGACAAAATCGTAGGTACGCTCGTCACCCATAACGCCAACGGTACGGACCGGCAGCAGAACGGCAAAGGCTTGCCATATTTCATCATATAGACCGGCATCCCGGATTTCCTGCAGATACAGGGTATCTGCCTTGCGCAGGATATCGATTTTTTCACTGGTGATTTCGCCGGGAATACGAATGGCAAGGCCCGGTCCCGGAAACGGGTGGCGACCAATGAAACTGTCGGGTAAGCCAAGTTCCTTGCCCAGAACCCGGACCTCGTCCTTGAACAATTCACGTAAAGGTTCAACCAGTTCCATGTTCATGCGTTCAGGCAAGCCGCCCACATTGTGGTGGGATTTGATCACGACGCTGGGGCCTCCGGCAAAGGAGACACTTTCGATCACATCGGGGTACAAGGTACCTTGCGCCAGGTAATCAGCGCCGCCAATTTTTTTGGCTTCTTGCTCAAAGACTTCGATGAAAGTGTTGCCGATGATTTTACGTTTCTTTTCCGGATCGGATACGCCCTCAAGACGACCAAGGAATTCTTCCGACGCATCGCGGTGCACCAGGGGAATATTGTAATGTTCGCGGAACATGCCGACGACTTCGTCGCTTTCACCCGCCCGCATGACACCGGTATCAACATAAATACAAGTAAGCTGATCGCCGATGGCTTCATGCAATAGCACCGCAACAACAGACGAATCGACACCACCCGATAATCCACAAATCACCCGGCCAGTTCCTACCTGTTCGCGAACCTTGGCAATTTCTGTTTCGCGAAAAGCCGCCATGGTCCAGTTGCCGGAACAGCCGCAAATGTTGTGGCTGAAGTTCTTCAGAAGGTCCCGCCCTTTTGGCGTATGCACAACTTCGGGGTGGAACTGCACGGCATAGAACTTCCGCGCTTCGCAATCGATTGCGGCATAGGGTGCGCCGTTGCTGGTGGCGATCACCCGGAAGCCATCCGGCAAGGCGTTGACGCGATCACCATGGCTCATCCAGACCTGATCCTTGTCACCAACAGCCCAGACGCCATCGAACAAAGCGCTTTTTTCCGTGACTTCAACCTTGGCGCGGCCAAATTCACGATGATCAGATGTTTCAACTTCACCACCCAACTGCGCCACCATCGTTTGTTCGCCGTAACAAATTCCCAGGATTGGCACCCCGAGATCAAACACCACCTGTGGCGCACGTGGGGTGTCTATATCTAGTACAGACGACGGACCGCCTGAAAAAATCACACCTTTGGGGGCATAGCTTTCGAGGATTTCTTCTGACATGTTGAAAGGGACAACTTCACAATAAACCCCGCTTTCGCGAACCCGACGGGCGATCAATTGCGTAACCTGTGAGCCAAAGTCGATGATCAGAATTCGGTCACTGTGGAGCTTGTCTGTCGTCATGAGCAGTTATTCATCCTGGCTAGGAGGTGGCATTTCGTGTTCTTCGTGGGGATCCTGGTCAAGCCGCGAAAGCACGGCAACAAAAAATCCGTCCGTGTCATTGCTGAAAGGTGACAGCCGCAGGAAATCCGATGTGGGATCAGCTTCGGACCAGATTTGTGCAACGGGCATGATCTCAAAATCCGGCTGCAAACTCAGGAACGCGTTCATCTGATCAGCACCTTCACAATCAAGCACTGAACAGGTGGCATAGATCAGCCGCCCACCGGGCTTCACCAGGTTTGCAGCCCGGTTCAGGATTTTGGCCTGGCGGTCAACATTGTGCTGCAGGGTCTCCGCAGTCAGTCGCCACTTGGTTTCGGGGTTACGCCGCCAGGTGCCAGTACCGCTGCAGGGCGCATCGATCAGCACCCGGTCAAAAGCACCTTGATAATCGGGGTACAGATCGCTGCCATCGGCCCTGACCTTGCGGGCGGAAACATTCTTGATCCCGGCGCGTTCCAGTCGGGGCAGCAAGCGATCAAGACGGCGGTCATCGACATCCCAGGCCTCAATATGGCCGGTATTTTTCATCGCAGCTGCCAGCGCCAGGGCCTTGCCACCGGCACCAGTGCAGGCATCAAGGACTGTTTGCCCCGGCTTGGCATCAACCAGTTGGGCGCATATCTGTGCAGCTTCGTCCTGAACCTCGACACCACCTGTCGTATAGAGCCCGGTGCCGGTAATGCGTTTGCGGTCGTTCAGGCGGATGCCAATCGACGATAACGCACTTGCCTGTGCCTCAAAACCTTCGTCTGCAAGCGCTGCCAGGGCTTTTTCTTGCGTGGTTTTCAACGTGTTTACACGTAAATCCACCGCGGCGCGTTCGTTCATGGCAGACATCTGATCGACGAAATCATCTTCAAATCGCCGCGTGAAATGTTTGGTCATCCACTCAGGGAAATTGCCTTGCACGGCCGCAGGCATTTTTTGCTTGCGTCGCGCTGTGACCTTTTCAAGCAGTTCTTTTTCGTCACCGCTCAGGGCTTCGGGATTGTGACCAGTGCCTGAAAAAGCCTGATCAAAATCAGTTGTCTGCCAGTCCTGCAAATGCATCAGGGCGACAATGACCCGCATACGCTCGGCATCGATATCATCAGCCCCGTCGAGGCCATCGATCAGCCATACCAGCTCGGCGCGTCGACGCAGAATCTGATAGACCAGTTCTGAAATATAGCGACGATCACCTGAGCCGGCGAAACGGCGATCCCGGAACCACTGGTCGATCAGTCGATCAGCCGGTCGCGCCGAAACCTCGAGGGCGCGCAGAATGTCCATGGACATGTTCGCGCGAGCACCTGGGGTCATTTCAATGTTGCCTTATAAAAAACTGTGTAATCAGGATGGACGTTGGTAATTGGGTGATTCCCGTGTGATCGTCACGTCGTGAACATGACTTTCCTGCAAACCCGCATTAGTGATACGGCGGAAGGTACATTTGGAATTCATGTCTTCGATGGTGGCATTGCCGGTATAACCCATGGCCGCCCGCAGTCCACCAACCAGTTGATGAACGACATTACCGGCAGGACCTTTGTAGGGCACCTGGCCTTCAATGCCTTCGGGCACCAGCTTCAGGGTGTCCTTGATGTCTTGCTGGAAATAGCGATCTGCCGAGCCCCGGGCCATGGCGCCAACCGAGCCCATGCCACGATAGGCCTTGTAGGAACGACCGTTATAAAGAAAGACTTCACCCGGTGCTTCGTCTGTCCCTGCCAGCAAGGAGCCGATCATGGCACAACTTGCACCGGCGGCAATGGCCTTGGCCAGATCGCCCGAAAACTTGATGCCACCATCTGCGATAGCCGGAACGTCCAGTTCGCGACAAACTTCCGCGGCTTCCATAATCGCCGTTAATTGTGGCACACCAACACCGGCTACAATCCGGGTCGTGCAAATGGAACCTGGGCCAATGCCTATTTTGACAGCGTCAGCACCATTGTCGATCAGCGCACGTGCGCCTTCAGCGGTTGCAACATTTCCCGCCATGATCTGGGTGCGGTTACTGATCTTCTTGATCCTGTTTACCGATGCCAGCACGCCTTCGGAATGACCATGCGCCGTATCCACGACGATCACATCGCATTCCGCATCAATCAGGGCTTCGGCCCGCTCGAACCCGGTATCTCCAACACTGGTGGCAGCAGCGGCACGCAGGCGCCCCTGGTCATCCTTGCAAGCGTCGGGATGCAGCTTGGCTTTTTCAATATCCTTGACCGTAATCAGACCTGTGCAACGACCGTCACCATCCGTCACCAGAAGTTTTTCGATCCGGTGATGGTGCAGCAAGCGTTTGGCTTCCTGGCTGTCGACCGAATTTTCAACGGTGATCAGATTTTCCCAGGTCATCAACTCACTGACCGGCTGTGCCTTGTTGGTCGCAAACCGTACGTCTCTGTTGGTCAGAATACCGACCAGCTTGCCACCGTCTTCGACGACAGGTACACCGGAAATATTGTGGTGCTTCATCAACGTCAGGGCATCATCCAGAGTCTGGTTCGGGGCGATGGTGACCGGATTTACGACCATGCCGCTTTCAAACTTCTTGACGCGCAATATTTCGCCGGCCTGTTCTTCCACCGTCAAATTCCGGTGCACAACCCCCATGCCGCCGGCCTGAGCCATGGCGATGGCCATGCCTGATTCGGTTACCGTGTCCATGGCGGAAGATATCAGCGGAATGTTCAGATCGATGCTGCGGGTCAGGCGGGTGCGGGTGTTAACCTGGCCTGGCAAGACAGATGAGGCGGCAGGCTGCAGAAGGACGTCGTCGAATGTGTAGGCCTCGAGGATTTCCATATCTGCTCCTGTACTGTGCAAAATTCAAAGGCCCGTCTCCGGGCTAAATATTGCGCTGCAATATGGCACGGTTGATTTTGTATTGGTACCCCGAAATGACACCAGATTTAGGGTAAATCAGCCTGAATCCGAATTTTTCAGTCGTTATTGGCTGCCGCATCCACTTCAAAATCACCACCAGACACTTTGCCGCCGGTCAGCTTCGGATACAATTCGCGAAATGACGTGGCAATTTCGTCGATGGGAACATCGGCATAAGGGCCATGATCATGGACATATTCCATGTGTTTTTCGCCATCCGCATTCATCGGATGGAAGACGCTGTCGTTATATCCGTCAAAGTCCATGGGCAACACGCGCGCTTTTTCACACAGGGTTTTGTTGAAGACCGGGGTCGCTTTGACCCACTTGCCATCAAGATACAGTTCTGAATATCCGTGATAGACGAACAGGTCCGTGCCCATGGCCTCGGTCAGGCGTTTGGATGTGAGATGATTGCGCACATCGGCATAACCGACACGGGCGGGTATACCCACTGCCCGGCAACAGGCTGCCAGCAACGCGGCCTTGGGCACACAAAATCCCTTGCCACGGGCGAGACAGCCAGAGGCACTCAAACCCGCATGATCCAAAGTGAAATCATAGGGATCATAGGTAAATTCATCGCGCACGGCGTAATAAAGTCGCTTGGCGATTTCGATCTCACCTACCGCATCCCCTGCCCGGTCTTTCGCCCAGGCAATGACGTCCACATTGTCACTTTCAATGGAGGCAGTCGGCTCGAGGAATTGTGCTACATCTGCGCTGTATTCTGTTGTGCTCATCTCAGGGGGTCTCCGCTTTGTTTTCTTGTTCAATCTTTTTCCGGCCCTTGAAACCAAGGGCGACAACATAGGTTTCAGCTGATTCTGGTCGACTGGACGCAGGCTTGGCATGTTTCACAGTCGTAAAATTTTCCTTCAACAGGTCAAGGAGGTCACCTTCCGCCCCGCCCTTGAATACCTTGGCAACAAAGTTGCCGCCTGGCACCAGCACCGACAAGGCGAATTCCAGGCCGATTTCAACCAGGGCGACAATCCGGATATGGTCCGTCGGGCCGTGCCCTGTGGTTGACGGCGCCAGGTCTGAGACCACAACATCGACGGGGCCATTCGCTGCGGCCCGGATGATGTCGGGCGCATCAGGTTCCCGCATGTCCAACTGCATGAGTTCGACGCCGTTCATGTTTTCCATCTCAAGGATATCAACACCGATAACCAGACCAGGGCCACCTTCTGCCGTCCCCATCCTGGCAGACGCGACCTGACACCAGGCGCCAGGGGCTGCCCCCAGATCAACAAGGCGTTTGCCGGGTTTCAGAAAATGAAAGCGATCATCCAGTTCGAGCAGCTTATAGGCGGCACGACCGCGATATCCGTCCGCCCGAGCCTGAGCCACATATGGATCGTTCAGTTGTCGTTGCAACCAGCGGGTGGACGAATTGGACCGGCCCCGGGCTGTTTTTACCTTGGTATGCATCTGACGAACGGAAGGCGTGGTTTTACCGCCGATCCCCTTGCGGCCACCACGACCGCCGCCGCCTGATCTGCCTCTGCCAGCCATTACTGTGTTCCTGCTTTCTCGCGCCTGTCGGCGCTCATCATCTGTGTCAGCATACCTTCGCGTAAACCACGATCGGCAACACGCAAGCGCTGCATATCCCACATACCAGTGATCGCGTCCATGATAGCACAACCGGCCACCACGAGATCCGCACGGGCGCGACGAATACACGGATTTTGCGCCCGTTGTTCAAAGCTCATGCCTTTCAGACGTCCTGCAACTTCCGCCAGTGATGCCACATCAATCCAGGTGCCATCGACTTTCGAGCGATCATAGCGCGGCAATCCCAGATGTACGGCAGCCAGCGTTGTCACTGTGCCCGACGTCCCCAGCAAATGCGCCTTGTCGGTCTGGATCGCGTCACGAATTTTGTGTTTGGCCTCGAATTCGTGCAAAAGGCCGGTCACGAATTGCACCATGTCTTCGTACGTAGCTGACGAGATTTCGTCGCCCCCGTGGCGCTCCGTCAGTGTCACAACACCGCAAGACAGGGATGTCCAGCCGATCACCCGCGGATCATCCCCGGGTACAACTTCAACCCAGATCAGTTCAGTACTGCCGCCACCGATATCAAAGACCAATGCGTGACGACATTCCGGATCGATCAACGGTGTGCAACCTGCCAGGGCAAGTCCTGCTTCTTCGCCAGGATCAATAATCTCGAGATCTATGCCTGTTTCCCGTGCCACACGATCCAGAAATCCCTGGCCGTTGGCGGCGCGGCGACAGGCTTCGGTGGCTACTGTCCGGGTGCGGGCAACGCGAGAGGAACGCATCTTGCCTGCACAAACGCGCAAGGCTGAAACGGTGCGATCGATGGCGGCGTCACTCAGGACGCCACTGCTGTCGACGCCTTCACCCAGGCGCACAATACGCGAAAACGCGTCCACGACATGAAATCCCGTGTCGCGGGGTTCAGCGATAAGCAAACGGCAGTTGTTGGTTCCAAGGTCAATCGCCGCGTAGGTTCGCGCAGGTGCGCAGTCCCCACCTTGTGTTGACTTGCCACCTTTCCCAACGCGCCGACCAGCCCCCTGCGATGCAGGCGTTCTGTCTGGCACTATTAATCTCCTGGCCACCGCAGCCTGTTCGGACCTGTGTCTTGTCCGGTAAGCCTGGCGCTGCAGCCCTTGTTTAAACGTGGCAAGATGATATCAGCAATTGTCGCGACAACACAGCCCCAAAATTTCAACCTGAAAATCACCACTGGTCGCTGATCCTGGGCCTGATCACACAGCCGGGCCGGGTCAGACCTTGTCGCGCACCCAATCAAGGACATCGTCGTAGGATCCCCGAAAGGCGATTTTGTCCTCTTGCTTACCAAGCTGGAAATCGCACATGGGATCGTAATATCTGGCCAGCAGTTCGGTGATCCAGGCTTCGTGGTCGCTGACGTCACCCTGCGATAACTGTTTTTCCAGTGCCGCATCCATCAAACCTGCAATATGGCTGTAATTCTCGTGCCCAAGGCGTTTCTGCACCCGGAAAAGACTTTGTGTCAGATAGTCGACAAACAGGTCCCAGCCATCTTCGGTGTGGGCATCCTGGAATTCAGCCGTCATATCGACGACATATTCCTGCAGAATTCTTTGTACCCGGAAATCAAGCGGCATTTCGACAACAGCCAGATTTGCAGCAGCCATTTTGTCGAAGAAATCCTGCGGTACAGCGCAGGCACCAATGCGCCTGCTTTCGTCTTCAACTACTAGCGTTTGATCAGGCCAGGCCTGGCGCTTGCGCAACAGGTCAACGCCCAGAGCATGTTCAAAATCAATTTGTGTCGGCACCCCGGACACGCGACGACCAAAGCTCGAGCCACGATGATTGGCGTGCCCTTCCAGATCAACGCCCTGGTCTACGGCATTCACGAGCACCGTTTTGGCGGTCCCGGTTTTACCGCCAATGCGGATAAGGGAAACTTCGGCGGCTGCAACATCAATGGTATCGATCATCAGACGCCTGAGGGCCTTGAAGCCACCTTCGATCAACGGCACGTCGACGCCACTGTCCTGCATCCACTGACGGGCGATGTTTGAACGCATGCCGCCACGCCAGCAATAAACA
>Ga0233430_1004495_pt1 | contig 12926 bp, 10 predicted proteins | sample SI_118_April2016_2_FD_179883 | JGI IMG/M metagenome (GOLD analysis project Ga0233430, IMG submission 179883) | Seawater microbial communities from Saanich Inlet, British Columbia, Canada - SI_118_April2016_150_MG | ecosystem: Environmental > Aquatic > Marine > Inlet | place: Canada: British... | reverse complement strand
ATTTGCGAGGATTGCAACCACTCTAAACATGTGCTAAACCCTCAAGGTAGGTTCTACCCTGAGAACATGTTGTCCCGCAGGTCTCCACACCAAATGGAGGATTGGATCATGCCACATTTAATTTGGGTTCACAATTGTTCAGATAGAGATGGTTCAAAAGTTTGGTTGGGTGAGGAAATTTGCCGCACATGCGGAGTACAGGGAGAACCTGATGGGATGGGACTTACTGGCATCGAAGCCCGAGGTAACTTTCAACGACTCACCGGGCTGCCCAGTATTGGTCCTCATATGCCTAGACTGCCTAAGTATAGTGAGAGATGTCCAGCGTGTGAAGGCGACGGAATTCGTGTCATTTATCAGCATAAAAGGTGGGTTCCGTGCAGGACCTGCCAGGGTACAGGGGGAATAATTACAGTTAATGAGAAGAAATTTATTGAAATCCAGAAAGAAGCCTGGGCACTATTTGATACCTTGAGTTTGGAAAGGGTCGGAGAATCAAGAAAACACGAAATCCAAGAACGTCAACGAACACGTACATACAAAGGCATTTACAAAAGAGACCACTATGTCCAGAAAAGATCAAAGAGAATCGTTAGATATTTTGAGAAATTTAATAGGCTCATGTCACTCATGGTAGATCCAGAAAGTTGTAGTCCAGAGGAAATACAGGAATGGGAAAATCTGAAGTGTCCAAAGAATTGATAATAAGAATGATAGGATGGAATAATAAATGAAAAAATTACAAGCAATTGCAATCAGACTCGATTCTGGGATAAAGATCCAGGGCGAAATTACTCATCGATCTGAATCGGATATCACAGTCAAAATTATATCACCCTATGAGGGCTTGTCTGGAAGCTTGCATATTCCGTATTTCTCAAGACCGCTCAACTCTTTTGAGACTGATTATGGAGATATCACAGCCGAACAGCTTCTGACCAAGCTTTACGATCTGGGACGATATATGGATAAAAATAGCAATTTTCTACAACTACAAATAGCGTTGCACTTTTATGATGGTGACTGGTCTAGTGAGGATCATCAGAAGAGGTTTTTTGATAGCTCCTTTCCTTTTCTGTTGCCCCTTGGGACAACGATGGATGTGTTGAATATACTGAGGCCCCAATGAACCCGATAGCTATCCTCCATGTCCCGCATAGCTCAACCATCATTCCACAGGAAGAACGCGCAAACATCATTCTAAATGAAGAGGTCCTGGCGCATCAAATACTTAAAATGACAGATTGGTATACAGATGAACTATTTTTCCAGAAAGATGATCGATTTGAGATGATCCGGTACCCAGTTAGCCGTTTCGTCTTGGATCCTGAACGCTTTGAAGACGATGAATCTGAATTGATGGCCAAGCTTGGCATGGGAGTCATCTACACCCAGACCAGCGAGGGAAAAAAGCTTCGAGATCAAGTTTCACCTGAAACTCGCGAGCGGATGCTAAATCAATACTACAGACCACATCATAGATGTTTGACAAGGGTGGTATCATCTATCCTTTCCAAGCATGGGAAAGCGCTTGTATTGGATTGTCATAGTTTTCCTTCCGCACCACAGGCATATGAGACTGACCAGAGAAAAGAGCGGCCTGATATCTGCCTTGGAACAGACCCATTTCACACTCCTGACTGGTTAACGGAATCTATCAGGTCGGATTTTTTGAATAGAGGGTATAGTGTTGAAATAAATCGACCGTTCAGTGGTGCATTGGTGCCGATTAATTTTTATCAAAAAGACAAAGCAATTTCATCAATCATGATTGAAATTAACAGGAGACTTTATCTAAATGAGGATACTGGTAATAAGAGGTCTTCATTTTCTAATGTGAAGGAAGTTATAGAAGGGGTTGTCTCAAGTTTAATAAACACATTTAATGAGCAAAGCTTGGAATAACATCACTCAACGATACCGCCCCCTGGCTTTCTAACTTCTTTAGGAAGAAAGGCAAGCCCCTCTTATTTTCAACTCAAAGTTGTGCAAAAGTTTGAGGGATTGACTATGAAATTGGGGACACCAAAAAATATTGAGGATGCTGTGGCCATGGTAATGGATGCAATGTCATCTGATCAAAAGGAGCACTTGGCCCACGTAAGCGAAGAAAGCCTTATCAATGAACATTTTGGATTTGGTATGTGGGTTCGAAATCTTCTCGGTCATTGGGTTCCACCAACAGAGAAAGATGAATACTCTGCGCATCCTGATGATATCTCTGGAGATATTACCGAGATGATTTGGCGACGATTACAGAATGGAGATTAAGCACCAGTTAAGGCAAACGCGTCTATACTGTTGGTTGGGTGGTGTGGCTTGGAACCTCCGGAAGCCGCTCTTAACTTTCAGTTCAATCTTCCGAATTACTTTTACGGCTGACATACCAAAAACATAAAGAGAACTTAAAGAATGACCCTGCCATATTATGACGAAGTGATTTGTGCTGTTTGTGGTACTAAGACCTCTGTCAGCGGATTAATGAGTACAAATACCATGGGACCATCTGATTTGGATACCCGACCTCCGGAAATGGAACGATCCACAATGGAATATTGGGTCCAATGTTGTAGCAAATGTGGTTATTGCGCTGACGATCTCAGTGATGGAAAGAAGAATTCATCTTGGCTAATAGATACTTCAGAATACCATTTAAGACTCAATGAGGAAAATTACCCAGCCCTAGCAAATCACTTCAGATGCCTGAGCCTCATTAATGAGACGGATGGAGAATATTCTAAAGCAGCGTGGGCATCTTTACATGGTGCATGGGTCTGCGACGATGCCGATTTACTGGAACAGTCATACACATGCCGAATAAATGCTATTAGGCTACTAAGAGAAGCCGAGGATAATGAGAATAATTTTTCAGATCAGGAAGGTGTTACCGATCTGGTATTAATCGATATGCTTCGTCGAGTAGGCAAGTATGAAGAAGCAACCCGTGAGATAACTAATCGTCAATTTAATAACGATAATCCTAGTCTACTCCGAATATTGATCTTTCAATCTATCCTTATCGGTAAACAGGACAGGTCATGCCACACCATCCCTGTTTTTGATGATGATAAAGAGGAAACCAGTTAAATTTAATAGTGAGTTTTATTGTGGGCTGGTGATTTGGAAAAGGTGGATTTTTGCAGTCTATGGGTATCACTTGAGAATTTATGTGAGTAAACGAGTTAGCATGATGTAGTTTGTATGAAACACGCCATAAAAAAGGATAAACTATATGGATATCATTGATCTTTATGCCTTAAATATGATACCAGGATTAGGCAAAAAATCTCTTCTTAATATTATTCAATCGGGTGTGACCATCTCTGACTTAATGAGTATGGATATTGATGCTATTGGTGGATATGTGAAAGGTGCTGGCAAGAAAGCTGCTTATGAAGCCCTTTCATCACACTTTATTGAATACCAGGATAGAGCCGAAGACATTTTAAATGAGATGCGTAAGAACGGAATTGAGATTATAGTATATTCAGACTCCCTGTACCCAAGCCTTTACACGAAGATTTCAGATCCTCCTGCCTTCCTTTTTGCGAAGGGTAATGTTCAACTTCTAAACAAGAGAAAATCGCTTGCGATAATTGGTACTAGGGAATGTTCAGAATTTGGTAAACAAATCGCCTTTAATACAGCCGATTATTTTGCAAATCGTGACTTTAATATTGTTAGTGGTTTAGCACTTGGAATTGATACTGCAGGGCATAAAGGTGCACTTTCAGCAAATGGGAAGACGACAGCAATTTTGACGGATATTGATAAAATTTATCCCAAGGAAAATATAAAGCTCGCTGAAGATATTTTAGCAAATGAGGGACTATTAATTGCTGAGAATCCTCCTGGAACGTATCCCAATCGTGGATTATTTGTATCCAGAGATAGATTGCAGAGCGCATTGTCTCTGGCTGTTTTCCCCATCGAGACCGATATTAAAGGTGGCACAATGCATACAGTCCGATTCAGCGAAGAACAAGGCAGGCCGCTTTTCTGCCCCGACTTATCTAAGATATCGAAATACCCTAACAATTTTGCTAAATCTAGAGGGATAATTGAATTAATTAATACGAATAGAGCGAAAGCATACTCTAGAAGTAATTATGATGAAATCTCAGCGTTATTAAAGAAAAGTGAAGAGTTTTTATGGGATATGATAGAGGAGCCAGAAGGTAGCTCAGCATCCGAACAAATGTCACTCGGTATTTTCTGATGGAGTTTCGGGGGCTGATTTTCGATTTAGATATGACCTTGGTTGACACTTCTTGCTTAGAGTCTTTGAGGCAACAGCGACAGTGGCAAAATGTATACTCCTCCATTCCTGATACCGTTTTGTACCCTGGGGTTAGAGAATTGATATCTGAATTAACTCAAAAATATGTATCTGGAGTTGTGACATCCTCACCGAGGTCATATGCAGAAAAGGTGTTGGAATATCATTCGCTATCTACTGAGGTTCTTGTTGCGTATCATGATACGTCCTACCACAAACCACATCCTGCCCCATTTATTATGGCTTGTCAAAAGCTAGGGATTCCTCCTTCACAAATAGTTAGTATTGGCGATCAAGAAAATGATTATCTAGCCGCTCAGGCCGCAGGATTAGCACATTATCATGCGGGTTGGGCAGCTGAGCGTTACCCAACGTTACCTGAAGCATTAAACTGTCCCAGCATCATACATCTTAGAGATGTACTGAATATGAAATAGTCTAACTGGAATCGCTAATATCTGCAGAAATAGTGTTGAATTTTACTTTTGAATAGCAGTTACGGAAGCGAGCGGAGTAGTATTGTTTGAGAATAGTAAAAATATACCAGATTTAGATAAATCATTTTATTTAGCCCATTACAAACCTCGCAGTCGAGGTGGAAACGACAGGCTGTCGAGCTACTTATTATCCTTCAAAGATGGTAATAAAGATGCAGTTAAGCATTGGATTCAATATGCAAAAGGTGAGTTTAAAAAAAGTGAGCTAAAGTTTGATGTTGTAATTCGTGCGCTTGGTAGTCAGGAAATTTCTTACACTCCTGGACATCCACTAGATGAATTAGGTCAAGAGATAGCCCGCCTAACAAAAGCAAAATACACCCCTCAAATTCTGCAGAAGAAACATGCAAATGAGCCACTAAAAAGACTGTCAGCAGCAGGTAGACATGAGGCTTTGAGAGGCATCTTTAATTTTGATCCTGGCTCAATAGCAGAGAATGCAAAAATATTAATTATCGATGATGTTATTACAACTGGTGCAACTATAAAGGAAATCTGCCGAACCATAAAAGCATCTCGACCAGATGTTGTCACGCACCTATTTACCCTCACGAAAACATACGATTCGTTCAGAGATCAAGATCAGAATGATACAATATTGAAGTCGATCATCACTTCTAAGCCAATTGTAAAGAAATTACCTATCCCAAGGCCACAGGTAATACAGTCAGACTCTATTCAAGAATATGGGGCGTTTTTTTTAGAGTCCATCCAAAATCACTTTCCGTTTGAAACAAGTTCAGAGCTCAAATCACTTTTAATTGAATTATCGTGCTTCGATATCAAAAGCACAAAGCCCCTTGAACCTGAACCTCTCAGTCCTGAGCTAAGTTCCCCTTTTGATGTATTGTATAACATTATTCAGCGGGGCTTACCTACACGCCCCTCATTACAGATTGAAGATAAATTTCAAGAAGTTTTTAATCTATTCCAAACTGAAGAATCTCTTGGTGGGATTAGCTTTCGTGTTAAACCGGTAAAGCAAAACCTTGGTCAAAAATTAATAGATGCCCTATATCTTGTAGACCCAAGAATAGATATTTCTGACCTTACATTTCAATACACCTATAGCTGGGAAAGACTTGATAGTGAATTTGAAGAAGATTTTTATTTAAACAGGTTATCTAATATTTCTGGTCCAACCCCTTGGCTGATCCAGTATGTACAACCCCAAAGATCGATTAGCTCAATCGTCAAGGACCCATCATCAAACACAAGGCTTCAGCAAAATTTCATAGATCAACGATGCGATTTTGCAATCGAGTTCCCTACAAAGATCAACGGAAGAAAAGGTATCGTTATCGAAGTGGATGGACCACACCATGAGGATGCTGGCCAAAAAGAGCTAGATCGCAATAGGGATCAAGCAGTTTACAGAGCTGGTTGGTCGCCGACACTTAGGATCCCAGTTCAAAATTGGTCACAAATGGAGGAATATCTGCAGGGCTTTGTAAACATAACCCAATCTAAATACTTCACAAAAGTTGCTAAAAATTATTCCTCTCCTCTATATGATAGTGATTCTGGCTTAATAGCACTACAACTGATGCTGAGTCCAGTATTAATAGGTCGAATTCAAAAAACTCTTTTGCGTGCAATCTTGGATAAGCATTTAGACTTACAATCCGAGAGGTGGAATATTTGTATAATTGAGCGTGATGTACCAGGTTCATCATTAGCTATTCGTGATCTTTTTGAGCATGCGAACCACTTATCAAAGCTAGTAGAGAAGGGCTTCAATTTACCAACAACTGATATCCAAATTTATTCAACGGAAAAATTTATTGGGGCCAGGTTACACAAATTTAGTCAAGACAAACCATCCCCGATTAAAAACATAGAACAAGATTTCAACCATTACGATCTAATCATTGACGTCTCTGTGCTTTCACGAATCGATTTTTGGAAGCCCGCTCCCTTTCCTGTAGCACCTGATTCATACTTGCTCCTTAAATCCTCCATGTATAATGAGACAAAAAGGAAGTTTAGGACTGGGAAACTACTTGAGTATAAAAACCTGACATCAAAGGTTGTAGTTAATGGTAAAGAAGAGGAAAGAGAAAAACCGGAGCTTAGGAAAGAACTCGAGTATTTCCTAGTCAACATATTTCGTAAAAACAAGTTGCGACCTGGACAAATCCCTATTCTTGATAGGGCTCTTAGACACAAAAGCGTTATTGGACTTTTGCCCACAGGTGGAGGAAAGTCTCTGACTTATCAGCTTTCAACGTTATTACAACCTGGTATTACATTAATAGTGGACCCAATCAAGTCTCTTATGAGAGACCAAGTAAATAGCTTATCCATACATCATATTGATTGCTCAGATTTTGTAAACAGCTCCCTCAATAGACGAGAAAAGGAAACTGCTAATAAGCGGGTTACAACAGGAGATGTACTTTTCTTTTTTATATCTCCCGAAAGATTGCAACTACAGGATTTTAGAGATGTATTGAGTGCCTCACAGAGCTATGAAAATTATTTTTCATTTGCAGTGATAGATGAAGCACACTGTGTATCAGAATGGGGACACGACTTTAGAACAAGCTATTTATTTTTAGGAAAAAACACCAAACGATTTGCAAGGACAAATTCTGAGACGGGTGTAACCTTGCTCGGATTAACTGCTACAGCTAGTTATGATGTCCTTGCAGACATCCAACGAGAATTAGCGGACGATATTGATAACTTAGATAGTATCCTAAGTGATGATGCTGTAGTGCGGTTCGAGACTTTTAACCGCCCAGAAATTCAATACGAGGTCATTCCTGCGACAATTAGCAATACGGGTCCCTTCGTCAACGAGTTTACAGCAAGGGAGGACCTTGGGCGTAGCAAGCACGCAGAGATTATCAAACTAATAGATTTATTACCAAATAGAATTGAAGCCCTTAATAATGACCCCAATTCAGTATACATCCCAATCACCGAGATAGATGCGACTCCTGATAAAGCGAATCTATTTGAAAAAATTCACCTGAAATCATATGACCCCAAAAACTTTTGGAACGAACAGAATTCAAATGCAGGAATTATATTTTGCCCACACAGATCATGGTATTTTGGCGTCACAGATAAATTCAATAATAAAAAAAAGTCAAAAGTTGGGATATATGATTCCATTATAGCAAGGAAGCCAGAATTTGAGGAAAGGTCTGGAACATTTTTCGGGTCAGGTGATACAGATAATTCGAGCATTATAGAGACAGTTAATATCAAAAATCAGGTGGATTTTACTAATAACCAGATCAGTTTGATGATTGCCACAAAAGCATTTGGTATGGGGATAGATAAACCGAATGTACGCTTTTCAATTCATTTGAATTACCCTGAATCATTAGAAAGCTTTGTCCAAGAAGCTGGCAGAATAGGTCGAGATGGTAAAACCGCAGTTGCTTGTGTGGTATATAATGACCAAAGCTTCCAGATAGGTCCCAAGGATCAACCTGGTAAAGCAGTAAACTTTGATCGTGAAATATTGAATAATTTCTACAAATCTTCTTTTCCAGGAGTGAACAAGGAGAAAAGCACTTTATTAGAGCTTTTGAGTGTTATTCCAATTCTGCCTATAAAAAACCTAGATCTTTTGTCTGATAAAATTAAGCAGAAAACAACCGAAGAATTTCGTTTTGAGCTAAAAACCAGTCAGATTGGCAATGAATATCTCGTTGTCCACAATTCGGTTAGAAACCAGATTGGGATAATCTTTTTAGATGATTTTCGAATCAAGCCAAATAGCACAAATATTTCAGTAGATGAGAGTACCTATCTTTTAAATAGTATTGCTGAGGAAATGTTGCTCCTGGCTCCAGAAAGAGATTCAATATCAGCCTGGTTAAAAGTATCTCAGGGTAACCCGAAAGCAGGTATTGAGGATCTCTTGTCGGAGATGTCATTGGGTGAGAGCAGAATAATTCAGGTCGCATTCACAAATGATATCGATGCATTAGAAAATCTGGTATTAGAAATATTCAATAAATCAGGGATGCAGAATGTAAGCAAACTGTTGAGAGACTATAGATCTACCAATTCAATAGATACCTTTTTAGAGTCGGTTAGCAAAGTTGATAAGCAAGGTCAAGACATTATTAAGAGATGTTATAATTCACAAAGAGATAAACAGGATACTGAAAAAGCCCTTTACAGACTTGCCCTTGTGGGAGTTGTATCAGACTACACGATTGATTTTAATCGTCGAATATTTAACGTTACGATTTCAAAACGAAGCCCAGAAGAATACGAAAAATACTTGAGAGCCTACATCAGGCGATATTATTCGGACAACAAAACTGACAAAATATTATCCGGTATTCATAAACGTAAAGGCAAGAACTACATCCAACAATCACTAAATTTTATCACTGAGTTTCTGTATGAAGAGATAGCTAAAAAGCGTTGGAAAGCAATCGATGCAGTTCAGGAAGCCTGTCGAGTTGGAGTGCAACAGGGCAACGGACCGATGAAAGAGTATATTGATGTATATTTTAACTCAAAGTACGGCAGAAGAGAATACACATATGAATATGATAACAAAGTTCTGAACGGATCGCTTGCAGAGAGAACAGATGATGGTAAAACAGGTGATTTGGGAGTAGTTTGGGAATTTATATCCATTGCTACAGAATTAGATAAAAGCGGTGCTGAGCTTGTTAATCTGAAGCACCTTAGGGGTGCTTGTGTTCGGTTTCTTAACCCCAATCCTAATAATTTTGCATTATTGTTACTCAAAGCGTTTAGCACTTTAATTCTGGAAGAAATCAGGGTGAAGATTTCGACCCTGATCCCTGAGGCGATAAAGGAGATTTCAGAAGGATTAGAAATTATGATTACAGACGAAAAAGTCAGTATGGCAGAAATCACTGAAACAATTCATAGGTACTTCGAATTACTCCTACAAAACACATCCAGTACAGAGCTTAAACAAAAATTATCTGAAATTAAAATCTACCAGATTGCACATAGTAATAGAATGTGGCTGCAATCATTTAACGAAAGGTTCTTAGATCAAGATGAGTGAAGAACTATTGAAAGAGCTATCACAATTACAAGATGAACTGACCAAGCTTCAACCAGCAATTGAGCAGATCGAACGAACTAGTCAGAGTGCCGAGCTTATTGAGAAGAAAATTCCAAAAGTAACGAAACGCTTAAGCTCGATCAAAAAAGAAGTAGTAGAAGTCTATGGGGAGATCAAGGCTACTGTAAATACATTCGAAGAAATATCTTCTGATGTAACAGGCAAGCTTGATCAGATCAATGCAAAGTTAGAAAAGACCATCGTTAAATATGAAGGCAAGGCTGATAAACAGCGGGAAAGTTGGGACATTACTTTTAAAAAAGAGTTGAGTAGATTAAGTGCCGCAATAAAAGAAGCCGAGACATCTATTGAAAAAACCAATGAAACATATACTGATAAAATTGCTTCTTTGATAAAAGATGTGCGAGACAAATCCAAGGAGATATTTGAAATCCATGATGTTCTTGCCGAAATCAAAGCTGCTCAAGAGCAATATGCAGACTTTATGGAAAAAGCGGAGAAAATTCTAAAGGAAAAGCTTGAATCAGAAAGTATCCAGTTTAGCGATAAACTTCATGCTTCGGTTAAGGCTACAATCTCGGACCTGAAAAAAGATTCTGAGCAAATGTTATCTGAGACTTCATCAAAGGTGACGAATGTACTCACATCAGCACAGTCGCAACTAGAAGACAAGGAGGCTGGCCTTGTACGACTCAATACTCAATATGAGGGCAAGGTAGATTCTTTAGTCGAAATAATTGAGTCGAGGGCAACTGAAATAACCAAAATTTATGAAGAGCTTGAAAATATTCGAGAGACTAACAAGAAATATGCAACGCTCCTTGAAACTACAGACCATGATAGCAAGCGTATGCTAGGAAATATGCAAAAGGAGTTTGAAAATCTCCGAGAGTCTGCAAAGTCATCAGAAGTGCTAGCAAATCTAGAATCTTTGGGGAACAAGGTGAAAGGATTAGAGGAGCATGCGCATAAGCATAACTTTGGGGGTATTCCCATTCAGAACTAGGAGTGGAGGGGTAATTAATTGTATCAACATTCAGATAGATTCCCATTCCTGTCAGGTGCATACTACTTAGCGCATTATGTTCCTCGGAGCCAGGGAGGTAATGATGAACTTTCTTCATATTTACTTCAATTCAAAGACAACAACCAAACGGCTGTAAAAAATTGGAGTGAATTTGCGGCAGTATCTCTTAGACATTCAGGTGTAAATTTTAAGATAATTGTCAGAGCTCTCGGGAGTTCTGAAACAAGTGCGAACACAGGTACGCCTCTTGATCATCTTGGACAAACAATAGCTAGTGAATTAGGAGCACGGTATATGCCGAAACTCTTAAGCAAATCTAGGCAAAATAAATCTCTCAAATATCTATCACCAGCAGAAAGAGCGCAGGAATTGATCGGGTTATATTCATTTAAAGATTATGGTGCTGTTCAAGGTGATAATTTACTTCTTATAGATGATGTGGTCACAACCGGCACCACACTAAAATCTATTTTTACTGCAATTACTAGAACTTGCCCGAATGTGAATGTTTATTTCTTTTCATTGACCAAAACATTTGATTCTTGGCGAGACGTAAATACCAATTCTGAAGTTTACACACAGATGGTAGGACAAAAGAAAAATCAGCCATCACGAAGTAGTTCTACACCAGTAAATTATGAAGAATCAGAACCAGATTGGGATTTAATGGAAAGTATTTTCCAGGCCACTTCTGAGGAAGAAGCCATCATTGAGCCCTCACCTCCAGGGCCAAATCTTATTTTTCAAGAAGGAGAATGGTTCCCAGCAGAGGGTTTTGAATGGGTTAACGCTAGTACAAAAGATAATTTTACAGTAAAAAAGAAGAAAGCTCAACCACCTGGTCCTAATCTTGTGGATCGTGGGGACGGGTGGAGTCCTGCAAAAGGCTACGCTTGGGTTGATACCGATGACCCGAAAAATTTTAAGGTAGAACGAAAGGCTCGAAAACTGAAACCAATATCCAGTTCTAGATCCCCTTATGAGAATGGGTGGACTGGGAGACATATAATGGCGGGTTATTTATTGGGACTCAGCAGTGTAAAACCCAACGAGGACAACAAGTCAGTTTTGAGAAAAATAATTGGCATAGCAATAACATGGAGCAATAAAGAGAACCAAGAGGAAGCAGAACGCGCCGTGTGGGAAGTTTACAATTGGTATATTAAGCTTCAGACATCGAATGTTGAACGAACACAAATGTTTTTAAATCAAGTAGATAGATTAACAGAAATATTCAAAGGCAACAAAAAGCACCTTGTAACAGCGTTAGACGACCTTATTAACATTGTTAAAGATGATGAAATCGTTAGTGATAGTGATAAGAGTATAATCAAACGTATTGCAGATTCTTGGAATATACCTTGTCCATTTTAACTATCTCAATGAATTAAGACACCCAAACACCCTATTTCCTAAGAACTGTAAAAACCTGCATAACTATTGCTGCTGGAAGTGTTAATATTGCAACAAGACACCCGCTAGAGCTAGTTTTTACTGAGGTCATTTGATTTAGACCTTTGAGTTGTGAAATGGGTGGTAGCTTGAGTTCACCCCTTTCATATTTTTGTATTGTGAGTTTAAATTGCTCCCAGGTCTTTATCCGAGGTGCAAGAGAATAATAATTGTCGGGTGGTGAGAAAATCTTTCTATAATTTTCAGCATCTCTATCAATACTATCATCATGCACCGGTTCAAACCAAACAGCAAATGAGCGTTCCATATTTACATACAAAAGTGATAAGGGGATAAATATTCTCTCAGAGCATTCAGGGCAAGTAACAATATTTATTTGATCATTGAAAAGTTTTTCCCTGTTGCCTGGAGTTTCTGACCACAAGCTTCTAAAAATAGTCTCTTTAAACGGGTTGGCGCACTTTGGACACTTGATTTCAACTTCTACCTTTTTACTCATAACAATATCTCCCCGTACCAATTTCTGTCAAACTGAAAACAATTGTATTCTTGAATTCAACTCGTAAGTGCAACTCAAAAGATATTGCAAAAGGGATAAGCTGTCATAGTCTATCCTCTAGACCGCAAAATCATATGAGGAGCACAAATGCAAAGCTACAAGCAGCTTACCCA
>Ga0233430_1004494_pt1 | contig 12928 bp, 17 predicted proteins | sample SI_118_April2016_2_FD_179883 | JGI IMG/M metagenome (GOLD analysis project Ga0233430, IMG submission 179883) | Seawater microbial communities from Saanich Inlet, British Columbia, Canada - SI_118_April2016_150_MG | ecosystem: Environmental > Aquatic > Marine > Inlet | place: Canada: British... | reverse complement strand
CTACTGAGGGGTACCCCTTTTTTAGACACGCAGTCTATCACTCGTAGTTGTTAATAATTGCTTGTAGCGAATCGGCGACATTTTTAACGATGTGTGGATTCGCTTATGGTTGTAATAATACAGAGTTTGGTGGATTGCTGCCACTAGCTCTCCCAAACTCTCAAATTGATCGAGACGTCCCAGAGATACCTTGAACTTGCCATAGAAGGACTCCTGAAAGCCATTTTGCCAGGGAGAACCCTTATCACTCATGGAGATCTGGATTCCCTCGTGATAGCACCTCTGAGCATAACTAGCTGATGTGTACTCAGCACCTTGATCGGTATGTGACCAGAGGGGTGATGGATGCTTCTCTAGAGCGTCGTCAAGAGCCTTGTGGATTAGATAGTCATAAGAATGATTAGAGGCGATGTGGCATCCCACAATCTCTCTCGTACAGACATCAATGAATGTTGCTAGGTAGTAGAACTTGCCCTGGAAGTAAAAGTAAGTAAAGTCCCCAGCCCAGAGTACTCCTGGAATCAGTGGACACCAAAGTTTGTAGACATTGGGGAACTTGCTAGGCAAGTTTCCCTGATCATCTAGCTTCTTTGGTCGTTGTACCCGCCTTCTTCTGGGTTTGATCCCACACTTATTCATCACCCGCAAGATTCTCTTCTTGTTGATCTGGAGCTCAAGAGCTAATCTCTTGTGGCCATACTCGGGGTGTTTAGTGAGAGTTAACTCAATCAGTTCCTTGAGAGCCTTGTCTTTGGCAGGGAGTTTATGGTGATAATAAAGCGACGACCTACTCACCCCTAGTTTCTTAGCTAACTCCTTCTTGGTGATTTGCTTGATTGGGGTCATGTTAATAGCCTCTCTTTTTTTTCCTCTTCTCAACCTCGAGAGTTAGATTGCCCACAAGCTTAAGCAGATCATCCCGCTCCCGCCTCATGCGAGAGAACTCAAGGGCACTAATTTTGGTCACTACTCCGTCACGCAACCAAGTATAGATTGCACCCTTACTAATTCCGTATTCTTGGGCTAACTCAGGGACTTTGTGGCCCTGCTTAATCCGAGACAGTACTTCTTCCTTGATCTCTTTTGGGATCTTTTTGTATCCTGACATAATATCCTCCTTCTCACACCTAGTGTGAAGAATGATGAACTCGGTGTCTAGTTTTTGGGGTACCTGTCAATGCTGGTTTGTGACATCCAGAGTATGATCTCATATCTAACGCAAAAATAACTTCTAGTAATTTGTAAAAATTTATGTGATTTGTTTCTATTTCTAGCTGGTTAATAACATTTTTACTCGAATGATCACTATCATAGAAACTGCTCTCCCATTTTTCTTTTATTCCATAAAACTGACAAAATTCACTTATACTTTCAGGAGTTAAACATTTATCGATGTGTCCTAAAACATTTAATATTCGTGTCTTAAATTTGCCAAAAATACTTTCTGCTGATTCAGAAGAAGTGATTGACCACCTTCGATCAAATTCTTGCATTTTTGTTTTTAGACTTTTCATAATTATCTTCTTGCTGTTATTTTCCCACTCATTAATTTTGGCAGTATTATATCGCGAGTTTTCGAGAGTGTTTGGATTTGTTTAACATTCATTGCAATTTTACTTGTGGTTTTATCCGCTATTTTTGAGAACTTAATAACTAGATCTTTATCATTTGGCAATACTATTTCATAATTTATAATAGCTTTTTTTGATAAATGTAAGACTGTCGTTCCATTGGAATAACCAACGCAGTGATGCTTAAAATATCTTGTTTTCATAAGATAATACAAGAAAGATTTGGTCATCCAATCTTGCGATGGCTCAACCTTTACAAGATCCATAGTAATGTACATTTTACTAAACCCAGCATTGTCAAAAATTATTGCAGGGTTGCCTAACACATCTGCATCTTGCGTTAAGTCTGTATGAGCAACAATTAAATCTCCAATTTGAACCTCCTGAGACTCCTTTGGACTTCCTTTAAATGACTTGAACCCGCGCGTTTGAAATCCTCCATGGCGGTTAAAGCTTTTTAGAGTTACTAGCGCTTTTTCACTACGCTCAACAAGTTCTTTACCTTTATATGAATATCCATTCACAGTTTTGACATATTCAGATAATGAATGCACCCTCCATCCCTCTGGCAATTCCTCTGGTTTGCTGACGGAGTATTTGCCGAACCATTCGTGGAAGATGGTCTGGGCGGTGGCCTCCAGTGTCTTGTTCTGTTCTCTGAGGAGCTCGATCTTGTCGTCGAGGGAGGAAAGGATACTGGCTATTTGTTTTTGTTGTGGGAGAGGAGGTATGAAAAATTGGTAGTTTCTTAATTGTGCTAAAGAAACATTTTTTATCGTACTGCCATTTGCATTTCTTGATATATCATACTGAAATTTGTGATCTAGCATTAAATAATAAATGTAATCCTTGCTAATAGTATCCTTGATATTTAGATAAGCAGCGCTTTTGCCCAAAATGCATTTTTCATTATTATATTTTGCTAAATTACCAATTGTCCCATTTATAGAAAGAAGTATTGTGTTTTTACCAATATCTTTTTTGTGTTTTTGAAGTTGCTGTTCGTTAACTTTTTTTGTATCAGCTTTTATAATAAGTTTGCCATCTTTAATATTGTTACCGTTAACAAAATAGTACTCCCCATTAACTGAGTAGATTGGAGTGCCGTGTAGACCATCGCCTATTTTTTCACAGACTTCCCCTAGAGTCGTCTCTGTCCATCCATCTGGTATTGGTGTGGTGTTGTTAGTCATGTGTTTTTTAGCTCTTCTGATTCTTTCTAGCTATTATTTGAGAAAAATAGCTTGTTTTGTGCCTGGTAGAACAAACCTCTTCTAATCTCTTCTAGAATTTTAATATTCAGATTCATAGTGTGTATTAGAAGACGCGCCTTTCATTCTAATAAGACCCAAGTCAACCATTTCTTTGAGATCTGTGTTAATTGTAGGTCTGGATAAATCTGAAAAAAGATCTTTGGCGATGCTTGCTGTCAAGTAATTACTATCTTGAAGTACATTCCAAAACTTTAGCTGCCGATAGTTTAACTTGAGATAATCACTGCCTAGAAGGATAACCTTAAAAGAATTTGATGAGTTTTTGAAAAGTGGCTCAACTAAGCCCCATCTATTCATTTCAGAATAGATCAAATCAATACCACGACCAAACTCCTCCATATAATCCATATCGCGCATAACCTTAGAGATAATTCCATTTCTACTGAATTGAGCAGCCTGGATGTTGCTAACAGTAACACCTGGTGGCAAAGTGCCTGGGTTAGATACTTCTATGCGGTCCTTAAAAACTGCTATCTGCACATATGTTCCTGTGTTTGAATAGTCTCTATGAATAAGAGCATTAACCACGATTTCTCTTAGCGCTAACTCTGGATATTCATATTTTTCAATTCTCTTTGATTTAACAATTTTTGCTTCAGTTCGAATAGATCTAAGAATAAATGCCAAGGAAGCATCTACCTGTTCATCTAATGTTCCATCAATATCTTTTTTATCTACAATTTTTGAGGAATGTGTTTTGCCGGCATAGTTGACACATCTAACGATATATCTAGAAAATGGCTCGGCTTCTTGAGGGTTAGTTTTGGCAAAAATCATTGCCCCAGCTAAAGTTGGATGAAAGTTTGATTCACTTTTTTGCAGCAAGCCTATATTGGCAAGTGTGACAGAAATATCAACATCAGTTGAATATTTTCTATTTCTTTTTTTTGCGCTGGCATCTAGAAATGACTGTAGCTTGTTGTGATCTAGATAATCAACAGATAGGGAATTAAAAACTGTTTTGTCATAATTATATGCAGGAGAATAGCGAAGAAATGAACGCAACTCTGCTTCAGAAATTGACTGATTACTGTTTCCTATACGAATATATGATCCTTTGTCCATCCCTAATTTTTTATAGAAGCAAGGCTTGTTTTCTTTTTCTGTCTCAGATATTTCCAAAGTTAATAACTCGTGTCCTCTAACATTAACTACACTGAGAGTGTAGCCTGCCTTATTCTGAATTGATTGCTCCATTAACTGAACAATTTTTTCTTGTAGAGTTTGGACATCAAGCCCTCCAACTATTTTTATTTCTCTATCTGGAGCTGGAGTTTCTTGAATGCCAAAGACAATGATTCCACCATTAGGGCTATTAGAAAAAGCGGAGATAGCTTTCCATAAATTTGATGGAATTCCTGAGCGGGCATCTTTGAATTCTATATCGCTTGATTCTGATTTTTTGTCTACAGCTTCTTCAATAATTTTTTTAAGTTTGCTGGCATTCATATTTTGAACCCAATCTTTTTGAGCTGTTTGCGGATCTCAGTATTCATTTCCTGCTCCTTCTCCATTTGTTTTGCCATAGTTGCTGTGAGATCTGCCATCTTGTTCTCGAATGGGATGCCGTCATCTACCTCGTCGGGGATGCCGACGTATCTACCTGGGGTCATGACGTAGTCGTGTTTGGCAATCTGATCTAGTGTGGCTGAGCTGCAGAATCCTTTGACATCCTCATACTCACTACTACCCTTTCGCCAGTTATGGTAGCAGGTCGTGATCTGATCGAGATCCTCCTGTGCGAACTCTCTGTGGACTCTATCTTTCATGTAGCCTAGCTCGGAGGCATCGATGAAGAGGATTTCATGACCCCTCTTCCTATCACCATTACTGCCAGCCTGTTTGCGGGAGAGAAACCAGAGGGTAGCGGGAATGCCGGTGTTATAGAAGAGTTGCTTGGGGAGGGCGACGATACAGTCAACGAGTCCAGCCTCAACCATGCTCTGCCTGATCTTGCCCTCACCTGAGGTGTGGGAGGAGAGGGAGCCGTTGGCGAGCACTAGCCCCATGACTCCGTTGGGCTTGAGATGATAAACCATGTGTTGCATCCAGGCGTAGTTGGCATTATTCTTGGGTGGGAGGCCGTACTGCCAGCGAGCGTCGTTCTGGAGGATCTCGTGTCCCCAATCACTCTGATTAAATGGAGGATTGGCAATGATGTAATCTGCCTTGAGGTCGGGGAGTGCATCGTTGAGAAATGATCCCTCACTGTTCCATTTGATCTGTGAGCCATCTAAGCCTCGAATAGCCATGTTCATCCTGCATAGTCGGTAGGTGGTCTGATTACTCTCCTGGCCGTAGATGGAGATGTCCTCGACCTTGCCACTATGTTCTCTGACGAATTTCTCACTCATCACGAACATTCCACCACTACCACAGGCTGGGTCATATACTCTACCCTGATATGGCTCGATCATCTCGACTAGGAGCTTAACAATGGACTTGGGTGTGTAGAACTGACCACCCTTCTTACCCTCGGCGTTGGCGAACTCGCCCAGGAAATACTCATAGACTCTACCTAGGATATCCTTTGATCTAGCGGCCTCGTCACCGAGGGCGATGTCACCGATGAGATCGATCAAGCTACCGAGCGCGGTCTTATCTAGATTGGGCTTGGCGTAGACTTTGGCCAAAATATTCTTGAGAGTTGGGTTCTCCTTCTCAATAGCCTCGAGAGCGTTATCTAGATCTTGACCGATGGTGGGTTGTTTGGCTCGTGAGTGGAGATATGACCAGCGCGCGGTAGTGGGCACCCAGAACACGTTCTCGGCTCTATACTCATCCTGATCTTCTGGATCGGCACCGTCATACTGACCCTCTCCTTTTTCTAGTTTGGCATGGAGCTCCTCGAATGAGTCGGAGATGTATTTGAGAAATATTAGACCTAGGACAATGTGCTTATATTCGGCGGCGTCGATGTTCTTACGGAGTTTGTCGGCGGCCTTGAAAAGCTGAGTTTTGAATTTACTGCTTACTACCTTTTTTTGTGCCATATTTTTCCGCCTTCCTTTGCTAGTAACTACCTGGATGAGTCGTAGTGGTGTTATCTTACCTTGTTTCTTGACTATTTGTAGGAAGATTGGCGGTGACGGATGCGCATGATTAGAATGCAGAGCTCCTTGTGGTAGACGCGGTAGAGGATGCGGTAGGGCCAGACGTAGATCTTGTAAGCGCCTTTGAACTTGCCACTGAGCGGTTCTCCAAGGAGAGGATTGACCGCCAAGAGGAAAATCTGATTATTTACTTTGTTTTTTATTCTTTGGGGTAGTTTGCGAAAGCTTTTTCTTGCCTCGTTGCTTAGTTGTATGTTGTACGACATACTCGCCTCCTTTCTCCGCTACTACGTAACCTTCTTCTTTGAGAAAATCATCAAATGAGATGTAGTTGCTAAAGTCGTCTGTGCGAACGGCTTCGTCGGCTTCGGCGATGAGCTCGGGTAGGTCTGGGTCTTCGGTGAGAGACTCGATCGTAGATTGAATATTTTCGTATTCTTTGGCAGAGAGTATGACAGCCTTGGATTTGCCGTTCTCGGTGAGGATGTAGTGATTGCCTGGTCGCTGAACATCCTTGGTGAGATCAAAGATGCGACGACGAGCCTCTGTCGTGCTAATGATGTTTTGTGTGTTAGTCATATATGTACGTTATCATGTACGCATTATTGTGTCAACTGGCCTTGTTCTCGGAGAGAGCGGTGGGAAGTGGAGGTGAGGATGAGGTGGTCGATGAGCTCGATCCCGAGGAGTAGGCCTGCTTTGTGGAGTTTCACTGTAACGGCGCGATCTTCGACTGATGGTTCGATATCTCCAGAGGGATGGTTGTGGGCGACGATGATACTGGCGGCATTGTGGATGAGAGCGGGGGCGAAGACCTCTCGCGGGTGGACGAGGGAAGCGGTGAGGGTGCCGATGGAGATGGTCTCCTTGTGAATGAGTTGGTTGCGGGCGTTGAGGTAGAGGGAGACGAAGTGCTCCTTCTTCTTATTGCGCAGACTGGTGAGTTGATCGAGAGAATCCTGAGGAGAACTGAGAATGGGGAGAGTGTTGTCGAATGACTGAGTGGCGCGACGGGTGAGCTCAAAAGCGGCGAGGATGGTGGTGGCTTTGCCAGTGCTAATTCCTTTGATCTTCTTGAGTTGGTCGAGAGTGATGTCTAGAAGTTTGGTGAGTTTGTGCTTGCGGAGAATGTTGCTTGCGATGTCGAGGGCGGACTGCCCTGCCCTACCAGTACGGAGGAGAATGGCGAGAAGCTCGCGATCGGTGAGATTGGCGGAGCCTCGTTCCAGCAACTTCTCGCGAGGGCGAAGGTGTGTGGGGAGAGACTTGATGCTGGGCATTACTGCCAGTTTAGCAGATTGCTTGATTCATGGGTTTATTGCTTTTTTATCTTTTTCTCAATCTTTTTTTGGAGATTCTTTACTGTATCTAGATATGATAGCTCTACTGGTGAGAGTGTTTTTGCCTGATATTTGCGATATTCTTTTTCAGCTTTTTCGATGGCTTCTTTATGACTTACTTCCCCAGCATTAAGTAAGACTCCCTTACCATAATCACTTAATAGATTATCAAGAGCTTTGATGTGTTCTGCCATCTTCATCGTTTGTTTATCCATAGCGCGTAACTCCGCCAATTCAAAATATGCAGAAACAAGTCGATTTAGTTTTTCAAGTTCTTCGGCAGTCAAGTAATTTTTGGCAATACGCACTTCTTCTAAAGTCGGCAGATCACCCGCAAAAACGGTCAAACCCATAAATTCTTTGTCACTTTTGAACTGTCAAGAATTCCTTGACAGTTGCTTCCATTGTTAACTCTTCTTCCTCAAAAATATTCTTAATGTGAAGACTGATATTTTGCTTTGTTGTTGAAAAAAGCTCGGACAATTGCAATTGAGTCAGCCATATTGTCTCATCTTCAAATCTAACCTCTACTCTATCTTCGTAGATAATTATCTGATTACCTGCTTTGCTATTTTTCATACTATCTATCACCTTCTATATTTATATTACCCGAATAGTGCACGAAGTCAAGTTGCGGGGCGAAGGTGTGTGGGGAGAGATTGGATGCTGAGCATTAGAGCAATAATAGCAGATTGGCCAACCTGTGTGATTTTATGTATGATCTATTTATGAGTATCATGGAGGGTATAGAAAAATATCAAGCTAAAATGACTACACAAACTATGGGAGTTGGAGCTGAGGCAGCTATTGCAACACCATTCAGTGATCTTCCGATGTCAAAAAGATTTACCGCACAAGAACGTAGGGCTAGGTGTATTCTAATAGAATCTGGGGCAAGCCCAGCTGAGTTGGAAGCGAAGTTTCCTAGCAAGATATAGATTCACTACTGCTTATCAGACTGCTCCTCGATGGCTCGTGCGACACTGGGGCTGTTGGCAGTTAATTTCTTGATTGAGAGATCAGTGGCCTTGTTATTGGCGAGCCTGAGATTGTTGTCAGACTTGAGCAGATTCTCCTTGACCTTATTCAACTGATCGATTGTTTTGTCTATTTTTTCTATTGCCTCTGAGAACTGACGGGAGGCCAGGTCGTAGTTGCGGGCAAACCCAGCCTTGAACTCGTTCATCTCACTCTCAAAGTTGGCCACATCGATATTCTGGTTGTTGAGCTCCTGGATCTGGCGCCTAAGCTCCTGCGACTTGATGTTACCCTGCCTCAGAAAGCCAATAATAGTAATAAAGTGCTGCGGACGGATCGAGTACATGTGGGAGTACTCGTGGACTGTGACGATATCGTCGTATAGCTCATTGTCTTTTTCTAGCAAGCTGACTAGAACTGCGAACTCACATTTCTTTTCCCTGCGATCCTTGTCGAGCTTTTTGTAGAAATCCTTATTTTTGTGTTTCGTGGCGGTAGTCTCATCCTCGTTTTTCATCTCGAACATGATGGAGAGGATCTCGTTACCATCCTCATCATGCTCACGGTAGATGTAGTCCCCCTTGGTCCCTCCGGAAACTGTGTTATCCTTCTCAAACTCTGCGTTGGGGAAGGCAATTGAGCGGATTTTGTTAAACTCGTTCTCACAGTGGAGCTCGAGTGATTCTCCCATCATCTTGGTGCTCATTCTGGTGCGCATTTCTTTGAGAGAGATCAGGGCTGTTTCGCTGGAGCTTAGCTGGTGTTTGATGTTGCTGATCTCGAGCTCTTTGTCACTGAGGTTCTGACGGTAGAGATCCTCTGTCTTTTTCTGTTGTTCTAGGACCTCTAGCTTGACCTCTGATTGGGTTTGTTTGGCGATGGAGTCTAACTTGGAGCTAAGAGCCACTATCTCCTGCTCTTTTTCTGTGATCTTATCCTGGGCACGTTTGATGATTTCTTGCTCTCTGAGTTTTGCTTCGAGATGTTTTTCTCTCTCGATATTTTCTTTTTCCTTTTTCAGTTGAGCGTTAAACTCATTCATCTTGATGGATTTGACGATGCTAGTGATAGCGGACTTGTCGATATCTACCTCGTGGATCGAGCTAAGATCAATCAGATCGCCCTTGCTGGCATCTTCTTGGAGGACAAGGGTGTTCTGGTCTTGGATCGAGACTTTGATAGTGCGGCTCATAGCTTGATTCCCTGAACTTTTTCAATAAGGATGGGTTTGAGGTCTTCCCAGGTGAGATCCTGGTGCATACGCGGCATGGGCTGAGCGTCGGCGTCTGCAAAGTAGATTAGTGATTTGAGAAGGTGAGGAAGATTATAATCTGTGTCTGAATATTTTTTGGCAAGACTATCAAGTAGCTCGGATAATGAGTATTTTTGAAGTAGAAAATGGAGATCAATAAAATCTTTTTTGCTTCCACGCATACCAATAGTCTGGATCTTGGTGCAGGCAATATCGAGAACAGAACTGAGAGCAAGAGTGTTCCAGGTGACTGTTGGTTCGATGAACTTGTATGGGTAGTGGAGAAACTGAAGTTTGACACCATTTAAGTATGTGTTGAGAGTACCTTCTTTGACCTCTAGACTCTCTAGTTTGCCTAATGGACTCAGTTGAGACTGAAGATGGCGTGGATCAAAATCTTTTTGAGAAAAAAAGTCCAGATCTTCGGACTCTCTATGACCTAACTGGAGTGAGAGTGCAGTACCGCCTGAGAGGTAAAAATCTGCAAGAAAACTGGAATTGTTAGTAGTGAGTAGCTTGACTAACTGAGCAGTGCTGTCGGGTAGTGTTTCTGGATAAAAGGCCTGAGTCATGAGAGATATACTTTCCAAAAATTTGCTGATTTGGGAGATAGTTTGTAATCTGGGAGTGAGTTGAGAATAGAATCGCGAGTGGTACTACTTAGCAACCAGTGAACGGCTGGAGAATCGCCTCGTTCGAGAATGGTCTCTGTAATATAGTCCTGGTGAGTATCCCATGATAGCTCTGAGAGGTCGTCTCCCCAGAAATATTTGGTTACGCTAGCGGGTATGTTGGTCACGAGTCTATTATACCAATTTTGCTGACAAGATTCTGTCCAGACGAAAGACTCGGTAGTCACGCCTGAGCTCGTCGTACGCGTTGACGCCGATAAATTCGTGACCCTTAAATGACTGCTTGGTAATGGTGCTGGGGAGGATGGTGCGAGTGGAGGCGACGTCGCTGCCTTTGAGATAATTGATCTGAACCTGAGTCTCGTTGGTAATGGCCTGCTCGATCACAGTTCTTATCTCCTGGACAGACTGCTTGCTATGGGCGAGGCCGTATTTGAGACCTGTGAGCCAGCGAGTGACGGCGTAGTCCATCAGGACATGCCTCTTGCTGAGTGGCCTCTTGAGAATGATCCCTCCGAGAGTAGTGGCCCGAGAGAGTGCGACATAGGTCTGGCCATGGGCGAAGCTGGTGGGGAGATCGATCACGACTTTGTCAAATGTCTTACCCTGACTCTTATGAATAGTAATACTCCATGCCAAAATGAGAGGGATCTGGGTGTAGGTGCCGACGGTCTTACTGTTGATCCTGTGCTTGATCTTGGAATAGGAGAACTCGTACATCTCCCAGGTATACTCGCTAATCTGGACTGTGTCACCGGTCTGGAGAGTGACGGTGACCATGGGCTTGCCCTCGTCTGTTCTGCCGATTTCCTTGACTCTGCCAACCGTACCATTAATGTATTTGCCTCTCGGATCATTGTGGGTACACATGACCTGTGCGCCTATTTTGAGGGTGAGATCCGCAGAAGCCGGTTCTGTGCGACGGGGGAAGTCACCGGAAGAAGAGGCGTGAAAAGTCTGCTCTATATCATCCAGTTCTTCGAGCATGACTGCGTTATAGACACTGGACGCCCTATTGGTGCCTGTGAGGTGGACCGTGTACTCGGCCGCGGGAGGGAGATACTCTGGGTGAAGGCGAGCGTTGAGAGTGACCAGATGCGCATCTGTGATGGTGCGGGAGCGGACGGCGTTGAGGATCTCGATAAAAGCCGGATCACTCTGCCTATAGATCTTGGTGAGCTCTAGATAATGAAAGTCGAGTCTCGTCATGACCTCGGACGAGAAGAAGAAGGGAGAGTCATAATGGGTGCGAAAGATCTCCTGCTCGGCGCGGCTGACGACGGGCGGGAGCTGGTACAGGTCTCCGAACATAATGAGCTGTTTGCCACCGAACGGCATGGTGTTGCCCATCACACGGCGCAGGAATGCGTCGATTGAGTCGAGGAGGTCTGCCCTGACCATACTGATCTCGTCGATGATCACGATGTCGAGATTGATGTAGAGATCGGGATCGCGAGGTCGTGCCCCCTTTTTCCAGGCCTTTTCTGGGGTGATGTCTGGCTTGAAACCAAAAAAGGAGTGGATGGTCGCCCCGCCCACGTTGACTGCGGCGACTCCGGTGGGGGCGAGGATGACTGTGTTGCGGTTGGTGTGATCACGGAAATACTCAAGGAGAGTTGATTTGCCGGTGCCGGCGCGACCGGTGATGAATAGGGACTGTTTGCCCTCCTCCATGCGGTCTAGCGCGTCCTGAAACTGTGGGTTGATCTCGATGGGCATGTGGGAGATTATACGTCAGAATCTGCGTAGATAGTGGCGAGTTTTTTGGCAACCAGGAGGCGATCGTAGAGTTTGTGGGCTCTAGTCAGCGCGGTCTTGCTGAGTCTGGATCGGAGTGCAGTATCAGTGATGATCTTTTGGATACTCCTGGCTGCACTGGAGGCGAAGTCTGATTCTGGCAAGACTACGCCTGACCAACCTACTACCTCAGGAATGGCACCGGAGTCTGTGGTAACGATGGGGAGACCACACGCCATGGCCTCGACCAGTGCCATGCCATATTGCTCCTCCCAGGACTCAGTTCTCTGAGATGGGAATAGAAATAGATCGGCATCCTGGTATGCTGTGTGGATCTCACTATACGGAACCTGACTAATGCTGATGTTGGGGGTGGTGAAGCGATAACTCCCCTGCCCTACTACACGGAAATCATATTGTGGGAGAGAGCTGGCGATCTTCTCTAGCTCTGCCATTCCTTTTTCTTTCTCGAGTCTTGCGACTGTGAGCACGATGGGGCGCAAATTCCTCTTACGTTTCTTGGGTCGGAATCTAGTGAGATCTACTCCGTATGGAATGACATGGATCTTGCTCTCCTCTACCCCCTCGACGATGAGCGCGTCCTTTGCGCGCTGTGTGGGAGTGTGGAATATATCAACTTGCTCATATGCCTCATGTTTCCATTTGCGTAGTCTGGCGAATTTCTCGTTATTGTGGGGGATGGTTTCCCAGCAGGTGCAGATGAGCTTGCTGATTAGCCCCTCTTTCTTGAGCTGAACTGCTTGGTGGGTGTATGGGGAGTAGGTCTCGGCGGTGTGGAGAACCATGTCCGCCTTGTTACTATGTTTCGAAACATGGTAACAGTACTTCCTGAGCCCAAATAGCCATTGCTCGCCGCCGATAAGTCTGTTGAGGAGCTGTCTCCTATATGGGAAGTTGAGGAGGTCTGTGGGTGACCAAAGCTTATTAACTGATAATGTGATATCTGTGAGTGGGTGTCTGCTGGTGATGACCTGGATGTCATGTTTGCCCATGAGTGGGGCGTAGTTCTGGAGCTCGAACTCGTTGGCGTGGGAGGCGCGGATTAGGTGAATATTCATTTGTGAGAACGA
>Ga0233430_1004478_pt1 | contig 12952 bp, 14 predicted proteins | sample SI_118_April2016_2_FD_179883 | JGI IMG/M metagenome (GOLD analysis project Ga0233430, IMG submission 179883) | Seawater microbial communities from Saanich Inlet, British Columbia, Canada - SI_118_April2016_150_MG | ecosystem: Environmental > Aquatic > Marine > Inlet | place: Canada: British... | reverse complement strand
TCTTTCCCTCTAACTGTAAAAACGCTTAATAATGTTATTTTTGCAGAATTGCTGGAAATAGTTACTTTAGGTTTTGCTACGGCTACAATTTTTTTCATACGTCTATTTGTCCCCCATAAATTTTTTTTGATAAATATCGTCCCTATTATAATTATCGCATAGAATGAGAAAAAAATTTCAGTAAAAAACGAACCGTACTTTTTAGCTATTCCGCCCCCTGAAGGCGAACAAGACTTAAATCCTTCTCTTTACATAACCTCTCTTCTGTACCATCAATGCCTATCTCTATTAAAGAGCCGTTCGCTTCTTCTCTCAATTTAAAGCTAAATACCTTTTCGCTAGCTATAACTTCATCATCTCTTACAGAACAAAGGTAAAAGCATTGACCATTTCTACCTACCATTAAAGGCTCTTCTATTGGTAATTTCATTGGTAGACGCTTCGGTTTGTTTAGAAGGACACTTAAATAAAAGGAGCCTTCGAATTTATGTATGCTAAATATAAAATAACGGTTATTCTTGTCTGGTACAAAAATATGCACAAAGTCCTGCCTTACTAAATAGGGGGGGTCGCTATCCGGGTTAATAAGGCGGCAATTGGCTCCAGGTTCCCTTGCCGTAAGTTGATTTAAATTCACGTTAATCATAAAGGCTGGTAAAGTTACTAAATTAGTATTATTGCTAAAAAAGAGCAACAGACTAATACCCCAGTTTATAAAATCATCTTGTCCTTCATCCCGTATTTGCCTTGCTATTTCATTAAATTTTTCTTGATGGCTGAGGCCTTCTGCACCAAGTACATTTCTTTCTAATATGAGCTGTGCTTCAGTATCCATATCAGCGGCTTGCTGTCTAAAGATGCGTAACAATTCGCTTACTACCGAACTGGTTATTGTTGATATAGCTACAATTTTTTTCATATGTCTATTCGTCCCCCATAAAAAAGATAGGGACGAATATCGTCCCTATTATAATTATCGCAAAAAATTGGGAAAAAATTCAGTGAAGATTTATTTTATCAAAAAATATAGTTAGCGCAAGCATGTCCGCAGCCCCCCCACAAGAAAGATTATGTTTTTGGCAATAAGTACAGAGTTCTTGATATTTTAGACGAGCCGCCTTAGACCAAAAACCCTGATTGATAATATTTAAGGCCATTTTTTGCACGGTTTTTAATTTTTCCAGCCCGCCGCGGTACAAAAGATTGGTGTCATTGTTACGTGCGATGATTTCGGTAAGTACCGCTGTATATACGTCATCATCATTTTTTAAATGTTTCTGATATTTAGTTAAAGCTTTAAATCCTGTTTGCAAAACCAGAGGCATCCCGTTTTCTGCTTCGCCGCGCGCGCCGGCAAAACCATATTTCTGATAAATTTTGGCACCATGGGTTTTTAAATTCGGCTGTAGTTCCTGCGTAATATTTTTACAGATATTTTTGATTGCTTGAAAAACATCAGAATACTTAACTGCACAAACCGCGATACCCATTAAAAAAATCAGTCCTTTATGGGTATTTATATTGTTTGTGGCTTGGTACATTGCTTGTTCCATTTGCAAGCCAACTTCTCTTATTTCGGCTAAATTTTCGGCTTGGGCCATTTTGGTAAAACCTGGTCTTAAGGCCAAAGCACTTTTGACTAGCAAAAAAAAGTCCATATCAGGATGACAATGATGAGACTTACGGGTAACCAGCCCAGGTTTGGGATCCACGCTCGCTTCTTTGATCAAAGCTAAACAAGCCTTTTGCGCTAATAAATCCTGGTTCAGACATGATGCCAGCTGTTTCTCACATGTAGCACGAACCTCGCTCAAAGTATGATTTTTATTCCTAATACATATTTGGGCTTGTCTTTCACATAGAAAACATTTTTTAAAACGATTATTTGTGATCCTGTCTAACTGATGATTATAAACATCAATGTCCAAGAGCCGGCCAAGGGGATGCGTTCTTTCAAATTCATCTAAAATATTTTTGACTGATTTTAAATCTGGATACGGACACGGGATATATAAATAAAGACCGGCTTCATCCTGACCTCTATGATAATTTTTTAACTCAAAAACCAATTCTAAAAAAATACCTAATTCTGCAGACACTCTCTCAAAAACCGTGTTAATTTGAGGCGATGTTTTGGGGTAGCCGGGTATATTGAGGTTAAAAGTGATAAAAGATTGCTTTTGAGCGCTAAAAAAAGCCCATCTTGCTTCGCGTGCTTGTAGAAGGTTCGTTTTAAAATCTGGCATTTGATTATTATATAATAATTATCTAAATTATTAACCCCTAATGCTTGGGGGTAAGGCAAAGACTTGCGTCTTTGCTATCTATATTGCTATTTCGCTACCCCGGAGGGGAGTTCATGTAAAGGCTTGCGCCTTTGCGATCTAATCATCTTTTTTCTTTGCCAAAGCTCAAAGAAAAAAGAAGCAAAAAAGAAAGAGCTTTTAATGCGGCATAACTCGCTACGCTCAGACAGATGCCGCGGAAAGTTACTTTATATTTTATTTAACAACCATCTTATATTCCCCCTCTACATTTATGGAGAGGGGGCTAGGGGGTGAGGCCTAAACCGCTTCTATTTTTTTCACGTAACTACCATCTTTTTTGAAGAAACCGGAGAAAAAATTGGACATGTTTATGGAAATTTGTTATTATTTTATATGAATGAGGTTCTTTTTACTTGTTTATTGAAAAAAAGAGGTAATTACCATTAAAAAAATATTTTGGATGAGTATTTTCGTTGTTTTTATTATCTTAGCTGTATTTGCTATAAAACAGGCTTTCTGGTCAACGGATACTGAAAATATGATCGTGAGTTTAGAATCACAAGAACAAATACAGGAATACGCAAAAATATTTGTACAACCTTTTTACAACCAAGAAACTAAAACCTTTAGTATAAAAATTCAGTTAGAATCTTATCAATTGTCTGATTATATGAATACGGATTTAAAAGAAAATTCCGTATTAGAAAATGAGAGCGATATAGTTTTACAGCCTCAATCCTGGCAACTTCTGAAAAAAACCGAGTATCAAAAAGAAGGAATCTTAACCTTCTCCACATTTGAGTACTACCCGAAAAAAATAGTTTTTACCATATTTGAAGATCCTAATATTATTTTCGAATGGACACTTCCTTAAATAGGTTTGGCTGAGAGGAATCTAAATGCAAAATATTGTAGCTTTTATTCTAGGGGGTGGTAAGGGATCCAGAATATACCCTTTAACCAAATTTCGTTCAAAACCAGCTATTCCTATTGGCGGTAAATATCGCATTATTGATATCCCTATTTCTAATTGCATTAATTCTCAAATTTTTAAAATTTTTGTCTTAACTCAATTTAATTCCAGGTCTTTAAATGCCCATATTAACAATTGTTATAGATTTGATAAGTTTACCTCGATGTTTATTGAAATTTTATCACCACAACAAACTAATGATAGTCTCAACTGGTTTCAAGGGACAGCGGATGCGGTTAGACAAAATCTGATCTACCTAAAAAACTATCCTGAAGCAGAGCATATTTTAATTGTCTCTGGTGATCAACTATATAGAATGGATTTTAGAAAACTTTATGCTCAGCATATAGAACAAAATGCAGATGTAACCATTGCCGGCTTACCAGTCACTGAAGATAGAGCTAAGGATTTTGGGATCATGAAACTAGTTAACTTTGGTGAAAAACACAGTAAAATAGTTGATTTTACGGAAAAGCCACAAGACACCAAAATTCTTAAAGATTATGAAATGCCGCACAACTTATTAGGACGTGACCATAAATACCTGGCTTCCATGGGTATTTATTTATTTAAAAGAGAGGTGTTAATTCAATTATTAAAAAATACAAAATATTTGGATTTTGGTAGAGAGGTCATTCCAACGGTAATCCCCAAAAAAAATGTAGTCCCTTATATTTTCAATGGTTATTGGGAAGATATCGGGACTTTAAAGTCTTTTCATAAAGCTAATTTGGACCTTTTAAGAAAAAAACCTAGTTTTAAATTTTATGACTATCATTTCCCTATTTATACATCACAGGAAAACCTGCCTCCTGCTTTTATTCAAAATTCTGAAATTGAAAATTCTTTTGTAGCAGACGGTTCGGTGCTGATTGATTCTAAAATAAAAAATTCGATTTTGGGGCTAAGAAGTAAAGTAGGTCCTAATGTAGAAATTGAAAATTCATATTTAATGGGCGCTGATTGCTATGATGATGAAATTGATAAAAAACTCAACGGACATGGCCCGCATCCTCGTCCTTATTTAGGCATTGGCGAAGGCAGCATTATTCGTAACGCGATTATTGATAAAAATGTACGTATTGGTAAAAATGTCAAAATTATCAATGTGAACAATCTAAAAAAAGAGGTCATCAGCGCGCCTCATTATACGATTGCTGATGGTCTGGTCGTAATTGCCAAAGACGCTATTATTCCGGATAATACTATTATTTAGCGAACTTTTTAATGTCTGGTATGCGAACTTTTTAGTTTATTAATAATAGATTTAGCAGCAGGACTTTGTAAAAAACTCAAGGTTGATGTTGGTACTAATTTAGCTATTAATTCCCATTTTTCTTCTTTAAGAGCATTTCTCACATGTGACGCGCTAATAATTAAATCGTTTTGAGTTTTTTTTCTAGGAATAATCTGCAAATCTATATCATATTGAGGTAATACGGCTTGCATAGCTTGGTTATAGGCCGCTGTAGTTTGGCAGTAATCTTCAGTTCCCACAAATCTTTTATTAATATTCAAAATTGAGGCAATGTGATGAGCAAAAATACGTACGTCTAGCTCAGCCTGCGCTTTTTGGATTTTACCGATATTTTCATTTTTCAAAAAATAAGCCGGAAAAGTTGCTGTAGAAACCACATATTTATCCCCTTTTAAAACTTTAACATTGGGTAAATCCGCAGTGCCTTTTTGGATAAGTTCATATCTTATGGGAAAAGGAAAAACCGACAAATCTTCTTCTACAACCAAAACATATAGATAATCACTTTTTTGAGCTGCGGTCTCTATTAAATAACGATGCCCTAAAGTAAATGGGTTACAATTTACAATGCATACGCCGATTTTATTTTTTTTAGCTGGTAAGGATATTTTATTTTGCTGTAAGTAATTTTTATAATCTTGTAAATTAGGAATTCCTCGTTCCAAAAGCGTAATCATATTTTGAGATTGCTCAATTTCTTTAAAACCAAGATTCTCAAAACTTTCCGCATTTGCCGGAGCTGTAAAAACAAAACAATGATAAATTTTTTGAAGGGTTAAATACTCTAATAAGTGCGACACAATTTTAGCAAAAACCTGCCCCTCACGATAATCTTGGTGTACAGCTAAACATTTGATCACTGAACCCTGGACTGATCCTGTACCAAGCAGTACTTTTTTTTCATTAAGAATTCTTACGGTATAGGAAACGGGCTCAAAACTAAGGTTCTGTTCTTTTAAAAAACTAGCTATTTCCTGATATTCTGAAGAATTGTCTAAATTAACAGTTTCTTCATAAAAATAATCGTTCATTACTTAAGAAACTTGGCCAAAAAAATGTTCGATTTCCCGATGTGCTGTCTCCAAAGAATCTGAAGCGTGCACCAAATTAACCCGATTAGATAAAGTGAAATCACCGCGCAAAGTTCCGCTTTCGGCTTCTAGGCCGTTAGTACAACCCACCATCTTTCTAACTACTTGAACTGCGTCTTCACCCTCAATAATCATAGCCACGATTGGTCCGGATAAAATAAATTTTTTCAAAGGTGGATAAAAAGGTTTTTTAAGATGTTCGGCATAATGGATATCAACCATTTCCTCTGTCATACGCAACATTTTCAAAGTTAAGATATCAAATCCCCTATCCTCAAAGCGGGCAATAACTTTACCAATCAATTTTCGAGCTACAGCATCTGGCTTTAAAAAAACTAATGTACGTTCTAACATTTGCGCTCCTTTGACTGAAGATTTTTAGGCTTTTGTTTCAGTTTTTTTCGGAGTATTTTCTGCTTTTGGTGCTTCTACGGCAGGTTGTGCTACGGGAGCTTCTACTTTTGCTACCGGTGCTACCTCTTGTTTTTCTTCTGATTTTACTTCTTGTGTTACTTCTTTTTTTGGCTCTTCAGAAACATCTTTAATTTGTCTATTAGACCCTTTGATTCTTCTGGCTTTAAGTCCTACTCTGTCTCTTAGATAAAAAAGACGAGCTCGTCTAACTTTACCTTTTTTTAATACTTTGATTTTTTTGATTAATGGAGAATGGATTAAAAAAGTTTTTTCCACACCAATACTATCTATAATTTTTCTAATTGTAACAGTTTTTTTAGAATGATTGTTAGACATTTTAGTAACGGTTCCTTCGTACTTCTGTACTCTTTGCTTATCTCCTTCCGCAATTATCTGAGATATAGCAACCGTGTCTCCCACATGCATTTCAACTTCTATTTTTTTTTCCTGTTCTTTTTCTAAAACTTCTATATAATTGGTCATTTCAGGTCTCCTTTAATAACGTCTCTAATACTTTTTTATATTTTTGATCGGGTTGATGATAATATTTTAATAAATCAGGCTTATTAAATAAAGTTTCTTTTAAAGAATTTTCTATTTTCCATTTATCTATAGCCTGATGATTTCCAGATATTAAAACTTCTGGTATCTCATGCCCTAAAAAATTTCTAGGCGTTGTATATTGAGGATGTTCTAACAACCCGCTTACAAAAGAATCATTTTGTACACAAGCCGCTTTCCCCACAACTCCCGGTATTAATCTTATAATACTTTCGGCAATAATTAAAGCCGGTAGTTCACCAGAAGATAGAACAAAATCACCAATTGATACTTTCTCTATTTTCAACAATTCAAAAACCCGTTCATCAATTCCTTCAAAATAACCTAAAATCAAAATCAGCCCTTTAGCTTTGGACAAATTATAGGCGCTTTTTTGATTAAAGTTTTTGCCTTTTGGGCAAGTATATAAAATTTTATATTTATCAAAATTTTTAATACTTTTTACGGCGTTATAAATAACCTCGGACCTGATAACCAGGCCTCTTTTTTGACCATAAGGATAGTCATCTACCCTACCATATTTATTGTCAGCAAAATCACGTAAATTAATAAAATTAAGATCAATGATTTTTGAATTATACGCTCGTTTAAAAATACCTTTTACAAAGTAATTTAGACACTCCTCAGGAAATAAAGTAAGAATATATATTTTCACTTATCTTATTTTTTAACTTGAGGAAGTTCCGTCTTTTTTATTTCCTGTACTATAGCATCTTTAACGATGATTTCTACGCCACCTAATTTTTCGTAAAGGTTCTCACCTATTTTAACATTGGTGAAGCCTTCTATTGTACCTTGTTGATACAAAGACCCTTCTTTTAAATCTTTGGCCGTAGCAAGTCTCTTTTTAAGATCTAGCATCATTCTGGATATCTGAGTTTTATCTCTTGCAATCTGAGTTCTAACGCGTTCTTTATCTGCGTTATTAGCTTTTCCTGTTTCAAGCTTATCAAGATAATTTTTACCTTCAAACTCTACTTTTTTTAAGTTTTGTTCTAGGTTTTGGATACCAGTAGTACACTCAAAAGCTAAATATTTTTTAAAATCCTCAGTTACTATAGCTTTAATAGTAACGGTTCTTTTTAAATTTACATTGTTTATTTTTTGTTCTTCTGCCACAATAACCTCCTAAGTTATTTCTGAGTCATAATTTCAACAGTAATTTTTTTACCTTGTTTTGCAGCGGCAGCTTTAGCTACAGTTCTAATAGCATTAGCTATGCGACCTTCTTTACCAATAACCTTACCGATATCTTCTTGGGCAACACTAATTTCTAAAATCACAATACTTTCACCAACTGTTTCAGTTACTTTAACATTCTCTGGATAATCTACTAAACCTTCTACAATTGTTGTTACTAATGCTTTCATATTAGTCTCCTCTTTTTTCTTGGTTTTTGTTACTGTGCCTCTTCTTTTTTCTTGGTTTTACCTTTTTTTGCTGCGGAAAAACTTCGTTTAACTAACTTAGAATCTTGTTGTAATTTATTTTTAAGAAATAATTTAGCGACTCCTTCCGTAGGCTGTGCGCCTTCACTTAGCCAGTATTGAACTCTGTCTTCTTTAATTTCGAAAATATTAGGAGTTTTTATAGGATTATATGTACCTAAAACCTCTATTTCCTTTCCGTTTCTTTTCCAGCTATCTTCAGCCACAACTATACGATAAAAAGGGCTTTTTGTTCTACCTATTTTCTTTAATTTGATTTTTACTGCCAACCTTCACCTCCTTAATTTCTTTAAAAAACAATACTATAAAATTGATATTATATAATATCAGTATTCATAAAAAATGGTCAATAAGCTTATCTTAATACTTTTTGTATTTTATCTAAATGAGCTTCAACACACTTTTCGCCCATTTCTACTAAAAAAGATGCTTTCTCTATTTCAAAAGAACCCACATATTCAGTTACGGGCTGTAAAAATAAATCCGCGGATTTTTTAGTAAACCCAGCTATTCTTAAAAACATTAAATCTAAGCTTCTGTCCGCTATACTCACAAAATTGGCAGGAAGCTTATCTAACATGACTTTAGGAATAACATTAACAGCAACTACAAAATCCATGTTTTTTCTTTTTAATACCGAAGGAGCTACGATATGAGACGTACCGCCATCAACCAACCACTGATGCTTGATCTTAACTGGCGCAAAAAAGCCGGGGAAAGCAGTACTCGCCTCAATAACATTTGCTAAACGCAAATCCGGATCAATCAATTCGACACTATGGCCCGTTAAAACATCTGTAGCTAAGGAAACAAAGGGTATTTTCAGGTCTTTAAGTTTGATATCCCCTACTTCTTTTTCAATAAAACTTTTCATCGGGGCTGAAGAGACAAAGCCTTTTTTATCTAAACGCAAACCAGCAAAGTCAAACCATTTAAGCTTTTTTAAAATCTTAATCATATAGTCAACTTCTAAACCAGCCGCATACAAGCCGCCGACTAAACTACCGCTGCTAACTCCGGAAATATAATCGATAGGAATATGATATTTTTCAAAAGCTTTGAGAACACCAAGATGAGCAATACCACGCGCTACACCACCACCTAAAGCTAAGCCTATTTTTGTTTTTTTACGAAAAAATTTGCTAAACACAATGATCTATTGTTCTGAAACTGGCGCGTCTGCTTCTGTAGCTGGCTCTTCTTCTAAAGCTTTAATAGATAAACCTATTTTTTGTTCGTCTGGATAAAGCTTGATAATCTTGGCTTTTAATTTTTGACCAACAGTTACCGCATCTTCTGCTTTTTCTATATGTTTATTGGATAATTCGGAAATATGAATTAAACCTTCCAAATCCTCATCAATCTGAATAAAAGCACCAAACGGTACGATTCTGTTAATAGTACCTTCGACTATTTGGCCCTGTTCATATTTTTGAGCAACTGTTACCCAAGGATCTGGTTTAAGTTGTTTCATACCTAAAGAAATTCTTCTGTTCTCTATATCTACCCCTAAAATAAAAACTTTTACTTTATCGCCTACTTTTACCAGCTCTGTAGGATGAGAAACTCGAGCCCAGGATAATTCGGAAATATGCACAAGTCCTTCTACTCCACCAAGATCTACAAAAACTCCAAAATCTTTGATACTAGAAACTTTGCCTTCCCTAATCTCGCCAACTTCTAATTTTTCTAATAAGGCTGAAAGCTCAGTTTTATTTAAGCGTCGGGTAGCAAATTTATTGGAAAAGAAAACTTTTTTTCTTTGTCTATCTGCCTGCAAAACTGTCACTGCTAATTTTTTACCAACAAAAGTACCTAGATCCTCATTGTTTCTTCTAACTACATGCGAAGCTGGAATAAACCCTTTAATACTTTTTTTATATTCTGCTACTAATCCACCTTCTACATTAGATGCAACTTCAACTTCAATAGCGTCTTTAGTTTTAGCTAAGTCACTTAGTTTAGTCCACAATAATTCATAATCAGCTCTTCTTTTAGACAACAAAGCATATCCTTCTTTAGTTTCCAACTTGGAAATATATGCATCTATTTCATCGCCTTCTTTTACTTCTTCTTCGGCAGACAACCCTAGTTCCGCATTAGAAATAAAGCCTTCTGATTTATATTTAAAATCAACTAAAACGCCATTTTTAGAAACACTTCTGATAATACCTTTAATAATGTCTCCTCTTTCATAATTGGTGACCATATTATCTAATTGCTGTGCAAAATCCAAAATTGCTTCAGCCTCATTTTTTTCGGGTTCAGTTACTGGTGTTTCTTTAGTAGTTGGAGCTTGTTCTATAGGCGTATCCTGAGATTTTGTTTCTACGGGAGCTGTTTCTACGGGAGTGGTTTCTTCAGGTTTGGTAGCCACTGGTTCAGGGACCACTTCTTCTTTGGGCTTGTTTGTTTCTACCGGGGGTTTTGCTTCCTCAAAATAGAGACTTTTTTCAAAATCTGAAACTTCTCCTATTTTGGTACCTTGCATATCTTTGGTAGACAATTTTTCATTTGTCTGAAGTTCCAAATCAACTTCTTTTTTTTCTAATTTTGTTCCCTCGTTCATAAATACAAACCTCCCTCTAAAAAAAACAGCCAAACATTAAAATTTTTAACGACGATCATGGATAAAATAATTAATGTGATTTTACTATAGATAGGTTTTTACTGCAAATACACGTCTAGGCTTGATAGCCTCAAAAAAATTTCGTATACTATGCTAGTCTGAATTTATAGTTAATTAAAAAATTAAATTCACTGCATAAAACTAGCCACACTGGATAATTAAAATTAGACAGAGTTTTATGAGGAGAGGGGGAATGTGGCAACTTCTATATGTAAATTTTTCCAAAATAAAAAGCATTAAACTTTCAAGTAAGCCATAGACATTAGGTCTGCGGCTAGATATTGTCTATAAAAAAATATATAAATAAGGGGTAGATGAATTATGAAGGTAGATAATTTAGATTTTCAAATTAAAATTTTAAATAAAACTATAGCGTTTCAAAGTAGAGAAACCTATCTTTTCACTTCCGAAAGTGTAGCCAAAGGACATCCAGATAAAGTATGTGACCAGATATCTGACGCAATCGTAGATGCTGTTAAAAAACAGGATCCAACTGGCAGAACTGCTGTAGAGTGCTTTATTCAAGGTGATTTACTAGTCATTGGCGGTGAAATAAATACAACAGCTACGATTGATGCTCAAGAAATTGCAAAACAAGTTTTACGAGACATAGGTTACGGAGATCCGCAGTTTGGTTTTGACGTTGAGAATGCTAATATAATCGTAAACTTGGTGCAACAGTCTTCGGATATTGCTCATGCGGTATCGGCGACTGTTTCTAAAAAATTAGGAGCAGGAGACCAAGGTCTAATGTTTGGTTTTGCTTGTCAGCAAACGCCTGAATATATGCCAGCTCCGATTGTTTATGCACACGAATTATTAAGAAGCCTGGAAATAGCACGGACAACTGGAGTAATTAAACACCTAGGCCCGGATGCTAAATCGCAGGTAACGATTGAATATCATAAAGATGATCAGACCATAAAAAGAATTCATACAGTCGTAATTTCGACACAACATACCACCGAAATCGATAATGAAACGCTCAGAAGAGGAATAATCGGAAAAGTAGTAAAAAAAGTTTTACCAACAGAATATCTGGATGAACAAACAATTTATCATATCAATCCTTCCGATAATTTTGTCAAAGGTGGGCCAGCAGCTGATACAGGTTTAACCGGTAGAAAAATTATTGTAGATACTTATGGTGGTTGGGGCCGACATGGCGGAGGCGCTTTTTCTGGAAAAGATTGTACAAAAGTAGATAGATCAGCTGCTTATATGGCTAGATATGTGGCCAAACAAATAGTGGCAGCCGGATTGGCAGATGAAATCGAAATTCAACTTTCTTACGCGATTGGTTATCACGAACCATTATCGATCAATATCAATACACAAGGTACTCATAAAATAAGTGAAGAGCAGATCATACATCTAATTCAAGAAAATTTTGACCTAGAACCTGGGGCTATCATTGAAAGGCTAGAATTAACAAAACCTATTTTTCAACAAACCGCGGCCTTGGGTCATTTTGGCAGACCAGATTTAGATCTTCCGTGGGAAAAACTGGATATGGTAGAAACTTTGCAAGAAGCGGCTCAAAAACATGGGTTTACCCCTGTGCGTAAGTTAGTATTAGTATAAACTTCAGCCCAACACTTTAAGCTCAGCGGCTAACACTCCCCCCCTCTCCACAAGTGGAGAAGGGGAATAAGGTTAAGGTTAATATTAAGGTTAAGGGGTAAGCGTGCTATAATTGAGGTATCCATAAGAAAAGAGGTTTTTGATGTTTAAATCTAAACAAGCTGAAAATCATCTGGCTAATTATTGGCATGCCTTAAATGAAGAAACCATCCAATGTGATCTTTGTCCCAGAGTTTGTAAATTAAAAGAAGGTCAACGCGGATTTTGTTTTGTACGGCAAAATATGGATCAGAAATTAATCCTAACCACGTATGGCAGAAGTAGTGGTTTTTGTATAGATCCCATTGAAAAAAAACCTTTAAATCATTTTTATCCAGGCACTAGTGTGCTTTCTTTTGGTACTGCGGGCTGTAATATGGGCTGTATCTTTTGTCAAAATTGGGATATCTCAAAATCCAGAGAAATGGATAAACTACAAACCATAGCTTCACCAAAACAAATCGCTACGAAAGCTAAATCTTTAAATTGCGCTTCTGTAGCATATACATATAACGATCCCGTAATCTTTGCCGAGTACGCGATTGATACGGCTAAGGAATGTCATAAACTTGGAATAAAAAATGTGGCGGTAACAGCAGGATATATTAATGAAAAACCCAGAGCTGCTTTTTTTGAATTTATGGATGCGACGAATGTGGATTTAAAAGGGTTTAACGAAGCATTTTAT
>Ga0233430_1004477_pt1 | contig 12956 bp, 10 predicted proteins | sample SI_118_April2016_2_FD_179883 | JGI IMG/M metagenome (GOLD analysis project Ga0233430, IMG submission 179883) | Seawater microbial communities from Saanich Inlet, British Columbia, Canada - SI_118_April2016_150_MG | ecosystem: Environmental > Aquatic > Marine > Inlet | place: Canada: British... | reverse complement strand
CGGGGCATAAACTTCCCGACGAAAAGGACGACCTTTTGTTCGGGGGCAATGTCAAATTCCGCCTTCAAATTTAGCCGTTGCGAAGCCACCTCTTTGGCTTTTGCGGTGAAATTCTCGTTGTCGATGGCATAAGGCATGGGGAATATCCGGTCCGGTGAAATACCGCGCCTCAGATAGTAATTTTTGTTCACCATTCCGATTGCAAGAAACGCATGGCAACGCTTCAATACCCACGCGATGTAGCGACGTTTTAGCCAGCCCCTCGGACCTTTGCCGTCCGGCATGGCGAGATCGCAGTTCTCGCCGCGCATTAGAACAGGTACGCCCGGGCGACACGCCTGAGTTAACACCTTGCGCATGATTGGGCTTCCCCAGCCATGCAGCCACAGGACATCGGCTCCCTTGATCTCAGAAATCGGGTCCGTATCGGCCAAAAAGGTATGCTCATAACCTTCGGTCAACGGGACATCCCATTCCACCGGGCGCTTAAAGCCCGTGTCGAAGAAACCCTGATCCGCTGGACGTTTCTCGAACACCACCCGCAGGTCCACCCCCTCTTCCGCAGCAATGCGGCGCAGCAATGGCGCTTGATACTGAATGGGGTGCGAGACAAAATATGTGATCCTGATGGCTACGGCTGATCTCCCCACGTTTTTTGCCACGCCTCGGCAAAGGTTTCCCTGAACCGTTCGTGACTATAGTGATCCTCAACGAATCGTCTGGCGTTGCCGCCGAGTTCGTCGCGCCTTTCCCGGTCTTGCGTAATCGCTGCAATGACCGAAGCCATCTCCTCGGCATCCGGGGAAACCAGGACGCCGGTTTCCCCATCAATAACGTAATCCTGCGGTCCACCACAGCGGGTCGAAACCACGGGCGCACCCGAGGCCATGGCTTGTAGTCCGGCGATGTTCAAGCCTTCCTGAGAAGACGGGATAACAAAAACGTCCAACCCCTGGAAGAACGCCGGAAGTTCATCGGCTTCCATCCAGCCCATCCATGAGATGTGCCTGGATATTCCAAGATCCTCGGCGAGTTGGGCCAAAGAGCGCGGTGCCTTTCCAGTGAGCCGCAGTTCAACTTTTTCGCCCTGCTCCAGCAGTTTTTTCAGCGCATGAAATAGCAGGGCAAGATTTTTCCGGGGATCGTCGGGGCGTCCGGCAAACCCAATCACTCCGGAAACAGGTAGGTTCGTCGGCGGTTTAAATAAGTCCAAATCCACGGGAATCGGAACGTTGGAAAAGTGCTCCGGATTGCCGCCCGCCGAAACAAGGGAATCGCTTGTATAGGTGCTGACTGCCATAAACCGCCCCTTCCCTTTCAGGATTCTCTTTTCCATGAACCGCTGAACGGGAGAAACGCCAAAGCGGTCCAAAAGCCTGCGCGCAAGGGGCATGGCACGGCGACGGTCGATCCGGTCCTCAATCATGGTGCTGGCGCACCAAACCAAATGAGGAATTCCCATAACGGCCATTGAGTAAGATGCCAAAACGGTTCCACCAACGGCGATGTGTCGGTCATGCCTGCGCACGAGATCGCGCCATGTGGACGACGCCAGATAGTAGGTGAATTCCAGTTCAGGAAGCGCGCAGCCAATGGCTACACAGGGAAAGTCATCAAAGCACCTCCCCTCGCGAATTCCCGGGCGCCGCCCGCCCAGAAGCTGCCAGCTTGTGGCAATCAAATCGGGATAGTCCCTGTATGTGGCGTAATGGGCTACGGTCACGCGGTGGCCGAGGTTCCTTAAATGGTGCACAAGAATTCTCGTCTTGTCCGGCACACCTCCGGTTAGCGGTGGTAAAGTGGATACTAATATTGATCGGCTCATCGCGGAGGTCTTGGCACTTGTGATCTGGGTTCGGCGGCTTCGCAAAGAACCGCACACGTCTTCACCGCCGTGTCTCTCCACAAAAAGCCACGGGCGCGATCGGATGCCCTGGCACCACAGTCCGCGCGCAACTTATTGTCAGCAAGCAGTTTTTCAATTTTTTCGGCCATATCATTTTCGTCCTGAGGATCGAAATATACGCCCGTATCTCCCAGCACTTCCGGCATCGCAGCCGCGTTTGAGCACGCAATTGGCGCGCCGACCGCCATCGCCTCCAAAAGTGGATTTCCGAAAGTTTCAACCTGCGAGGGAAATACGAACACCCGGCAATTGCGATAGAGTTCAGAAAGTTCTTCCGTTTCCACGTGACCCGCAAAAATAACGTTCTCCTCAATTCCCAGTTCCTGCGACAAACTACGCAGCTTTTGGGCGTAACCGTGATCGATTTCGCGACCGGCAATAATCAGCCGCAGTCCAGGAGACCGCTTGATCAGGATTGCAAGCGCATGCAGAAGGGCATGATAATTCTTTTGGATATAAATATCCGAAACGGCAAGAATATAGGTGCCGGGCGTGGTGCTGTACATCCGTTCGGGGTCGATTCTGTGGGTGCCGTGATGAACCACCGCAATTTTTTTACCCAGTTTTCTTGAGAACCCGAAGGTCATTAGGTTCTTCGCATATTGTGAAACTGCAATGGCCTTTTTGGCGCTTAGCAACGAAATGAATGTCGCCCCGGTGAGCGCCAACCAATATATTACCGACCCCAACCTTCTGGTTAGCTGAATGACCGACAGGGCGTTTCTCAGCAAAATGACATGGTTTCGCGCGAATATGGGACCGTAATTGGCCGGGGAAAACACAACGTCGGCACCCATAGCCCAAGCATACAGTGGAATTGCCAACTGCTCCCATATCAATGTGCGAAAAAAACCCGATTTTAAGTTCGACAGGGTCACGTTTACGTTTTCGTCGACCGGATAAAACAATTCTAACTGGTCTTTATGCAAAAAAAGGTGAAGCTCCAGATCGGGCATGGCTGCCATTTTTGGAAGTACGTTGCGTAAATAAGTAACACCACCACCACTTTTCGCGTGGGTGCCGTTTATAACAACGCGCAACGGGGCGTGCCCGTCGATTCCTTTAGATGCAGTCATGTTTCCTATTCTACCTGATTTTCCTAACAACGAAACGCCTTGTAAACATCCCCAGCCCACCCGCGATAGCCTCGCGACACTGCGTTCGGTTTTTCCGTCAGCCAATCCTGAACGGGAATAAAGAAACCCGTTTTCGGCTTGTTGAGAACGGACTTCGGAAGCGCCGTGGCAGGCGTTGCCGCCAAATCGGTTTTTGAAAATGCCTTTTGACCCAGCGCCCTCAACAGCGCTCCATCGACCAGGGGCACCCGTATTTCCAGCGAGTGGGCCATGCCGGCCCAGTCGGCATCCCGCAGAAGCTGGTTGCGCATGTAAAAGCACATCTCAAGCGCCGCGATCTTCTGACGTGGGTCAGGAATTCTATTGTGCGTGTTTTCCAAGCGCTGGCGGGCCTCAAGAGTTTGCCACCCCTGCGCGGCAAAATCAGGATCAAGAACGTCCGGCAATTCCCAAGGCGCATACAATCCGCGGCGCAGCAGATATGCGTCGCCATATCGGGTGCCGTACTCCAGCAATCCAGCGAACTTGGGCGAGGTAAGCCGCTTGGCCACTGGCGCCGACACGACCCGAAAAGCGCGGCCCAACGCTCCCATTCCCGGAATGCCATCCAGCATACCGACCAGCTTTGGAACCTGCCGGAAAGTGTCGTACCCGCCGAATAATTCATCTCCGCCCAGCCCCGACAGCGCCACCTTCAGACCCGTTTCAGCCGCTGCTCTGGCCACGAAATAGGTATTCACGCCATCAATGCTGGGCTGATCCATGGATTCCAGGATGTGCTCTCGCGCATCCAGAAAATCGTGTCGCGATACCACTTTCATCTGGTGGCTGGCGTTGCAGGCGCGCGCCACCTCCTCAGCGAGCGGCGCTTCATCCATGGCCGTTCCGGCAAATTCTGCAAAAGCCAGCGTAATCGTATTCAGTCCTGCCCCGTGGATTTCACTCGCCAAGGCGGCAATGACTGTTGAGTCAATGCCGGAAGACAGAAAAACACCCACTGGCACGTCGGCCACCAAATGGTGACGAATGCTATCTAGCACAGCGTCGCGAAGGGAAACATCCGGGGCTCCATTTGCCCCCGCAGAAAGGGTCCCTGGCACGTCGAAATAGCATTTCAGTGCACGCACGCCCCGACTATCAACCCAAAGGGTATGACCGGCGGGAAGTGCGTGGATTTCGTTGTAAAGAGTGTGCGGTTCAGGAACATGCCCGAACAAAAAGAAGCCGACATGGCCCGCCGGGTCGGGAGCCGTTTCGACCTTTCCTCCCGCAATCAGGGCCTTGACCTGCGAAGCCGCACGAAACGTTTTGCCATCATCGGCATAATAAAGTGGCTTGATGCCCAGTGGATCGCGGGCCACAAAAAGGCCACGTTTGGTTTCGTCCCAGATGGCGAAAGCGAACATCCCTCGAAGGCGAGAAACGGCACTTTCACCATGCATGGCATAGAGCCACGCGACGACCTCGGTATCCGATTGGGTTTTGAACTGCACGCCCTTGGCAAGCAGATCGTCTCGCAGAGCTCGGTAGTTATAAATCTCGCCGTTAAACGTTATGCGGTAGCGCCCGCCATCGATTTCCATCGGCTGGGCCGCACCATCCGACAGATCGATTATCGCCAGCCGCCGATGGGCTAAACCAATGGCTCCATCTTTGGCAACCCATGACCCGGCCCCGTCCGGGCCGCGTGGCGTCATATGGTCGCGAATAGCATCAAGCTCGCCCGCATCGACACGCAGAGCATTGTCTTGAAACGAAAATATTGCGGCGATCCCACACATGCTTAAACGTCTGTTTAACCGTCATGGCCCCTTCAGGCAAAGGTTTTTCCAGTCTCACGCACAGCAATCGGCGGAATTCGCACGAGAGATTGATGAAAATCGCGCTTTCACACCGGCAGACGTCGACGGCACCGGAAGCGGGGTTAGGTCGACAGGTTCTCCATTACAAAACAAGTTCGACTGGCCCAATTATTCACGGGTATTTTTCGGTTTTCGGAAACGAATGGCTAAACCCCTGCAACCGGTTGCACAGTGTTATGCAAAAGCATAAAGCATGCGAAAGACGCTCGCTCGCCCCCATACCATCATTAATGCGCCACCCGGCAAGTATGATTTCGGGTTCGACGCCATTGCCCTGCGTCTAGCGGACGCCAGTGTCAACACCATTTACAGAGGGCATCGACGGTCTGCGGGATCGCTCGACGAAACCTCAACATTACCCGAACTGCACCCATGCGGACCTTTAGGTGAAGGTGATCGCCGGTTCGAATGCCAATCTCGGTCTTGACGCAGTATATCCGTTGCCATTGGCGGAAAAAAAACGAGCAGAGCTAGCTCCCGATACCTGACCGATCCTATTCCGAAGCGTTTCAGTTGGTGTACTCCTTGTTGAACTCGCCGGTGGTGAGCTTTAGAAGTGACGTTAATTTTTCCGATGGGCGCAAACTCAATTGAGTGACCAAGTTGGAGATATTTCTGCGGATGAAGAAAATCACCGTAATCGTCCCGGCCTACAACGAGGAGCAAACGATCATCAATCTACTGGAGCGTGTGAACGCGCAGTCGGTGGCCGGCTTTTTATTCGAGATCATCGTCATTGACGACGGTTCGCGAGACGGCACCCTGGCGGCACTCGAAGACCGATCGGACCTTTACGACAAAATTGTAAAGCAAACTCCCAATCAAGGAAAAGGCGCGGCCGTAATTGCGGGATTGAAACAGGCCAGCGGTGACTATGTTTTGTTTCAAGACGCCGATCTGGAATACAACCCCGACGAATACGAAGGCCTTCTGTTTCCGGTGAAGGAATTCGACGCCGACATCGTCATGGGAAGTCGGTTTCTTTCGCCGCGTTATACGCGCGTGCATTATTTCTGGCACAAGGTGGGGAACCGCTTCATCACGCTTATTTTCAATATTTTGTTCAATACAACTTTTTCCGACATCTACAGCTGCTACCTCCTTTATCGGCGAAAATTGGTTGATCCGGACGATCTTCGCTCGACCGGATGGGAGCAACACGCCGAGATTTTGGCGCGCGCGCGCAAAAAGGGGGATGTGTTTTACGAGGTGCCAATCAGTTATCACGGCCGCGCTTACGCCGAGGGAAAGAAAATCAAGGCGCAACATGTTATTCCCGTGATTTGGATGATCATCAAACAACGTTTTTTTGGCTAATACTCAAAAAGGAATTCACGAATGACCATGAAAATCGACCCGTTGACAGAAGAAGAGCAGCAGGAATGGCCGAAAGATCCGCTTGTGGGGTTGGAAAAGCCTTTTGTCGATGACCGTGGTGCCATTCAGCCCCTCGTCGACATGATGATGAAAAGCGCGGTTTTAATTTCCTCGGTGAAAGGATCGTTTCGCGCCAACCATTATCATCGGACGGACTGGCATTATTGCTACGTCCTTGAGGGCAGTATTGAGTACTACCATCGGCCCACGGGAAGCGACACCGAGCCCGAGGTGCTTTTGGTCAAGGAGGGTCAGATGGTGTTCACGCCACCCATGGTCGATCACGGAATGAAGTTTCCAGAAGATACGAAGTTCCTGACCCTTTCGCGCAACCCACGGGACCAAGCCTCTTACGAGGCGGATGTGGTTCGCATCAATATGATCGACACCGAAGGCCTTACCACCTGGACGCCAGAGGACTGATACGGCTCATGACCCAACCCTTGCGGCGCAGAACCACCTGCCGATTGTGTGGTGATGGCGATTTGGAAAAGGTTCTGGCCCTGACGCCGACCCCGCCCGCCAATGCGTTTGTCTCCGACGATCAGTTGTCGGAGGAGCAGCCTGTCTTTCCGTTGGATCTATTCATGTGCAGGGCCTGTGCCCACGTTCAGATGCTGGACGTGGTCGATCCGGCCGTCCTGTTCGAAAATTACGTCTATGTTTCCGGTACTTCGCCCGTATTCGTACGTCACTTCGAAGACTATGCGACGACGCTGATCGATCGCTTTGACCCGCCTGCAGGCTCCTTGGTGGTCGATATCGGATCAAATGACGGTACCCTTTTGCGCTTTTTTCAGAACGCCGGTTTGAGCGGGCTTGGGATTGATCCGGCAAAGGGAATTGCGCGCAAGGCCACCGCGGATGGGATTGAGACTTGGGGTACGTTCTTCGATGGCGAGGTCGCCCGGCAAATCGCCGCGCAAAAAGGAACCGCCTCTATCGTCACCGCTAATAACGTTTTCGCCCACGCCGACGATCTGGGCGGCATTGTCGACGGCGTGCGCCATTTGCTGGCACCAGACGGGGTGTTCGTCTTTGAGGTCTCTTATTTGGTGGATGTTTACGAAAACACGCTTTTCGACACCATCTATCATGAGCATTTGGCGTATCACTCCGTCAAACCACTGGCCCGTTTTTTTGAAGCTCGCGGAATGCGCCTGATCGAGGCAAGTCGCGTCGATACCCACGGCGGCAGCCTGCGCGCAATTGCGGCGTTGGCGGACGGCCCATACGAGATTACGGCTTCCGTCGGCGAGTTGATCGCACTTGAACAAGGGCTTGGTTTGGATCAACCCGAAGCCCTGCGGGCCTATTCATCGCGCGTCAACGCGGTGAAAAACGATCTGACGACGCTTCTGCGAAAATTGAAGGACCAAGGTAAATCCATCGCCGGGTTCGGCGCTCCGGCCAAGGCCACCACGTTGATGTATCACTTTAATATAGGCCCCGACATCATTGATTTTATTGTCGATGATAGCCCGTTGAAGCAGGGGCTATACTCGCCGGGGCTTCACATACCGGTGGTTCCGTCATCGGAAATTTACGAACGCGATCCGGGCTATCTGGTAATTCTCGCGTGGAACTTTGCCCAACCGATTATGGCCAAGCACGCGGAATTTACGAAGAACGGCGGCAAATTCATTGTTCCCCTTCCCAAGGTGACGGTGTGCTAACTCCCTCGTGGAATATTTTTCGAACGACGATTTTGGCGGTTGCCACGTGTAGCGCTGTTTGGGGAATCGCCTCGTTCACGTATTACTGGGACCCGACGCGGGTCGCCATAAAACGATTTATGGCGAAAGACCCCTACCGCTACGAAGAGCATTCACCGCAATTTCTGAAATTCGAACCCGAAAAAGCGATCACGATCCGAACCGCACCGGAAGCCAAAATCAGGCGCGAGGCGCTGGCAAGCGCCATTTGGGGAACCCACTACTTACCCGCCGATTATTCGCTGGCACCGATGGTCAGAGCAAAAATGGATGGATCACGACCAACCAATTGCCGGAAAACAGCCATAGGAAAACGCTATGGCCCGTCCTTGCTGTGCAAGTTGGATCAATATCGCGGCACAACCAACCTAGCCGAAATTTATCGGCAAAAGTTCACTATCCCACCCCACTATCACTCGTATATCGCCCGGTTTAGGCCCAAGGTGTGGAATCAATGGACGGTGATTTACCACCACGGGTATGCGGGAACCTATCACGACCAATACCGCAATATCGCCCGTCTGATCGAACATGGCTACGCGGTGCTGGCCTTCAACCTGCCGGGCCTCGGTCGCAATCAGATACCGGGTCCCGGGCTGACTGCGATTCGGCAGATTATGGGGGCGATCCTGCTGTCGCTCGATTACGAGACCGCACAAGCCAAGCCGAAGGGAATCGCCATGATAGGCTTTTCTGCGGGCGGCTGGGCAACGGCAATGGCCGCCGCACTTGATCCCACCATTCGGGCCACCTATACGGTCGCTGCGCCCATATATCCACGTGCGCTGGCCGATCCAGCGTTGGAGCCCCCCAAAATTGCACGGGTCCCGGAACTTCTTGATTCTGCAGGATACCTCGATCTTTTTATTCTTGGAACCAGCGGTTCCGGAAATGTGCCGCGACGCCAATTGCAGATATTCAATCGCTTTGACCGTTGCTGCTGGCGCAACCGGACGGCCCTTCTTTATGCTGGATCTGTTACCAAGGCAGCATCGAGTTTGGGTGGCGATTTTGAGGTACGGATCGACGAATCTCATGCCCGCCATAAAATCTCGCGCCAAGCCATGGACTGGATCTTGGCCGATCTCGAAAGGATCCGGCAATGATCATGCTTCGCAATCTGTGGCTTGTTGTTTTGATCGCCTTCCCCGCGCTTGCCACGTGGCGATGGAGGGAAGACGGGATGTGGATCAATGGCGAAATGCCAACTCATGGATTAGCCCAGGTTATCAGCGGATGCGGTCTGGCCGTGGCTCTGTATTCCCTGGTGCGGATCATTGATCGACGCAGGCGCAACGGAACGGACAAGTAAAGGAACGAACTGAATGCGCGGTAGAAGCTCCTCAATCACCCGAAAGATCTTGTTCTTTTCGTTTTTGATTTCCGTGTCAGTTGCCGTTTTCGTATTTCGTTTTAGTGTATTCGGTGATATTGAACCGCGTAGCGACCAGGCATTTTTCTCGTGGTGGGTGCAGGGACTGTATCAGGCGGATCACCTTTTCCCCGATGTCGGGGCCGGGGAATCGTGGCTCACCGCCTTGCAACGTGACGATGGCGGTTTTTTGCATCGTCTTCTGCGCCCCATTTATGGCCGAGCGCTTTCCGTTTTCACTTTGGTGAATTTGGGAATATTTTACGCCATGACCTGGGTGCTGGGGCCAACCTACGGTGCACAGGTCGCCACAAGCCTGCTTGGCAGCGCCTTGATCGTTTTGATGCTGGGGTTATTTCCGGTTTGCGCGAGCGGACGGCGGCCAAACGGAAACGGCCTATCCCACAAGTTCGGCATTGGCGCCGTCGCCGTGTTATTGGGGGCAACGTCGGTCCACCTGCATTTCTATTCACCGTGGATCATTCATAATTATGCCGTCTCTATTTTATTGATAGCCGCAGCCTTGGGCACCCGCGTTTTGGCGGCGCCGACAGATCAGTTGCGGTCGATGTGGGTCGTAGTGTTGGTCGTCTACGGACTGGCCTTTTTTGCGAACTGGACAAACTTGTTTTTACTACCGGCCGCGACATTCGTTTCAATATTGGTCGTACCCGGTCTCTCCTTCAAAAAACGAATGTCGTTCGTTATCGGATTTGCAACTTTTTCCGCGATTTTGGCGATACCTTTTTTGATAGCTGCGGACGTTGAGGGATCCCGCAATTTGGTGTCCAGTTCCACTACGGTACGTGCCTTCGTCTATTCCGTCTTTTTCCCCGCCGCAGGAGATCTCTCGCCAAGTGTAATCCAAAGGGCTGTCGGCTGGCTGGAAAGGGGTAGTCAGTTATTTTCGGCGGCGGGGCTGGTACTTGGCATTTTGGGGTTGGCGGCATGGGCCCGATGGGAACGTGTTACATTGCCACTATTTATCGTCATCACGCATTTTCTCGTTTGGTGCGCTGTGGCAGATTTCAGAACGGCCTATTTCCGGACGTTTGTTTACGTCGCACCGTTTTTGTTCCTTGGCATTGCTTATTTGTCGGTGATTTCCGGGCAAACGATTTGGGCTGCGCTGAAACGAGGGGCGCTTGGAGGTAAAGCCCTTGCTAGCGTAGCGGTTCTTGGTTTGCTAACCGCCCACATCTACATTCAGGTTCCGCCCTTCTTCTCACCCCAGGAAGGCCGTGACAGGGTTCCCGAAGCCTGGGAAATGTACTTTTCCGGACAGGGGTCGTTGAAACCCGCAATGGCGGAAATCGACGATATCCTTCCCGCGCGTGCTGTTATTGTGACCTGGGGCTACGGCATTCAGTTTCTTTTGAGAAATTATGAGATTGAAGGTCCGGGCCGCACGGTCGCGCCAACGTTACTTACGATGATCCCGCGATTTGAAGATGGCACGTTGCCCGATCATATCAAACGCCGGCATTTATCGGTTCCAATCGGTGTCCCTATTTTCACCTTGATTGATCACAGTTTGGATCACGTTGATCGCGAAAGCGTTCGCCAGGGTATCGAAAGTGTATTCGGTCCCAATGGGTTTGGCGTCATAAAAAAAGCCGCCCTCGAACCCGTTGGGAAATGGCGGCTGGATTCCTTCTGGCCCCGCGATGTTGCGTTGTATCGAGTAGAAACAAACTAATCGCCGTTATTTCGCAAGGCTTCCAGATACCCTGTCAAAAACGGCAACCCGGCAAGGGCCGGCACGATATAACGTAGTGTGCAAAACAACCCGAGTGCTGCTGCTGTTCCGCTGTCCATGAATGGCTGAAAAAGCACGATTAGAGCCGCGTCCCTCGTGCCAATCCCGGCGAATGTCAGCGGCAACAACCCGGCCAGTAACGCCAGCGGGGCTAGAGCCAGATTGTCGATGAACGGAACATCGCCGCCGACGGCCAGCGCGAACAGCCAGATTTGCGCTAAATTCAGAAACCATAAAACGATCGACGTGAAAATGATTCCAAGGGAAAATTTAGCATGACGCCAGAAAAAACCGTGCATCTCGTGCCACGCGTTTCGCAAATTCCCGATCTTAGCCCCGAGCTTTTGCGGGACAATCCTGAAGGCCACGACAAAGAAAAAGTCGGCGAAGCGAAGTGAACCCAACATGACGATGCAAAACAACAGACCCAATGCCACGGCGGCAAATAAAACCTGAAAAAACGGACCGCTCGGCGAAACGACCATAAGGCCGAAAACACACCAAACCAGAAGCGCGAGAACGTCGCTCGTTTTTTCCAAAACCACCACCGCCAAGGCTTTGGATCCGCTTAGGCCACCGCTTTTCTTCATGAAGGCGCTTTTCGCCACATCCCCCATTTTCGACGGCAACACCATGTTCATGGCGCTGGCCGACAAAATCAGCCGCAACGCCTCGGCCAAAGACGGTCGGTGGTCGGTCGGTATCAGCACTTTCAACCGCCAGGCCATGATCGACAGGATCGGCACGAACACGGCAAGGGCCGATATCGTCAACGGCACGTCAACTCCACGCAACGCGCGCAAGAGGCTGCCGATATCAATGACTAGGTAAATCGCACCGAGTATGGCGATGCTGACGGCCAGGGAGATTATCTGCTTCACAAAATATCCCGTTTAATGCTCGGTCGTTATTAACTTTTGATGTTGAGGAACAATTTCAAGCCGGAAAAAAGATTTTCCACTTCGTACCATCGGCGCAGCGAATACAGGCGGCGCAGAATATAGGCGGGTCGTAAATAATAACCGCGAATGGCTTTACGGTGGAAATCGCGGATCGTTTCGGCGCTCAGGTGGGGATAGGAAATCACACCGTCAAGGTTGGAAAGCGGCGAATAATTGATCCAGGTTGCATCTTCCCTTAGGTAACCGGCGGCCTTTGCTTCGGTGTAAAACGGAGTTCCTGGCAACGGGCTGGCAATAAAAAATGCGGCTATTTCCGTGTTAAGCTTCTTGGCGAAATTGATGGTATCGCGCATGGTCTTTTCGGTCTCGCCAAGGTAGCCGAACATATAGCTGGCGTGTGTCTTGATGCCCGCCTTCTTGGTCAGTTTAACAACCCGCTCGGCCTCGTCCATATCGAGTGCTTTATCGATTCTTTTGAGCACTTCCTGATTGCCCGCTTCAATGCCGAAGCTGATTTCCCGGCACCCCGCTTCGCGCATGGCGTCAAGAGTTTCCGTATCAAGATGGTGAGCGCGGGCCGAACAAACCCAATTCATGTCAAGCTTGTGATCAATAAAGGCCTGACAAATTTCCAGAACTCGTTTCTTCTTTACCGTAAATAGTTCGTCGGTGAAGTTGAAGGATCGGATCCCGTACTCATTGATGCAATGTTCAACCTCAGCCACGATATTGGCAGCCGAACGACCTCGCGCCCTGCGCGTCCAAACCGTTTGGGCGCTGCAAAATCCGCAGTTGTACGGACACCCGCGACCCGCGACCAGTAAGGTATGCGGCCCGCCGCGTACACGCTTGGTCGGCGCCGGATAATAAAGCGAGTTATCGACCAGATCGCGAGCCGGCAACGGCAACACGTCCAGATCGGGAATTAGCTGGGCAGGCGCACCGGGGCGCACCTTGCCATCGCCATCGCGGTAGTAGATGCCGGGA
>Ga0233430_1004462_pt1 | contig 12977 bp, 13 predicted proteins | sample SI_118_April2016_2_FD_179883 | JGI IMG/M metagenome (GOLD analysis project Ga0233430, IMG submission 179883) | Seawater microbial communities from Saanich Inlet, British Columbia, Canada - SI_118_April2016_150_MG | ecosystem: Environmental > Aquatic > Marine > Inlet | place: Canada: British... | reverse complement strand
TTTACCGAATCGTTACCTCGGCGACGTCGCAATTTCCATCGTAAAGAACCGCACGAGAGAGGTCGTCAATCGATCACGGTCGCGGCCCCACCCCGTGGCCTTGGTCTACGCTTCAATATCCACGGTCGTATTCGTCTCGGGCGCCAGCGGAACCTCTCTATTTTCGGGTTTTGCTGCTACTTGCTCTTCAGCGCCGCGTTTGCTTTTCTCGTCTGTCCTTGCTTGCGGATCAGATGTCTCCTCTTTCAGTTTTTCCTTGGCAGCCTCTTCACTTTTTGCCGCCTTGGTCGCTGCCATCTCACGCAGCTCAGATGAAACCTTTTGCTGAATGCGAGCGGCTTCTTCCGCCAACGCAACAGCTGCGTTACCTGATCGGCCTTTCCCGATCGTCAGATCATCGTCGTCCATGGCAAATCCTTTCTGTTCTTGCCGCCCATAGCCCGCTTTAAACAGCGCGAAAGAGCCATGGGTAAAAGTAGTATAGCACTATTTTGCGAAAAATTGCTTATTTCATTTCAAGGAACGAGAATAAAGCGGTCGCAAAACATATATGGGCACGGTTTACATTTTATGAAGATGCCTTGAGGCACAACCTATGCCGGTTCTCTTCTTGGCATTCAGCCTCCATAACCTTATCGGCAAGCGCCCACGGATCCTTTTGCGCAAATTCGCCCGTCTATCCAAAGGGCGTCGTCCAGTGTGGCTGCAATCAATATCGCGTCCGTCACATCTGCGCCGCTCAAATCCGCGCCACGCAAATTGGCATCCAACAGATTGGCGCGCCGTAGATTGGCCCCGCGCAACACCGCGCCCTGCAGATTAACTCCGTGAAGATGCGTGCGTTCCAGATTGGCCCCCGCAAGATTGGCCCCTCGAAGGTTGGCCAACTGCATGATCGCGCCCGAAAGGTTTGCTCCCTTCAAATTGGCCTGGTCCAGCCGCATATTGGGCATCGAGGCATCGTGCATGTCCAGGCCCGGCGCCTGCAAACCGATGCGAACGGCCTGCGTGCACTGGGCTTCGGGTTCCAGCCGGCACACCGTGTTGGAGTCCTCGTTAGCGGAGATCTTGTCCGACCAGGCCCATGCCCGTTCGGTCGAAGTCACCACCATTGTTACCAGCAAGACCGCCAATCCCCGCGAAAATCGGATACTGGCTAGCCTAAAGGTAAAGGCCCCTTTTCTTGGGAGCATAAATTCTTCTCCTTGGTCAATGAGCAAAACGCGTAATCTTGTGAAGAGCGGATGCAACACGAAAACCCTGGGATTGCCGTGATATTCCTTTGCAAATTTCAGCCCGATGGCCATCATGTTAAATGGTGACGAAGGGCCGCGGGAAAAGCGTAGGGCGCGGGTATTTTTTTATTGATAGGGAAAAAACAATTGAATCAATCTGTTAAGTTATTGTTCGGTGGCCGGGAGAGCGCATTCTCCGACGTTGACGCGATACTTCGCGAGGTCGCTGCCAGCGAGGTGATGCCGCGCTTTCGCCAGCTAGAATCAGGCGATATTCGCGAAAAGAACCCCGGCGATCTGGTCACCGTAGCCGATGTCGAGTCCGAGCGCCGTTTCGGCGAGCTCTTGCCGCAGCTGTTGCCGGGAAGCCGGGTCGTCGGTGAGGAAGCGGCTTCGGCCGATCCGTCCGTGATGGACGCGCTTGCCAGCGAAGGGCCGGTGTGGATCGTCGATCCGGTGGACGGCACCAACAATTTCGCCAACGGCAAGGAGTGCTTTGCCTTGATCGTGGCCTTGGTCGCCGGTGGCGAAACGCTGGCCGGCTGGATACATGACCCGGTAGCCGATGTCACGGCTATGGCCGGAGCGGGCGAGGGGGCCTGGATGGACGATGGAACCCGGCTTGAAATTCCCAGCGACATCAAAATATCGGCGATGACCGGCACGGCTCCAAAAAGGGTGAGAAGACGCCTGGCCGAGCGCGGGCCGATAAATGGTCACCCGATGCCTGCGAAATTGGTGCATTACCGATGCGCCGGCCGCGAATACATGGATATGGTGCGCGGGCGTCTGCATTTTGCGCGCTTTGGCAGATGGCTGAAACCCTGGGACCATGCGGCGGGCATACTTGTGCACCGCGAAGCGGGGGGACATGCCGCCCTGTGCAAAACGGGCGCGGCTTACGGCCCGGCGGACGGCATTATTGAAGGACCGCTTCTGGTCGCCCCCAATGCGGATGACTGGCAAGCCTTGCGGCCCGTTTTGTTCGAGGATGGGAGTGAACGATCATGAGTACAGCGGCATTCATCGGTTTGGGCAATATGGGTTATCCCATGGCCGGTCATCTGGTCAAGGCGGGCCACCAGGTAACAGTGTTTAACCGCACGGCGGCCAAGGCACAAAGCTGGGCCACGGATTACGGCGGAAAAACGGCCTCCAGCCCGGCGGAAGCGGCGCGTGGGGCCGAATTCGTCTTTACTTGTGTGGGCAACGACGACGATTTGCGCTCCATTGCTTTTGGTGAGAGCGGCGTTCTGGCAGGTCTTGGCGACGGGGCGATCTGGGTCGATCACAGTACGGTCTCGGCTGTGGCTGCCCGGGAAATGAATGAAGCGGCGATGGGGGCCGGCTCGCACTTTCTGGACGCGCCGGTTTCCGGCGGCCAGATTGGGGCCGAAAAAGGTGTTTTGACCGCTATGGTCGGTGGCGACGAGAAGGATTTTGAGCGGGCGCGCCCCCTTATGGCGTGTTTTGCCCATGCCGTTACCTTGATGGGACCGGCAGGGGCCGGGCAATTGACTAAGATGGTCAATCAGATTTGCATTGCCGGCGTGCTTCAGGGGCTGTCGGAGGCCGTGCATTTCGCCCAATGCGCAAATCTTGATATCCCGCTTGTACTTGAAGTGCTTTCAAAGGGTTCGGCGCAATCATGGCAGATGGATAACCGGGCCCTGACCATGTCCAGGGGCGAGTTTGATTTCGGTTTCGCGGTCGATTGGATGCGCAAAGATTTGGGGATCGTGACCGGCGAGGCGCGGAACAACGGCGCGCGCATTCCAACCACCGCCATGATCGAGCAATTCTATGCGCTGATCCAGGCGCGCGGCGGCGGGAGGATGGACTTCACCAGCCTCATCACGCTGCTGTCGGGCGAAAAAACATAAGGGCAGGGGTCAGCCCGGCGCGATGACCATGCTGGGCGAGGGCGACATGATGTTCTCGATCTTCCAGACGTACATGATCTTGCCGGGCTTATCCTTCACTTTTTTCTTGAAGGAAGCGTTGCTTTTGATCACGCGGGCGTCGGTAATGACCCGGATCTGGCCCATCATGTTGAGCCCGGCGTCGAGGATGCGCTGGCGTTGAACCTGGCTCATGCCGCCCGCCGAAACGGTGATGACACCCTTGGTTTTCACGTACTTGAGAGACAGGATCACTTGGTTGCGGCGTACGAAAGTGACCATTTTGTGCCGCAGCAGGTCGCCCTTTTTCTCCCAATGCACCTTGAACACGCCCTGTTTGTGATACTTGAACTCCTTGGACGCCGAATCGTGCATGAAATCGGTCTTTAGCCGGGCGACGCGCTCCATTTCCTGTTTGCGCGTGATCTTCTTGGCGACGACGTCCTGATACAGCGGCACATGAGCCATATAGCCGTCGAAGATCATGCTGTAATACCCGGCGCGGTCGATCTCGATCTCGGCATCGAAGCGGACCGGCAGGTAACACGACGACAGCGCCACCATCGCAATGGCCGCGATAAGGAACGTTTTTGCGACGGGAAGGGCGGATTTCAGCATGATTGCTCCTGAAAGCTGGGTGTCGCCAAGGTTAGAAGTATCATCTGTCAGTTTGGAACGCGTGGCCCAATTTTTCAACCGGCTTCGCGCTCCTCCGCCTTGGTTCTGCCCCACATTTCCTCCATCTCGTCCAGGTCGGACGTCTCGGGTTTCTTGCCGATCTCGGCGAGAAGGGCCTCGACGCGCCGAAAACGGCGCTCGAACTTGGCGTTGCCGCGTCGTAGCGCGGTTTCGGGATTGACCTCCAGCTTGCGGGCCAGATTGGTGCAGGCAAACAATAAATCGCCGATTTCATCCTCCAGACGTTCTCCGGAGCCGCCGTTTTCGATCTCATAGGCAACTTCAGCAACTTCCTCGCGGATTTTGTCCAGTACCTGGACGGCCTTGTCCCAGTCGAATCCAACACGGGCCGCGCGCTTTTGAAGTTTCACGGCGCGGGTGAGGCCGGGTAGGCCGAGAATCACGCCATCAAGGGCGCCGTGGGCCACTTCGCCATTCTCTTGCGCCTTGCGTTTGCGTTCTTCCGCCTTCTGGGCTTCCCAGGCGCGGGTTTGGGCCTTGGACGAGTTAATTTCAATGCCGCCGAAGACATGCGGGTGGCGGTCGACCATTTTTTGGCAAATGATCTCGGCGACATCCTCAAAGTCGAAAAGTTCTTCCTCGCTGGCCATTTGCGAGTGAAAGACGACCTGCAACAAAAGATCGCCCAATTCATCCTTCAACGCTGCCATGTCGGACTGATCGATGGCGTCGGCAACCTCGTAGGCTTCTTCGATGGTGTGCGGCGCGATGGTGGCGAATGACTGTTCGCAGTCCCAGATGCATCCGCCGTCAGGGTCGCGCAACTTGGCCATGATTTCCAGAAGGCGTTGCATGTGTGGCAAGGACGGCATGGAGAAAACCTTTTTCGAAAGAGACGACGGATTGGTCAGCAGATGGATATCCCGGACCGCAATTCCTGTCGAGCCGTTAACTGGCTTTTTCGGGGCAGGCGAAATTTATCGCCCGCGGTCGGGCAGGTAGAGGGGCCGATTTTTCCGGACCCCCGGTAAAATCCAGAACATCATAAATGCGCATAATTTATATTATGAAAAATAAAATACATATTAGTTAATTCAATAGGTTATGTAATTTAAGGAGTGATTTAATTTGGTAAAGAAGCAGAGAGATAGACGGCGAATAAGGCACGCTTGTTGGTTCCGTAGGCCTAACTCACCGGATGTTGAAGTTGTGTCTGTGCGGGCTTCTGTGGGGATTGTTTTTTTTAGTGCTGATCGTTTCGCCGTTAAAGCAGGCGTTCTAAGTCCCTGCCCGCGGTACCTACTCGTCGGCGTCGAGAGGAACGTCGATCACCATGCCGTCATAGGCGGGTTCAATACCGTCGGGAAGACGGCTTGCCAGATCGGCATAATCGAGGCGGTTTCCGAGATGGGTCAGCACGCCGCGTTCGGCGCCGATGCGTTCGATCCATCGTACGGCCTTGTCCACATCGGCATGGGTCGGGTGCGGATCATCCAACAGCGTTCCAATAATCCAGACTTTAACCCCCTCCAGCAGGTCGAAGGCTTCCTCGTGCAATGCCGTGGCGTCGCTGGAATAGGCGATCGGCCCGAACCGAAAACCCAGGGTATCGCAGTAACCGTGATCCTGATTGAAGGCCACGACCGGAATGTTGCCAATTTCAAATTCGCTGCCGTGGCCGATCTTGTGAGGTGTCAGCACGGGTTTGAAATAAAACGGCGTGTCCGCGGGCAACGGTTTCAGGGTATAGCCGAAACGCTGCTTGATGGCGTCGAGGGTTTCGGCATCGGCAAAGGCGTCCAACGGGGCGTTCATGGCCCGATTTATCCCGCGCAAATCATCAATACCGTGCAGATGATCGGCGTGGGCATGGGTGAACAAGACCCCGTCCAAGCGCCTGACCGAAACGCCCAGAAGCTGCGCGCGCAGATCGGGCGAGGTGTCGACGAGAAGGCGTGTTTCCCCCTCCTCCACCATGATGGATGGCCGGGAGCGCCTGTTTTTCGGGTTTTCGGGGTCGCATTTACCCCAACCGAAGTCAATCGAGGGCGTTCCGTTCGATCCGCCGCATCCCAGTATCGTCACGCGCATGGTTTAGCCTTTGAAAACAAGCGAAAGAAGTTAGCTGTCGTGGCTTCAACGAATTCCGGGAGCTCAACACCCTTGATTTCGGCGACGCAGGCCGCCGTGTGGGCCGTAAACGCCGGTTCGTTACGTTTGCCACGCTTGGGCGTGGGTGCCAGATAGGGCGCGTCGGTTTCCACGAGCAAACGATCCAGTGGGATTTCAGCCACGATATCCCGAAGCGGTTGGGCGGCTTTGAAGGTCACGATACCCGAGAGCGAGACATACATACCCATATCGAGTGCCGCTTGCGCCATTTCCAGTCCCGAACTGAAACAATGTATGACGCCGCTAAATGCACCCTTTTCCTGTTCCTCGCGCAAAATGGCGATGGTTTGCGGGTCGGCCTCGCGGGTGTGTACGATCAGGGGAAGCCCGGTTTCCCGGGCCGCCGCGATGTGCATGCGAAAAACCCGTTCCTGGGCCTCGCGCGGGCTGTATTCATAGTGAAAATCCAGCCCCGATTCACCCAGCGCGACGATTTTCGGATGTCGCCCTGCCATGCGAACCAGATGATCCGCCGTAATTTCAGGTTCCTTAGCCGCCTCGTGCGGATGGATGCCGACCGAACAGAAGATCGGCTCATAGGCGTCGCTGATGGCCAAAACGGCGTCGAACCGCGTCACGTGGGTTCCAACGGTGAGCATATGGCCCACACCGGCGTCCCGCGCGCGAGCGACCACGCCGTCCAGATCGTCGGCGAAATCGGGAAAGTCCAGGTGACAGTGGCTGTCGACTAACAAATTAGGCTTCCGGTTCCACGTGCCGGGGGAAGACGCCCTGCGGCTTGGGCAGCGAAGTTCCCGCCTTCAAAGCATTGTCAGCGCCCAGATATTCGAACGTCCGCTCGTCCTCGCCGACGGCCAGTTGGTCCAGCATGCGGGCCATGGAATCGGGCATGAACGGCTGCAGTAGAATGGCGATATGGCGAACGGTTTCGGCCAAAGCGTATAGCACCGTTTGCATGCGCGCGGGGTCTTCCTTGCGCAGAACCCACGGGGCTTGGCGGTCCACATAGCCGTTGGCGGCACGAATCACCACCCAAATGGCCTCCAGCACTTCGTGGAACGCCTGCACATCAATGTTTTCGCCAACATCAGCATATAAGCCGTGGGCGTCAGCCAGCAGCGCGTTGTCTTCATCCGAAAACGCGTCCGGCGTCGGCACCGCGCCTTCGCAGTTCTTGGCGATCATGGAAAGAACCCGCTGGGCCAGATTGCCCAGATCGTTAGCCAACTCGCCGTTCATGCGGTTGACCATGGCGGCGTGCGAGAAATCGCCGTCGTTGCCGAACGGAACCTCCCGCAATAGAAAATAGCGAACCTGATCAAGGCCGTAGGTTTCGACCAAATGGATCGGATCGATCACGTTGCCCAGGGATTTGGAGATTTTTTGGCCTTCATTGGTCCACCAACCGTGGGCGAAGACGCGCCGGGGCGGCTCCAGATCGGCGGCCATCAGGAAGGCCGGCCAGTAAACAGCGTGGAAGCGCAGGATATCCTTGCCCACCATATGCAGATCGGCAGGCCAGAATCGCTTGTAGTCCTCGCAATCCTGATCGGGATATCCGGCAGCCGTGATGTAGTTGGTCAGGGCATCGAGCCACACATACATGATGTGATCGTCATTTCCCGGCACCGGAATGCCCCAGCCGAAGCTGGTGCGCGAGACCGAAAGGTCGTGCAGGCCGCTTTTTACGAAGCTGGTCACCTCGTTGCGCCGCGTCTTGGGCAGGATGAAGTCGGGTTTTTCGTCGTAATAGGCGAGCAGCTTGTCGCCCCATTCCGACAGGCGGAAGAAATAGCTGGGCTCCTCGACCCATTCCACCTCCGCTCCAGACGGCGCAACCAGTTTTCCGTCGGGTCCTTTGGTCAGTTCGCTTTCGCCGTAGAACGCCTCGTCGCGCACCGCATACCAACCGGCATAGGAGCCGAGATAGATTTGGTCGCGTTCGATCAGGCGTTTCCAAAGGTCCTGAACCGAAAGACGGTGGCGTTTTTCAGTGGTGCGAATAAAGTCATCATTGGTAAATTTCATAAATTCCGCAAGATCTCGGAAATTCTTCGAAACCCTGTCGGTAAATTCCTGCGGGCTAACCCCGGCGGCCTGAGCCGATTTCTCAACTTTTTGGCCATGTTCATCGGTTCCCGTAAGGAATTTGACGTCGTACCCGTCAAGGCGCTTGAAGCGCGCCAGAACATCGCAGGCCAGCGTCGTGTAGGCATGGCCGATATGCGGCGCATCGTTGACGTAATAGATGGGCGTCGTGACGTAGTATCTTTTGGCCGCGGCCATTCCTGATCTCTCCTTCGATGCGATATCTTTTTATCCGCGCGCGGCGCTCTCGATTGCCAGAACGGCTGAAAGGACGACTTGCTTGCGGTCCAGGTTGGCGCGATCGCTTCGCGCCAGCAGGTGGGTGACCTTTTCCCATACCTGCAGCCATCGATCAAGGCTGCCCGCATTGGCCACAGTTGACCAATGGACAAAATCTTCATCACTGGCACCGCCTGCAGCGCTCCGGATGACACCGGCCAGCCAATTTTGCAGCAATTCTGTTACCGTGCGAAAGGCGTTTTCGGCCCCTGCCCTGGCCAACCGGTCGGCAAACTCGTGCAGCTTCACGGCGTCAAGATTAGGAAGTGTCCCGAGCAGGGCCATCAACTCCCGGTACAATTCAAGCCCGCCTTCGTCGGCCAATGTCAGGGCGCGTCCGATGCTGCCTTCCGACAATTTGGCCAGTGCCGCCGTATCGGCGGGCGCGATCCCCGGCGCAAAACGATGAAGCAGGGTTTCGACCGTTTCCGGGGGCAGTGGGTTCATGTTCAACATGCGGCAGCGCGAACGCACCGTCGGCAGCAGTCTTCCGGGATTGTGGCAGGCCAGCAAAAGAAGCGAGTTCTGCGGCGGTTCTTCCAGAACCTTGAGAACGGCGTTCATGGCGCTGCGGTTCATCAGGTCCGCGCCGTCGATGACGACCACCCGCCAACCGCCCTCGGCGGGGGTCATGGAAAGGAACGGACCGATACGCCTGACATCGGAAACGACAATTTCGGTTCGGGGTTTTCGCCGTCCGGTATCGCTTATGCCACGCTCCACGGTCATCAAATCGGCGTGCCCTTGCGCGGCGACACGACGGAAAACCGCCGATTCCGGAGATATATAAATGCCGTTGGCTGCTGCTACGGCCTGATCATCGGCGAACAGACCACCGCCACCGCCGCTGGATCCCTGGGACAATACGAACCGGGCGAAGCGGAACGCCAATGTCGCCTTGCCAATGCCACGCGGGCCGCAAATCAGCCATGCGTGGGACATTCTCCCGGAATTGAAGGCGTCCAGAAGCTCGTGCTCGGCGGCATCATGGCCGATCAGGTCCGGATTTTCCCGCGGTGGCGGAACATCGTCGATATCAATTTCGTTCGTCTTGGCCGGGCTCATGCGATTTCCACATCAAATTTCGCATGAACGGCTTGCCGGACGGCGGTCTGAATGTTCTCAATCGATCCCGTGGCGTCGATAACGGTGCACCGTTCAGGATTGCGCGCGGCGATCTCAAGAAAACCGGCCCGCAGGCGTTCATGGAATTGCACGTCCATTCGTTCGTAGCGATCAACGCCGCCGCGAATTTCGGCGCGTTTCAGTCCGGTTTCCACGGGCATATCCAGAATTATCGTCAGATCGGGCTGCAGGTCGCCGACGACCAGTTCATGCAGCGCCGCAACCCAATCGCTTCCAAGAGCGTGGCCATAGCCTTGATAAGCCGTTGTTGAATCGGCGAAACGGTCGCAAATAACCCAACGGCCTGATTGCAGCGCCGGACGGATGGTTTGGCGAAGATGTTCGATGCGCGCCGCGTAATTGAGCAACGCTTCACTTTTCGGCGTCCAGCGGTCGGCATCTCCTTCGACCAGCAGCGTGCGGATGTGCTCGGCTGCAGGCGCACCACCGGGTTCACGAGTTGTGACCACCTCGACGCCAACCCCACCCAGCGCTTGGGCGAGCAGGTCCACCTGCGTCGATTTGCCGCTTCCCTCGCCGCCTTCGAAAGTAACGAATACGCCCTGCGTCATCGACCAAGAGCCTTTTCTTGCGATGGTCAGCCCGCCGCGCCCCACAATAGATGCTTCAACGCCGCGCCCAGCCGTCCGAACAGGCCCAACTGACCGACATCGCCGCCCGCCAACAACGGCGCTTCGATATTTTCGACGCCGGGCGCGCTAACGACAAGCGTTGCCAACCTCTCGCCCTTGCTGATCGGCGCCGGGACCGGCCCCTCGAACTTGACCGTCACCTTCATCTCACGGCGCGCCTTGCGCGGCAACATGATGAGAAGGTCGTTTTCCAGCACCAGCGGAACGGTTTTCTCCTCGCCCAGCCAGACGTCGGCGTCGGTTACCGTTTCACCACCGGCAAACAGGCGGTAATTGTTGAATTCGCGAAAACCCCATTCAATCAGCCGTTCGGACTCGCGCGAACGCATCTTCACGCTGGGCAGACCGTTGACCACCAGAATGAGCCGCCTGTCACCGCGCACGACTGAGGCGGTCAACCCGTAACCCGACGCATTTGTGTGGCCGGTCTTCAGTCCGTCGGCGCCGATGTCCTTGTACAGCAAGGGATTGCGGTTACCCTGGCGGATGCCGTTGTAGGTGAATTTCTTTTCCGAGTAGTAGTGATAGTATTCCGGGAAGTCGACGATGGTCCGCTTGGCCAGGATCGCCAGTTCACGCGGCGTCATGACGTGATCGGGGTCGGGCCATCCGGTGGAATTTCTGAATACGCTTTGCTCAAGCCCGATGCGGCGTGCCTGCTCGGTCATTTCCTCGGCAAAGGCGCTTTCACTGCTGGCCAACCCCTCGGCGACCACGATGCAGGCGTCGTTGCCCGATTGGACAATGATGCCGCGCAGCAAATCCTCAACCTTAACCCGCGAGTTTGGTTTGAGGAACATGGTCGAGCTACCGCTCCTGGCGCCGCCTTTGCGCCATGCATTTTCGCTGACCGAGAACGAGTCCTCGAGGGAAAGGCTGCCTTCCTTCAGGCGGCTGAAGACCATGTAAAGGGTCATCAGTTTGCTCATGGACGCCGGCGGCATAAGGACATCAGCATTTTTCTCGAAAAGCACTGCACCGGTCGCAAAGTCCATCAAAATTGCATTGCCGGCCGTGGTTTCGATGGCCGCAGCGACGCCGGGCAGCCAAAGAAGCGCCAAAACGAGCGCTATGCGTCGAAAACTCGCTAACTTCCCTTGCATTGCAGTCAAATCCGTTCCTGAAGATGCCGTTCCAAACATCTTATTCCATTGCACGACAAATATGGTGGAATTTTGCGTATTCCGGGCGGATCAATGGACGACGATGATCCGCGCGTCGTTGTACCCCGCGCGAACGACTGTTTCCAGAACCGCGTCGGCGGTTTCGACCTCGGTGATGGGTCCGACCCGAACGCGGTACAGATCGCGGTTGCCGACCAGAATCTGAGAAATCTTTACGTTGCCGATACTGTTGAGCATGGCGCGGACCCGGTTGGCGTTCTCAAAAACCGAAAAGGCGCCTGCCTGAATGTAAATCTCCGTCGATACGACGGCCGTCGTTGAAACGGTTTCCGCGACCGGATTGGGCAATTCCTGAGTTTCCACGGCGACAGTGTTTGAAATGGCGAGCGTGGGTTTCGGTAAATCGTCAATCGGGCGTTCCGCCGCCTGCACCGCACCGGGCGGTGGCGGCAGTGTTTCGGCGGAAACGGAAACCGTGGGAACGCTATCGACCGTCAGCGGACTTCCAACCGAAGCGATTTGCGACTGACCTCGCAAGCGGCGCGCGATGGCGCGGCTTTCGTCAGCCAAGATGGAAACTTCGACACGCGCGGTTCCCTGGCGTTCAAACCCAAGGAGTTGCGCCCCGCGGCGCGAAACGTCAATGATCCGGCCGCGGGCGAACGGGCCCCGGTCGTTAATTCGCAAAACGATGCTGCGGCCGTTTCCCAGGTTGGTGACGCGAACGAAGCTCGGCATTGGCAGCGTGCGATGTGCCGCTGTCAGTTCATTCATGTTGTAACGTTCGCCGTTGGCTGTCTTGCGTCCGTGAAACTTCGATCCGTACCAGGAAGCGATACCGGTTTCGCGATATTCGTAATCGACCGCAGGCGAATACCACGCCCCTTCAATTTGGTAGGGCGTGCCGACCTTGTAGCGGCCCTGCGGTTTGGATGCGGGCTCCGCCGAGGATACCTTGTTGGCGACTGTCTTTGCGGTTTGGGCGATGAACTCGGTTTCGGCGCAGGCGATCAGAGCCGCGCCGCACAGACAAAGCGCACAACCCTGCCGGAAAACCTTGAAAAACTGACCCCGCGTCATGCCCCTCGCATCCGATATCTTGTAGATCAAGTCCGATCAGCCCTTAGATATTGTAGCTTAGCCGCCTTTCAGGCGATCGGCAAGAGAACCGACGGCAACCGCAAAAAAGGTTGACCGGTTCCATTTGAGGATCGTGCGGTAATTGTCATAAACCGCGTAAGCAGCGCTTCCCGGTCCCTCGGTGAAAACGATGGAGGCCATGAGGTCGCGCTTGGGCAAATCATTGCCGTCGGTCCGCCGCACGCCGAGGCGCTGCCATTCGCTAAGGCGTTTTCTGATTTTCAGATTGGCCAGTTTCGCGTCGAAGTTGGCGGGCAGACGGACCGCACGCCCCCAGGTCTGGTCGTATTTCCACCCGGACCCGGACAGATAATTGGCCGCCGAACCGTAAACGTCGGCCTTGGTGGTCCAAATGTCCTTGCGCCCGTCGCCGTTCTGATCAACGGCGAAATTGAGGAACGACGACGGCATGAATTGGCATTGGCCCATGGCCCCGGCCCAGGAACCGACCATCTTCTTGGGCGTGATATGGCCCTCGTCCAGAATTTTCAGGGAGTTTAGGAGTTCCTTGCGAAAATAGGCGCTGCGGCGGCAATCATAGGCCAGCGTCGCCAGGGCGGGAACGACCGGAAATCCGCCGGTCACGCGGCCGAAGTCGGTTTCAATTCCCCAGAAGGCCACCAAAAAGCGCGGCTCAACGCCGTACTGTTTGCCGATTTT